>Ga0187781_10000695_pt1 | contig 24519 bp, 18 predicted proteins | sample 0715_SJ02_MP02_2_FD_132447 | JGI IMG/M metagenome (GOLD analysis project Ga0187781, IMG submission 132447) | Tropical peat soil microbial communities from peatlands in Department of Meta, Colombia - 0715_SJ02_MP02_20_MG | ecosystem: Environmental > Terrestrial > Soil > Wetlands > Peat | place... | reverse complement strand
TTCACCGATCCGGTCACCATCGAAGGCAAGGCGCTTGACCGTGGAACTTATGGCCTGCACATGATTCCCGGCGCCGACGAGTGGACCGTAATCTTTTCCAAAAACTCCACATCCTGGGGATCGTTTACCTATAAGGAGGATGAAGACGCATTGCGCGTGACCGTCAAGCCGCACGCAGCTGACGTGCATGAAGCCCTGACCTATGACTTCGACGAGGTAAAGCCCGACTCGGCGATTGTGGAAATGGAGTGGGAAAAAGTCGCGGTGCCGTTCCACGTGGGCGTGGATGTGCATGCGGTGGTCGAGGCCAGTTTGAAGAATCAGCTGCGCAACCTCGCGGGATATAACTGGCAGAGCTGGGATGACGCGGCAACTTACCTGGTCACGGAGAAGGTCGACCTGGACGATGCGCTGGCCTATACCCACAAAGCGATCGAGAACGAAGACCGCTTCGATGACGAAATAACTCAGTCGAAGGTCCTGCTGGCTTTGAATCGCAAGGACGACGCCGCCGCTGCCCAGAAACGGGCTCTGGCCCTGGCGACTCCGCTGCAGCTTCATATCTATGCCCGCGGACTCCAGGGCGAAAAGCGCAGCGACGAAGCCTTCGTCATCTTCCGCGACAACGCCCAGAAGCATCCCGATCTGTGGTTCGTTCATTCCGGACTCGCGCGTATCTACTGTTCGCAAGGAAAGTATGACGATGCGGCCAAGGAAATGAAGGTGGCGCTGGCCGGAGCACCGGAGAATCAGAAGACCTATGTCGACGGGCTCGTGAAAAAGCTGGAAGCGAAGCAGGATATTAACTAGCTATGAGCTGCAAGCCATGAACTATAAGCTGCGAGCTTTGGGCGCATGGTGCTCTGAGCTCGCAGATTCCACTACAGCGTCCTCGGTCAATAGAGATGGAAGCTCGTCTCGACGGTAATTTGCTTCTCGATCGGCTGGCCGTCTTTGAGCGCCGGCTTAAACTTCCAGCCGCTCACGGTTTCGACCGCGCTTTCGTCGAGTCCGTATCCCAGGCCTTTTACTACCTTCACGTCCCGAACTGTTCCGTCCACGGTAACCGTCAGCGATAAAGTGACCACACCTTCAATCTTTTTCTTGCGTGCCTGTTCGCTGAATGGTGGAAGCGGTCCGTAAATCAGCCGCGGCGGAGTTACATTGCGGTCTGGCGTTGCCGCGCAATCGGGCGCGCCTTTGTCCTCCACGCCGGAATCGTCCCCAAACGGAACGAACTTGTCCGCCTGCTGCGAAACTGCCGACGCCGCAATGTAACGCGGTAAGTCGTGTGGAGGAGTTGTAACTTGCAGCGTGTCCCCATGACGGCTGAGCACGCGGACATTCTCTCCGCAGGCTACGCTGCCGGCCGCGATGCTCTGGCACGGACTGTGATACAGGGGCGCCGAGTCCTGGCCGCCGGAACAGAACACGAATCCTTCCGGCGCGTTTTCCCTGGCCAGCATTTGCGAACAGTCGGGCGAGCGGCCCTCGGGCACTCCCGACTGGTCATCGAAGGGAACAAACTTATCGGGCTGCCGCGAAATGGCCGAGGCGGAAATCAGGTTCGTGCGCCTCTGGCCACGCGGACCCGTCTCGCCCAAAGAAATTCGCAGCATGTCACCTTGCCGGTTCAGCACCGCCACTTTTTCCCCGCAGTTGAGCGTGCCAATCTGTCGCTTCTTGCAAAATCCCACATACAGCGGCACAGGCTGATCGTTGGAAGACGCGGCGCAGAAGACGAAACCCTCAACCCCGGACGGGGCGGGTGGCAGGTCATCCGCGGCAAGGCAGAGATATCCGCATACGGCAACAACCAGGAGGACGGCAAAAATCAGGCAGATTGGCTTCATGGACGGGCATTCTCCCATTCCATACATCGGACGTCAACGAGGGGTGTTTGCGTTGCCTGCCTCGGGATACTCAAACACACCCCGGCCCGATTTTCGGCCCAACCGGCCGGCTTTCACATATTGCGTCAGCAGCGGGCAGGGGCGGAACTTCTCGCCCAGAGCTTTGTGCAAGTATTCGAGTATATGCAGGCGGGTATCGAGCCCGACCAGGTCGACCAGCTCGAACGGGCCCATGGGATGATTGAGGCCCAGCCTGAGCGCCTTGTCGATGTCTTCGGCGCTGGCCACGCCTTCCTGCAGCATGTAGAAGGCCTCGTTGCCGATCAGCGCGTTGATGCGGCTGGTAATGAAGCCCGGCGCCTCTTTCACCACCACCACTTCTTTGCCCATGCACTTGCCGACTTCGACCACGGCGGCGAGCGTTTCGGCGTCGGTTTCGAGTGCGCGCACCACTTCCAGCAGCTTCATTTTGTGTACGGGGTTGAAGAAGTGCATGCCGACACATTTCTGCGCGCGATAGGTGACGCTGGCAATCTCGGTGATGCTGAGGGAAGAAGTATTCGAGGCGAGGATGGTCGCCGGGCGGCAGATTTTGTCGAGCAGGGTGAAGATTTCGATCTTCGATTCCAGTTCCTCGGGCACGGCCTCAATGACGAGGTCGGCCTGGCGGGCTGCCTCGTCGATCGAGCTGCCGTATTCGATGCGCGCGAATGCGGCGTTGGCGGCGTCAGCGTTGACCTTGCCGAGTTCAACGGCCTGATCTAAGTTGGCGCGGATTTCTGTTTCGGCCTTGCGCAAGGTGGTAGGAAGAATGTCTTCGAGAATGGTGCGATAGCCGCCTAGCGCGGCGGCATGCGCGATGCCTCGGCCCATGATGCCGGCGCCGATGACGGCAACGGTCTTGATGGCCCCGGGTGCAGATGCGGTCGTGCCCGGCGTGCTCGTCTTCGGAGTCATAGTCGCGTTCGGCATTGTTGCGTGCGGTGTGGTGGCGTCCAAGGTAGTCGTGGCGGGTCTTCAGCTCGGCCGCTACTTCCCTGCCTTGTCGAGCTGGCCGAGGATGCTTTCCAGGCTGGGTTCGGACTTGCGGATATAATCGGCGAGCCGGGCACATTCTTCGCCAGTCATCGCCGGCAGTGCGCTGTTAATACGGCGCAGAATGGCAGCGATGTCGTCGACGTAGTTCATCAGGCGGATGAGTTCTCCAGTTGCGGACATGGCACTCCTTGCGTTTTAGCCCGGGACAACCACAACATCTCTGTGCGCTCCGGGAACCCCCTATTCTAATGGACGCGAGGTCTTAGTGTGATTCAGCCGCTGATTCTTCCAAGCCCTGGCCGAGAGAGGAGGAACGGCGCAGCAAGGTGATCGAAAACACCAGAATCAGTATGAGCAGGCCGAGCAAGCCCAATTCGATCATGGAAGCCCGGAAGATGCTCTCTGCCTCGCCTGCCCAGGAGCCACCCTTGGTGAGCGAGGAAGCTTCCAGCGTAATGACAAGGACTCGCCGGATTGTGGCGATAAGGCCAACGACCAGAAAGGGCTCGGCGGCGAGGATGTGCGAGCGAATGGAGATGCTGACGGTGTGCAGAATTTCGACCACCATCAGCACAAAGAGAAGATGGTCGAGAACCTCAAGCGCCTTGCCGGAGATGCTCAGGCTGCGAATACCGCTCCATAGCGCCATTGCGCCGTCGCCGAGCGAGGCTAAAGCGGTGACGGTCAGGAGAACGGCGAGGATGGCGTAGATGCTGACCTCGGCCTTCCGGACGTAATCGTCGAAGTGATAACGATATCCTTCCGCGACCATACGCAGTGATTCTAGGGAATCGGCCATGGGAGCGGCAAAGACGATAGTCCGGACCGGCCCCTCGCCCGGAATGACCTAATTGGCGTCAGTTCTCCAGCTTGAATCGTATTTCGGCGAGGCGATAAAGGCGGCGCCAGAGCAGGCGGTTGATGGTGACGACGACCGCGGCGAGCGCGATGGTTCCCGCCAGGAGTAGATCGAAATTCTTGTTGTCCGTTGCGGCGGAGATCATGGCGCCTACGCCCACCGTCGAATAAGTCTGGCCTTTGAAATGGAAATACTCGGCAACAATACTGGCGTTCCAGGCTCCCCCGGAAGCGGTAATCAGGCCGGTTACGAGGAAGGGAAAAATTCCGGGGAGGATCAGCTTCTGCCAGCGCTCCCAGCCGCGCAGGCCGAAAACGCTGGCGGCTTCCTTGAGGTCGGTGGGGATGGCCATGGCGCCGGCGATGACGTTGAACAGGATGTACCATTGCGTGCCCAGAAGAAGCAGGACGATGGACCCGATGCCCAGCCCTCCACCCAGCCGGATGAGGATGAGGAGTACGACTGGAAATAACGCCGTCGCCGGCACCGAAGCCGCGATCTGCGCCAGGGGCTGTGCGATGCGCGCCAGACGCGGGCTGAATCCAATCGCGACTCCGACGGGGATGGTCCAGAGCGCGCCGAGCAGAAGGGTGGCATTGACGCGAAGAAAAGTCGCCCCCAGGCCGAGGCCGAGTGCATGGAAGTCGGCTCGGGGAAGACCGGTAAGAATCATGACGACACGAACCACGGCGTAGCCGATTCCACCGAGCATGGCGATGCCGGCAACACGCCAAAGCCAGAGCCAGGCTGCGCTTTCCGGGTCCGCCGGCCCGTGACCTTCGTTGCGGCGGGCGAAAAAGTGGATCAGTTGCTCGCGCAGGGGACGCACCGCGCGCTTCCGCAGATATGCCACGCCCCGCGAGCCGCGCAGGAAATCGAGTACCCAGGAAGTTGGAGCCTCGGTGCTCTCCACCTGCTCAAACTTGAATTTCTCCGCCCAGGCGATCACCGGCCGCCAGAGAAGCTGATCCATGAGCACGATCACGGTAATCATGGTGGCGATGCCGAGAAGAATCGAACGCGTGTCGCCGCTATCGGCTGCCGCCTGCAGGTAAGAACCGAGGCCGGGCAGGCGAAAGTCGCTGAACTGTTCGCACGCCATCAGGAAGAACCACGCGCCCGCTACCGACATCATGGAATTCCAGACGAGTCCAATGGTGGCGAAGGGCAACTCGATCTGGAGGAACCTTTGCCACCAGTTGAAGCGGTAAATGGTGGACGCTTCGTTCATTTCGCGGGGAATGCTTTTGAGCGACGCATAGAAGCTGAAGGCCATATTCCAGACCTGGCCAGTAAAAATCAGCAGCACCGCACCAAGCTCGACGCCGAGTTGACGCCCGGGAAGCAACGCCGCCATGGCGAGCATGACACCGGGCAGGAAACTCAGCACGGGAATGGATTGCAGCACATCGAGCAGCGGGATCATAAAGCGTTCGGCGCGGGCATTGTAGGCGGCGATGTAGCCGTAGACGAGGGCGAAGATCAGGCTCAGCACATACGCCAGGGCGATGCGCAGCAGGGAGTATCCGGCGTAGAGGGGCAGCGCGGACAGGCTGCGCGAAATTTCTACTTGGGGCCGAAACGGACCAAGCCAGTTACGGCTGATCTCGACGAGGCCGTAAAAAAGCGCGAGTCCGGCCGCGAACATCACGAGATCGGGCAGGCTGGCCGCGCTCGGCCGCGGCAGCATCGACCAGAAACGCAGCGGCGTGCGAAAACGAATGCGCGGCGGGCGCTTCATTCGGGACCTCTCCGGCGTAGTCGTCGTCAAGGCTGCACCGGCGCCGTGGGAGGATGGGCATCGGAAACTGGCTCGGCAAGCACCAGCCGGTGCGATTCGCGGTCGAAGTCAAAGATTTCCGCGTAGCGTCCCCAGTTCATGGCCGTGTCGAATTGTCGTTCGACCTCGTCCTGCGTGAAGTGCTCATCGAGTATGTCGTAGAAGAATTCCTCGGAGATGGAGTGATCGGTCTTCGCGTGGAGAATGCTGTCGATCTGCTGCAGAATCGTGACGTGCGTGAGCGCCGCATGGCGAAACAGGGTTTTGCGCGAGAGGATATCGGCCTCGGCGAACTGGGAGCCGGCGGGCGTGATCTCCACGTCGCCTTCCTTGAGCATCGCGAAACCCAGCAGGGCCGATGCTTCGACGATGGGCAGCAGATCTTCCGCATCCATGATGAGATCTTCGGCAAGGCGGTATAAATCTTCTTTGCCGCCGCGATCCTGCAGCAGCTCAAGCAGGCCGGCTATGCCGCCGACGCGGGCGTGCGGCAGCATCTGATATTTCTGGCGCGCGGGTCTTTGCGCGGCGGCGTGAGCTTCGGGCAGCGCGAGGTCGAGGTCTGGCTGGGTCATTATCTTGTAAACGTAATCGACCAGTTCCACGAAACGCGGCGACTTGCGGTCGCGGAGCTGCGGCAGTTCGACGGCAAAATCGGCGCGCACCCGCGCCGGGTTCTTGCCGAGGACGATGACGCGGTCGGCCAGCAGGATCGCTTCTTCGATATTGTGGGTAACGATGAAGATGGCGCAGGTCGGCATCTTCTTGCTAAGCCACAGCTCAAGCAGTTCACTGCGCAGGTTTTCGGCGGTCAAAACATCGAGCGCGGAAAAAGGCTCGTCCATGAACAGGACTTCGGGCTCCACCACCAGAGCGCGCGCAAACCCGACGCGCTGTTTCATGCCTCCGGAAAGTTCCTTGGGATACGCGCTTTCAAAACCGTCGAGACCGACCGTATCGAGAATCCGCAGCGCACGCTTATGGCGCTCCATGGCGGCCACTCCCCTCGCTTCGAGTGGGGCTTCGACGTTATCGATGACAGTGAGCCAGGGAAAAAGCGCGAAGCTCTGGAAGACGATGGCGACTCCGGCATTCTGCTCACCAATCGGGTGGCCATGCCACAGCACTTCACCAGAGGAAGGTTTGCTGAGACCAGTCAGAATGCGCAACAGCGTGGATTTGCCGCAGCCGGAGGGTCCAAGCAGAGCAATGATCTTCCCTGGCTCCACGTCGAGGTCGATGGGCGCGATGACATCAATGTGGCTGCCGTCCGGCTGGACGTAGTATTTTTCGACGGCCCGCGCGCTAATGATCGGATCGTTCAACCGTCACTCCCGGCATCGAGTTATTTGCCCGAAGAGCGAGAATACCAGAACTGGTTTTGCCCAGCCCCGACGGAAAACCCGGGCCGTGCAGTGGCCGAGCTAAGTTTGGCGGACAGCGCGCGCCTGTCCCGCGCGAGACTCAAGCCGCCCAGTCTTCTTCTTTCGCCGTCAGCGGCTGGGGAAGCCGGTCGGCCACCTCGGCGATCAAGGCAAGCTTTTCGGCCAGCTCCGGGCGCAGCATATCGGCGCGATAACGCCAGCGCCAGTTGTCGCCATCCACGCTGGGCACATTCATTCGCGCCTCGCTGCCCAGGCTGAGCACATCCTGCAAAGGCACTACGCACAGGCTGGCGGGAGAATTCATGGCCGCGCGAATCATGGCCCAGTTGATGCCGTCGTCGCATTGGCCGAGATAGGCCAGCACGTGCACGCGTTCCTCGCTGGTCACGGCCGAATTCCACCAGCCCAACAAGGTGTCATTATCGTGGGTGCCGGTGTAGACGACCTTGTTGGGCGTGAATGTGTGCGGCAGGTGCATGTGCGCGCCGGGATCGCCGAAGCCAAACTGAAGCACGGCCATCCCCGGAATCTGGAACCGGTCGCGCAGCGCGTGCACGTCGGGAGTGATGTAGCCGAGGTCTTCCGCGAAAAACGGCAAGCCGCCCAGTGTTTCTCTCACCTTTTCGAAGAAGTCTTCCTTCGGGCCATCCACCCACTGCCCGCGAACCGCATTCGGCTCGCTCGCGGGAATCTCCCAGAACTGGGCAAAGCCGCGGAAGTGGTCGAGCCGCACGTAATCGAAATTTCTGGTGGCCCAGCGCAAACGATCGATCCACCACGCGTAGCCTTGCTCTTTCATCACGTCCCAGCGATACAGCGGATTACCCCAGCGCTGGCCTTCCTTACTGAAGAAGTCGGGTGGCACTCCGGCCACGACTTCCGGTTCCAGGTCGGCGTTCAGGCGAAACAGCTCCGGATGAGTCCACACATCGGCGCTGTCGAAGCTGACGAAAATCGCGATGTCCCCCGCGAAGCGAACGGAACGTTGCCCGCAATAGCAGCGCAGCGCCTGCCACTGCTCATAGAAAAAGAATTGCAACGCGGCGCGCACTTCCAGTTCGCGCCTCATTTCCTGGCGCGCCCGCTTCAGGGCGTCCGGTTCGCGGTGCGCGATCTCGCGGGGCCAGCGATTCCAGGTTTCCAGCTCGAAGCGCGCGCGCAGGGCATCGTAGAGAACGAAATCGTCAAGCCACCAGCGGTTCTTCGTGACAAAATCCCTGTAGCGGTCGAGCGCGCGTTCCGCGGAGGAAGCCAGGAAGTTGCGTGCTGCTTCAAAAAGCAACGGCATTTTCTTGCGAAAGACCTGAGCGTAATCGGCAGCCTCAACCTCGGCAGGGAGCGACTCGAGCCTGGCGCCCGCAATCCAGCCGCGTTCAGCCAGACGGTCGAGGCTGATCAGCAGAGGATTGCCGGCGAAAGCGGAAGGCGAGGAATAGGGCGAGTATCCGAAGCCGAGCGGGCCGAGTGGCAAGACCTGCCAAACACCCTGCCGGGCAGCCGACAGAAAATCGGCGAAAGCGTAGGCTGCCGGACCGAAATCGCCGATCCCGCCGCGCGACGGCACCGACGTGGGATGAAGAAGGATTCCGCTGGCGCGTGCGAGTGGCATGGAACCGGTTATTTTGCCTCAAATGTACGTCGCGGGAAGCCGGTAGCGGAATCCGCAGCCCGGAACTTTCGCCTGACCTAGAGTGATGATATCGGGCACGATAGCGTCCTGCGCGCGGCTCGCAGAACAACTCAACTTCGGGGCCCGGAGAATCTCGTGGAAAACGCTATTCTCCCTCTTCAGAGCCGGGACGCGTCAGCCGCTTCAGTTCTTCCTGATTGATCTTGATCCGGTTCGACTTCTCCATGTCCTTGCGCAGATTCGTCACGAACAGCTCGAACAGCTCGTTTTGTCTCGCTTCCATCAGAGTCTGGCGAATCTGGTCTTTCTTCTGCGCGTATTCTTCCTCGCCGGGCGGCTGCTTTTCCAGCACCTGCGCCACCACTCCATTCGAGCCCGACATAATGGGCCCGCTGATGTCGCCGGGCTTCAGGGCAAAAACCGAGCTGGCGGCGCCGGACATGGAACCGATATCGGGAACCTGGCCGTCCAGAGCAACCAACTCGCTCGTCTTGAGCGTCGCTCCCAGATCCTTGGCGGCTTTCTTCAAATCGTGAGTGGCCTTGGCGCGGTCGGCGAGTTCCTGCGTTTTCTGATGGAGCAGAAAACTGGCGCGCTGGTTCTTGAACTCGCTCTCCACCCGTGCGCGGATCTCCTCAAACGTCGGCGTTGCCGAGGGGTGAACACCCAGCAACTGGAAAATTACGTAGCCTTGGGGAACCTGCACCATGTCCGGCGGAGCCTTGTCGGCTTCGCTGAAAACGGCTTCCATCAACGGGGGACTCGGCGCGAGGCCGGGCAAGGTGTCGCCGCGCCCGAAGAACTCGGTCGTCACCACCGGCGCTCCCTTCGACGCAGCCGCGGTATCGAAACCCTCCGTGCGCGCCGCGCTCAGCAACGCGTTGGCCGCGGATTCGACTGCGCGCGCGCTTTTCTGCGCTTTCACTTTTTCCTCGACTTCGCTCTTCACCTCGCTCAGCGTCTTGACGTGCGCTTCCTGCTTGTCTTGCACGTTGATGATGTGGAATCCGTAGCTGCTCTGCACCACATCGCTGGTCTGGCCTTTACCAAGCGAGAAAGCGGCTTTCTCAAATTCGGGAACAGTGCGGCCCCGTCCAATCCAGCCTAGCTCGCCCCCGCTCTTGGCGCTGCCCGGGTCCTCCGAGTATTGTTCCGCGAGCTTCGCGAAATCCCCACCCGCTTTCAGTTGTTGAAGCACCGACTCGGCCTTGGCGCGCGCTTCCGCAACGCCCTTTTCATCCACTTTCCCATCCGCGCCCGGCAGCGGAGTCTTGATAAGAATATGGCGGACCTTGACCTGATCTGGCACGCGGTACTCGTCGCGGTGTTCGTCGTAATAGGCCTGCAGGTCGCTGGCGTTCACCGGAGTTGCGGCCGCAATTTTGGCGGAATCGACCAGCGCGTACTTGATCTGCCGTTTCTCGGGAATGGAATTGGTGTAGGAGGCCTTGTTGTGGTCGTAGAAAGCTTTCAGCTCCTCCTCGGTGGGATGCAGTCCCTTGAGGATGTCGGCTTGCGCGATTACGGCATAGTCGAACTTCACCTTCGTGTTCTGGCGCTCGAATTCCTCGTGCACTTCGGTGTCGGAAACCAGGCCGCCGCTGGCAACCATCGCCCGCAGCTTGCGGATGAGAATATAGTCCTTATCTTCCGACTCGAACTGCGGCACAGTCAGGCCAAATGCGCGCTGTGTGAAGTCCTCATACTGTTCCTGGCCCACAAACTTGCCGTTGGGAAAAAGCTCGGCGCCGAGCTGCCCGTGCTGGAGATCGTCGCGCACCTCTTCGTCGGTGGCATGCAGACCGAGGCGGCGGGCTTCGGCCACGAGTGCTTTTTCATTGATCAGTCGCTGTGCGGCCTGACCGGCGAAGTATGGCATGAGCATGGCGGATTGCCCGGTCGCGCCCTGACGCTGAATCTGCTGGCGGGCTTCCTTTTGCACTTCCAGGGTGGTAACCTCCTCGTCCCCGACCGTGGCGATCACGCCGGCGCGCTGGGCGGAAGTAAGGCCCAAACCACCTGGGATTAACGTGATCACCATGCCGCCGCAGATAATGACCAGAATCCCATAGAGGATGAACTTGAGGGTCGGCCCAGCGTTTTGCAGAGTTCGAATCATAGGTCTTTTCGGATAACTCCCTGCTCGAATGGGTAATTTTTGATTATAAACCAGCGACAGCGGGCTATGAGCTTCTAGCTACAGCTGCGAGCAATCCTGTTTCGCGGTGGTTTCGGAAATATTTTCTGACATCTCGACTTTACCTCGGCGGGCCGAATCGCGCATTGTGGGACACTGCGAGCAGCCATGGCTAAACAGTTTGCTGAACAACTCTGAAATGCCGACGCAACCGTGGAAGAGCGGCCTTTAGGGCCGCGTAAGTCGTTTCCAATCAGTCGGGGCTTTAGCCCCGGTGGTCGTTCTTATCGGGCTCTTCGAGTTTTTCAGCAAACTGTAAAGCCACGCCATACCGATGTACGGACAAGTGCAGTTTTTCCGAAGTGAGATTGCTAGGCCAGTTCTCCACTTGCTGTAGAAATCGGAATCGGGTAGGGCACGACTTTAGTCGTGCCATAAAGCCCGCAACGATGTCGCGGCTTTAGCCGCTGAGGGCCCACACTCTACATCAACAGAAGAAATGCTCTAGTAGTTCGAAGGCTGTCAGGCCCCGATCAGCTTCTCCAGCGCCGCCTTGTTACGAATCAGCAGCGTGGAGCCGCGCAGTTGCGCCAGTTCCTTATCGCGAAATTCGCCCAGCACGCGGGTCACGGTTTCGCGCGAGGTCCCGATCAGCTGCGCAATCTCTTCATGCGTGAGCGCGATCTTGATGCGAATCCCTTCCTTGGTGTGCTCGCCATCGCTCGCCCACTCCAGCAGCAGGCGCGCCAGCTTTTCCGAAACCGAGTGCGACAGCCCGAGCGAGCGGATCATCTCGTACGCCGTCTGGCAGTTTTGGCTCAGGTGGTTGGCCGCGTTCAGGCACGCATCGGCGTGGTTCTGCAGGAATCTCAGGAAATCGTCGCGCTTGATGAAATCGAGCTGGCACGGCTGCAGAGTTTCCGCAGTCAGCTCGTAGGGTTTGCCCGAAACCGTGCCATGCAGACCGAGAACCTCACCGGCCTGTGCGATGCGCAGAATTAAAGTCTTGCCGTCGCGCGAAGTGGTCGTCAGTTTCACGCGGCCGGCACAGATGATGTAAATGCCGCGCGGCGCCTGGCCCTCCACAAACAGGACGGCGCCCTGCGGAAATGCGCTCGCGTACTTGATCTTCTCCAGATATTCGAGCGCGGACTTGGGGAGATCGCAGAAAAACCCGGACTGCCGCAGCTTGCAGATTAAACAGTTTTCGGTGATTTGAAGCCCGTAGGGCGAAGAACTCATGCAGTGCCTTTCGCTGGCAGCGGGGGTCCCTTCTTCACTAGCAGCGCATACTAGCATTCTAACTGGCCGCCGTAAAGGAAGGAAACCCGTAGTGGCTCAGTTTAATTTGTCATCCCGAGCAAGCAGCGTTTGCGCAGCGAGGGATCTGGGCGACCCGCGCGTGCCCGGGCCCCCATCAAGCCCGGTTTTGGCTTGATGGGGTGAGCATCGCGTTTCTTGCGACGCCAAGTCGCGCGTTTGGCTCGCATCCTTTTTCAAACTGAGCCACTACCAACGGGCTTGGACCCGGTATCCGGCAACGTGCTTCCTGCACTTGAAAATCACGGTCGCGGCCGCGCAGAATAAGCGGTACAGAGTTCGAGAAATCGTTTCGCCTCCTCGAGCCTCGGAGAATCGCAACTACGCCCACGCCAAACGATCTCGATAACCGGCAGTGGCCCCGCCATCGCCTGGCGGGCAGCGCGAAGCCGTGGCTCGCCGCCACTCTCTTCTTATTACTTACCTCTGGCTTCTTCTTACTTACTGCTGGCGCCACTGCCGCCCCTCGGAAAACACCGCCACCGGCCCCTCGGGATCCGGGCTATGTCCTGGCCCTGGCGGCGGCGAACCGCTTTATGTACGCCTGGCAGGCGGGTGAACTGGGCAACGGTATGGCCTTGCTCAGCGATGGAATCCGCCACACGCAAAATGCCGGCGAAATCGAGCGCTTCTTCTCGCCGGAAGCGGATCGAGCCTTTGAAATTGGCAAGGGCTTCGGCAATCGCGGCCGCTACAGCTTTCCTGTTGTGTTGGTCAGTCTCAAAGCATCCCCGGGACCGGACACACTAACGTCGGCGAAGATGGTTTCGCGCCGCTTCTCCAATATAGTTCTCGTCAACACTGGAAACAACGACTGGGTGGTGGACAAATTGCCCTAGACGGGCGGTTGCTTTATTGTGGTCTGTCCGCGAATCTTCCTAGGAGTATGCCTTCATGAAGCGAATTCACAAAGTCGCCGTGTTAGGTGCGGGTACCATGGGCGCCCGCATTGCAGCGCATTTTGCCAACGCCGGCGTGCCCTCCCTGCTGCTGGATATCGTCCCGCCCGACGCGGACGGTCCCGCTCGTAATAAGATTGCCGCCGCCGGTCTCGACGGCGCGAAAAAATCCAAGCCCGCGGCTTTTTTCGAGTCTTCGCTGGCGCGCCTGGTTTCAGTCGGAAACTTCGATGACGATCTGCAAAAAATTGCCGATGTCGATTGGACCATCGAAGCCGTGGTTGAAAACCTCGATATCAAGCGCAGCCTGCTGAAAAAAGTGGAAGCCGTCCGCAAGCCCGGTTCCGTCATCACCACCAACACCAGCGGCCTGCCGGTGGGAAAGATCGCCGCAGGCTTTTCCGACGATTTCCGCCGCTCCTGGTTCGGCACGCACTTCTTCAATCCGCCGCGCTACATGCGCCTGCTGGAGCTGATTCCCACGCCCGAGGCCGATCGCGGGCTCATTGATTCGGTCGCGCACTTCTGCGATACGCAACTGGGCAAAGGCGTCGTCTACGCCAAAGACACACCCAACTTTATCGGCAACCGCATCGGCACTTTTTCCGTTCTCAACGTCATGCACCTCATGCAGCAGATGGACCTGACGATAGAAGAGGTGGATGCGCTCACCGGAAGTGCCGTCGGCTGGCCGCGTTCCGCCACCTTCCGCACCATTGACCTCGTCGGCCTCGACATTCTTGGCCACGTCGTCGGCAACATGACCAAAAATGTGAAGGACGAGCGCAGCGAACTGCAAATCCCCGCATTCTTCCAGCAGATGATCGAACGCAAGTGGCTGGGCGATAAAACCAAGGGCGGCTTCTATAAGAAGAGTGTGGGGCGGGCGCCCTCGCCCGCCGGATCGCCCTCGCCCGCCGAGGCTGGCAAGGAAGAGCGTCTCGCCCTCGATTGGAAAACCCTCGAGTACCATCCGCGCCAAAAGCCGAAGTTCGCCGTGCTCGATACCGCCAAGCAAATTGACGATACCGGCGCGCGCCTGAAGATGCTGCTAGGCCTCGACGGCGGTAGCGCAAAGCCTGACAAACCCAGTGCCTTCCTCTGGACCTCTCTCGCCGATCTGTGGACCTATGCCGCCAATCGCGTCCCTGAAATTTCCGATTCCATCGTCGAGATCGACCGCGCCATGCGCATGGGCTTCAACTGGGAACTGGGCCCCTTCGAGCTTTGGGACGCCGCCGGCGTCGAAGCCACGGTAGCCCGCATGAAAAAAGAAGGACATCCGGTCGCCGCCAACGTCGAAAAGCTGCTCGCCTCCGGCAGGAAGTCCTGGTACGAAGACGACCCGAAAGCCGCATCTGGCCGCCAATATTTCGATCTTGCGACTGGCGACTGGCAACCGGTAACTGTTTCTGAAGGCGTCTGGTCCGTCTCCGTCGCCAAAAAATCCAACGGCGTCGTCAAGAAGAATTCCGGCGCATCGTTGGTAGATCTTGGCGACGGCGTGGGCTGCATCGAATTCCACTCCAAGATGAATGCGCTCGGCGCGGACATCATCACCCTCATCCAGCAGTCGCTCAAGCCTGGCGGCCCCGGCGACAACTTCGACGCCTTCGTCATCACCAACGACGCGCAGAATTTCTCCGTCGGCGCCAACCTCATGCTGCTGCTCATGTCGGTGCAGGAAGAAGAGTGGGACGACGTCGACATGGCCATCAAGCAGTTCCAGGGCATGACCCAGGCCATCAAGTTTTCGCCAAAGCCGGTTGTTAGTGCGCCGTTTGGTCTCGCGCTCGGCGGCGGATGCGAAATCTCTCTGCACGCGGCCGCGCGCCAGCCGCACGCCGAACTCTACATGGGACTGGTCGAAGTCGGCGTAGGCTTGCTGCCCGGCGGCGGAGGCTGCAAGGAAATGCTGCTACGCGCCGTCGATAGCGCAACTTCGATTCGCCCGGATGGACGCGGCGAATCGGTCGAAACGATGGAAGCACTGAAGAAGGCGTTCCAAACCATTGCCATGGGCACGGTGGCGACCTCAGCGAACGAGGCGCGCGGCCTGGGATTTTTGTCGACTTCTGACCGCATCACCATGAACCGCGAGCGTGTGCTCACCGATGCCAAAGCGCGCGCCCTCGACCTTTTCCGCTCCGGCTACGAGCCGCCCATCATGCGCACCGACATTCCCGCGCCCGGCGAAAACATTCTCGCCGCGCTCAAGCTGGGCGCGTACATGATGCGTCAGGGAGAATTCATCAGCGACCACGAGCAGAAGCTGGCCGGCAAAATCGCCGAGGTCCTCTGCGGCGGCAACATCACCCCCAGCTCGCCCATCAGCGAGCAATATGTGCTCGACCTCGAGCGCGAAGCCTTCAAATCGCTCTGCGGCGAAAAGAAGACGCAGGAGCGGATTCAGTACACGCTGAAGACGGGGAAAACGCTAAGGAACTAGAGCCTCCCGGATTCTGACTAATTGCGATATCTCACGAATTTGGATATCGACTATCGTTGAAGCTTCTGCCATGCCCACAGGGCACGATCGATTGTCCTCAAATCAAGGCCGTGCCGTCGTGCCAGCGATCTGACTTCCTTCGCAATTGCTAAATAGAAATTTATGTCTTCATACGAACTCGGTTCGGGTTTACCGAGTGCGCCGACGACGCGAAAATCGATTATGGGGTACACGTTCGGACACATCCAGTGCAGAATGGCTGTTGCCGTGCGGAGTGCGACGCCGTGTAGCACGGTAAGTGCCTCAATTGCATCTCGCTCATCCGTGGCGTCGAACGCTCTCGCTGTTAACTCCCGAATTGTTGCTTCATCATTAGATTCGTATTTCGGCGTCTGGCGCACTGATTTCCAACGAGCCAAGCGCACAAAGAGCGGCTTGGTGAGAAATCGTCGCTGTCGGGCGTTCGGCAGTTCTTGCTCAAAGGCACGCTCTTCCCTAGCTTCGTCTGCCCTGATGAGGGTCCAGTAAAGACGAGCAAGTCTAAGAATCTCGTCGCGGTCATCGAACGGAAACGAGCTGGTGTCACTGCTTATGGCAGCCCGTCGTGAGGGGGAACCTGAACGTTCGATGCTCCTAGATGGGAGGCTCTCGCCTCGGGCGTTAGGGCCAACCTCCCATTCTGACTCAGGCAGGATTAAGTGCTTGCCACGATCAGCCTTGCGGGCAAACTTTGGACGCTTCATGTTGTCGCTGTTAGAGCGATCGTACCAACCGAAACCAACATTCTGCGCAAATTTTTCGCTAGGAAGCTTAATGCCATGCTTTTCAACGAATGTGTGCGCAAAGTTGACAGCGTCATCCTTAGTTACCGTCTGGCCTGCCAGTTCGCGGGCCATTGCAGCGTGCAACTGAATCCAATTGAGATCCTGCGCCATAATCCATCTCCTTAATTGATAATGCATCGAACCTCAGTGTGGAGTCCACGGAAAAAATCCCCCGCCGATGCACCCACCTGACCGCAGCCCTCGCCGAAGCGTCCAGCTGTCGCGGCGTATAATCCTCTTTAATATCACGTGAAGGATGGTGCACGCGTATGTCCGCGAATAACAGTCCAGCAAGTGGCAACTCCGCAAACGGCGCGAACGGCAACCTAGCAAACGGCGTGAGTAGCGGTACAAACGGCAAATCGTCAACCGCCCACAACGGCAACGGTTTCCATCTTCCTGCTAAGCCACGCGCCGAGTGGCTCGCCAAGCGCCGCGCCGAAAATAAAGACGGCAACTTCTCCCAGATGCACTATGCCCGCCAGGGCGTCACCACCGAAGAAATGTCCTGGGTCGCCCGCCGCGAAAAGCTCACGCCCGAACTCGTCCGCGACGAAGTTGCCCGCGGACGCATGATCATCCCCGCCAACATCAACCATCCCGAGCTTGAGCCGATGGCCATCGGCGTAGCGTCCTGCTGCAAGATTAACGCCAACATCGGCAACTCGGCCGTCACCTCCAACGTTGACGAGGAACTCAAGAAGCTGCACACCTCCGTTCACTACGGCGCCGATACCGTCATGGATCTGTCGACCGGCGGCGGCATCCACGAAATCCGCGAAGCCATTCTGCGACACTCGCCCGTGCCCATCGGCACGGTGCCCATTTACGAGGCCATCTCGCGCGTGAAGCGCATTGAAGACCTGACCGCGCCGCTGATGCTCGAAGTGATCGAAGAGCAGGCGCAGCAGGGCGTGGACTACATGACCATCCACGCCGGCGTGCTGATCCAATATCTGCCGATGGTTTCGAAGCGCATCACCGGCATTGTCAGCCGCGGCGGCGCAATCCTGGCGCAGTGGATGGCCCACCACCACAAGCAAAATTTCCTTTACGAGTGCTTCGACGACATCTGCAAAATCATGAAGAAGTACGACGTCAGCTTCTCGCTCGGAGACGGCCTGCGCCCCGGCTGCCTCGCCGATGCCAGCGACGAAGCCCAATTCGCCGAGTTGAAGACGTTGGGCGAGCTGACCAAAATCGCCTGGCGGCACGACGTGCAAACCATGATCGAAGGCCCCGGCCACATTCCGCTCGACAAAATTAAAGAGCAGGTCGAGCTCGAAAACGAATACTGCTTCGAGGCGCCGTTCTACACGCTCGGCCCGCTCGTCACCGACATTGCGCCCGGCTACGACCACATCACCAGCGCCATTGGAGCGGCCATGATCGGCTGGTATGGCGCGTCCATGCTCTGCTACGTCACGCCGAAAGAGCACCTCGGCCTGCCCAATGAAAAAGACGTGAAGGACGGCATCATCGCTTACAAAATCGCCGCCCACGCCGCCGATGTCGCGCGCCATCGTCCCGGAGCCCGCGACCGCGACGACGCCCTCAGCTACGCCCGCTACAAATTCGACTGGGAAAAGCAGTTCGCGCTGTCGCTCGATCCCGAAACCGCCCGCAGCATGCACGACGAGACGTTGCCGGAAGAGGGCTATAAGACGGCAGCGTTCTGCTCGATGTGCGGCCCGAAGTTCTGCTCGATGAATTACTCGAGCAAAGTGGACGAGTACAACAAAGAAGTGCACGGGCTGGAGAAGAAGGATTACTCGGGGCTGGTGGAGAAGCTGGTGACGATTAAGTAAGCGGTTTCGAAATCAATCGTCGTCAAGTTCGAAATCAATCGATTCCGCTTTTCGGAGGGGCTCGCAGTCTCTCACCTTAACCCAAGCCCAGAGCAGATTCCTGGTTAGTGTATCTTCTTTCGCCCCTCCGGGGCTCGCTCGGTCGCGTACATCCACCCAGGGCTTACGCCCTGGGCTAAAATGTTCCGCCGCTCTGCGGCTGAGATCCAGCCGGGCTCCCACCTCCGGCTCGCGGGGACGCTGTGGTGCCGCTCCCCGGCTAGGGCCATGAACACGGATCTTACCCCACCCCCTACCCCCTCTAACCCGGTCTATTAGAATCATTGGTTTAGGGAGAAATTCCTGCCAAAGTCTTGAGGCTAAACATAGTTAGAGGCAAAGTCTTGAGTGCATTGGAGTTAGGGAAGAAAAAGGCCCGTTTTCCCCGGTTTTGTGCCCTCATGCCTCGCAAAGTCTTGATATTCAAAACAGATATCAGCAAAGTCTTGAGCGCATTGGAGTTAGGAAGAAGAAAAATGGCGTGTTTCAGCTTCCGGCGTTCTCAGTCACCGCAAAGTCTTGATTCTAGATGAGTAAAATGTAAAGTATTCAAAACAAGGCTGTTGCGTCTCTCCCGAATTCAGCCGGCGTCCTCGAAAATGTCAAAGATCGGAGACCGGGCCGTTAGCTTGTGAAGTTCCTCGGAGGGGGACGAGGAGTCCCGAACCGGAAGAACTTCTGCTTGTGGCGGTCAGCGCAAAATTGTTTGCGATACTTCTATTTTACTGCGGGGTGTCAAGGGCAGGAGCTTCGATGGCGGGCGTAAACGCCGCAGCCGTCTGCTCCATGTGCGGCCCGAGATTCTGCTCGATGAATTACTTCAGCAAAGTGGACGAGTACAACAAAGAGGTGCACGGCCTGGAGAAGAAGGATTACTCGGGGCTGGTGGAGAAGCTGGTAACGTTGAAATAATCGGTTGCCGCCCGGCTATCGATTAGCGGGTTATCGCCCTGTAGCCCCTGATATAATCGAAGTGTGTCGTTCGCTTTGACCATTACGGCTCTCCTTCCAAGCGCGCGTCGCGAGCCTATCTCGCACCGTCGAAAGCGTTAGCACTAAGCCGAGCTTCCCACACTAGAAAGAGAATCCCGGTTCCGCGGAGGCGGGACTGCGTTCGGTCATCGCCAACGAAAGGACATGAATCAGATGAGCAGGAAAAGAAATGGTCGTCGGCGCGGGGAACGGAACAGCGCGTCTCGGATACACAAGCTTGGAGGGAGGGGCGTGGTTTTCTGCGACGAGGCAGGTTTCACAGGAAACAATCTCTTGGATCGGGAGCAAGAGGTGTTCGTGTATGCGGGCGTTGCGATGGAAGAAGCTCGCGCGCAGCAGATCGTCGAGCGGACAGTGCACGATTTCAGGTTACCCTGTACCGAGCTGAGAGGTAGCCGGTTACTAAAATACCCGCGCGGACGGGAGGCGATTACCTATATTTTGAAAACCTGCTCCGAGCAGGTCCGGTTGGTTTCGCACCTCAAGAAGTTTGCGCTCGCAGGTAAGTTCTTCGAGCAAATCTTCGAACCAGCCCTGGCCGAACAAAACTCGATTTTCTACGGCAGCGGCTTCCACCAATTCATCAGCAATCTCCTGTTCTACTCGTTTTGTGCCAAGGAGGGACCTGCGGAGGCGATTCTTGAGGACTTCTCCAAGTTCATCAGAGAGGGCAGCGCAGAAGCGCTCGAGAGGATATTCCCGCAGCCGGGCTTAGTGGTGGACTGCACTTCAAATCCTCTAGCCGCGATATCGCTGTTCGCCATGATTAACCGGAACGCGATACAAGCAGAGATGGACGTTCTCGGGCTCGACGGCTCGCCTCATCGCTGGATGCTAGACCTCTCGATGACGTCCCTCTTCAGCGTGCTTCAGTACTGGGGAGAGGTGTACAACGAAATCGAAGTGTTCTGCGACGAATCGAAGCCGTTGGAGACGGAGATCGGGTTTCTAGGCGCTATGGTCGGTCGACGGGACCACGTTCGGATGCAGATGTTTGGGAAGGATATTCAATTCACCTTCAATCTCGTGCGGCTTCCCGCGCTCGTCAACTCCACGCAATTCCATGGAGTCCAGATAGCCGACGTCTTCGCGTCTGCCATCGCCTGCGCGTGGCAGCGACAGTATTGGGGAAAGGCTCTCCCCGATGAGAAGGAATGGCTCGACATCACGATGAAGTGCCACCTTGGCGATAATATCTGGCCAGACCCAAAGGCGATAGACCTGCATACTCGGTCCGGCTTCGTCAACGCGATGATCTTGCATGAACTCACGGACCGGTGTGTGAAGAAGGAAAATCTGTTCCGCGGGATGCCCGAAGTAATCGAATCCGCACACGAATTGTTTCCTGAGTTTCTACGTGCGCAACTAAACTCTTAATCCGTGTGGAGGGTATCCCGCCCATGCTCTGATTGGGCGAGTCGCGCTCACACCTTAGGACGAACAAATCCGATAGGATTCTTCTTCGCAGGCGCGGTTGCGAGCAGATGCTGTGCATGTTCAAACAGCGCCGCGATCTGGCGGTCGTGCTGCTCCACCTTTCGCGCCAGTTCCGCATTTGCGGCAAGCGGTTCCCTTAGGGAAAGTTCAGTTGAGTTCCTCAGGGCTGAAATGTGTTCGTGAAAACTCTTCTTGCGCCCCTCCGGGGCTGGATAATTTCCCACCTACACCCAGGGCTTGCGCCCTGGGCTGCATTCTAACGCCGCTCCGCGGCTGATGAACGTGTGCGCCATTCCACCACAAATCCGACAATTGAGCACTCTCTGAAGCGCAGCAAAATTCTGGTAATTCTTTACGGATGGCCTAAAGGCCATCCCTTTCAAAACGCGACTTAATCAGAGTCTGCCTAACGCACACCTTCGAATGTTTTCAGTGGGTGAGCCGATACCGACCGCATTGGTGAAGAAACTGGTGAAACGAAGTACGAGTCGGGCTTTGCGCACGTCTTCCATGCCCTTGTGAACCAACGCGTCTTGGTAGCCCGCGCAGAGGTGTTGAAGCGCCTCAAGAAAACAAGCCGTGCTGCCCTGTCCCGCAGCCGATGTTAACCGACCTTTCGCTAAGTGGTTTTGGGGCACAGCGCTTCAGCCTATTTAGCCCTATCCTTCATCTCCTTGATGCTTCGTTTCACCAGTTTCTTCACCAATGGCATCGGGATCTTCTCGCCCATTGGAAAGCTGACGATGGCTTTGGTTGTGGCATAAGCTGCGAGTTCCTTCTTATGTTGCTCGATTGCCGGAGGGCGGACATGCAGGCGTATGTGTGGTTTCTTGAAGCTGAACCAGGCAAACATGCCGTCATAATCAAACCCCGGATAGGAATATCCGGGCCATTGGAAATAGTCGGTGCGCTCCGTGGCGCCGGGGGCTGCCGCCTGGATCGCGGCGCGGATCTTCGCCAAACCGGCTTGCGCCTCTTTGGGACACTTCGCGACGTATTCGTCTACTTCGCCAGTTTTGCGTTTTGTCACGATGCATTCTCCCGTCGTTGTGTTCCCCAAACGAGGGTTAGCCCCTCCGAGAATGGGGGCTGACGCCAACTCCGCTACCTGGGAACTAACCGCGAAAGTCCGCGACTCCATCCCACACCAACTGCACGGCTATCGCGAGAATCAGGAATCCAAAAATTCGGTTGATGGCGCCGACAGCTCCTGGCCCGAGGCGTTTTACGAATGGACCTCCCAGGCAAAGGAACAAGGTGACGGTGATTCCGATGCCCAGGATACCGACGATCATTCCTATGTAGGCCAGTAGATGATCGGCGTGAGCGGCGAGCCCCATGACCACTCCAATCGAGCCCGGGCCGGAAAGCATCGGCATCGCCATGGGCGTGAGCGAAATATCCTCTTTCGTCATCGCCTCGTTGCTTTCTTCGTGCGTCATGCGGCTCGAGCCGGTGACCATACCCCACGCCGTATTGGCGACGATAAGTCCTCCAGCGATCTTCAGCACAGACAGCGAGATGCCGAAGAAATTCAGCACAAAGCGCCCGAAAAGCATGAAGACGACCAGGATCGCGATCACGTAGAAACCGGTCTTCAGCGCCGTGCGCCGGCGCTCGGAGGAAGTGAAATCGGTGGTAAGGCTGAAGAACAGCGGGATGCCGCCGAAGGGATTGACAATGGGAAAGAGCGCCAGAAATGTGGCGGTCGCCGCCGTAGGCAGATCGTGCAACACATGCTTAATGGCTATTTCCGCACTCAACCCCATGGAACATGAGGATAACATCCTGGCTGGACTCCGCCCCATGCTTGTTGCCCTAGGTTCGCGCCCCATCTTTGGGCGCCAACCTGGGATCAAACTTGACAGTCCGTACGATGCCGACCGCCGACACATCAGCGCTTTGCGAACGTGTGGGGCTATTACAACCGGCCCCATCCACCGAACTCGGTGGCGGGCGTTTTACACGCGGAGTCTCTTCCTCCTGCCAGCCCGATGACCTGATCGCGATCAAGTGGTACATTGATACCGATATGCCAAATCATGCGGAATTGCTGAAAGAATTCGAGGACCACGCGCGCACTGCCCCCGGCGTGAAACCGCTGATGCAGCATATCGCCCATCGCCTTCATGAAGAGCACACCCGCTACAACTGGGTCGGGTTTTACCTGATGGAGTCCGCCAAACGTGACGTTCTGGTGGTCGGCCCTTATGCCGGAAGCTTCTCCCCAACCTTGCGCATCCCGCTCGATCAAGGTCTATGTGGCGCGGCAGCCACCACCGGAGCAACTGTAGTCGTCAATGATGTGCCGGCCGATCCTCGTTACCTCGGCTCCGACATGGTAAAGTCGAACCTCGTCGTGCCCATCTTCGTGAACAACCACGTGATGGCCGAGCTTTGCATCGAAAGCTATTTCCCCAACACCTTCGATTCTTTCGAGCAGCGGTTCCTCGAAGCCTGCGCCGGTATCGTCGGCTCGGCTATGGAGAGACAAGCCTCCACACAAACTGTCCCGGCCCAGCGGCGGTGACCTGTTTCTTTGACACCAATTGCTGAATGTAGCGAGCCAAAAGCCAGAGATAAAGATCGAAAGCGCGCCTAGCGGCCCTGCTCCAACACCAGCACGCAGCGGTTCAGCGCCGCCGCCAGCACGGCAATCTGCTGCTCGGTCTGGACCAGGTCGCCGCGGTCAATCGCTTCATTCACTCCTGGCAGGACCACCGCGGCATAGCCCGTGTATTGACCGGGCGCAAAAATTGAGTGCCGGTACCATGGACGATTCGGCAGCCCCTCGGGGATAAGCAACGCACGCTCGGCCTCGCGCAATTTGGCGTTCAGCCGTTCCGCGTCCGAAGGCAGTTTCCGCTGCTTCTGAAGCATCTTCGCCCCCGCTTCCTGCAGGTGGTGCGCACCCTCGAAGGCGGCGGCAAAATCGGGCGACTTGTCGCCGAATTTTTCCTGGGCCTTGGCGCGTGCCCCATCGAGGTAGACGAGGATTTCCTTCCCATAGTCTTCGTAGTTATAGGGAAGTACGTCGGCATCGGCCATACGCAGGACTTCCAGCCCGTAGAAACGCGCCATTTGTTGCTCATAAAGGAAGTCGGGATCGCCGAATTTCTTGAACCAGGCAAAGTTGTCGAAGGCGGAGTGGTACACGCCGTAATCACCGGTCGAGCCGATGTCGGCCGAAGGCACGCCCAGGTGCTGGAGGAACACACTGTAGTCGGAACCGCTGCCCAGGTCGCCCACCGGAACATCGGTGTTCAGGCCGGAGGCCGGCATGCGGTAGGTTTGATTCTCCGGCACATGAGACGCAACCTCTTTGGGCTGGTTCGCTTTTTTCCAGGCGTCGTAGACGGTGCCGCCCTGCGGCGAGGGCACGGTCCTGGCAATCTCGCGGAGAAACTCCTTGAGCGTCGGAACGGCAGCGGCTCCGAATTTTTTCCCTGACACAGCCACGTCCATGTTGAAGTACGCGTCGGCGTTGACGAGTTCCTGCGCGCGATCTTCGCCCCATTCCGTCGAACCGATCAAGCCCTCCTCTTCGGCGTCCCAACTCGCAAACACGATTGTGCGTTTTGGCTTCCAACCGGATTTCAGCAACTCGCCCATGCCGTGAACAGCTTCGAGCAGCACCGCGGTGCCGCTGTTGGGATCGACCGCGCCATAGACCCACGCGTCGCGATGATTGCCAGCAACCACCCATTCGCCCGGCGCTGTGGAACCCGGGATTTTGCCGATCACGTCCCAGATCGTGCGGAATTGATAGTCCTGTTTCAGGTGAATGCGAACTTTGGCCGGACCTGGACCGACGTGATAGGTAAAGGGCAACGCGCCCTGCCATTCCCGCGGCGATTGCGGGCCTACGAGATGTTCGAGGATCGGCGAAGCATCCGCGTAGGAAAGCGGCGTGACCGGAATCTTGGGCAACTGAGCAGACTCGGCGGGAGCGATGCGCTTGGCATCTGGCAGCGACGGAATCGAAGCGACACCAGGTGTTGTTGGATCGCCCGGAAACTGAAACATGAACCCGACCGACCCACGCTGCACGCCGCTCGCCGGCCGCCA
>Ga0187781_10000693_pt1 | contig 24589 bp, 15 predicted proteins | sample 0715_SJ02_MP02_2_FD_132447 | JGI IMG/M metagenome (GOLD analysis project Ga0187781, IMG submission 132447) | Tropical peat soil microbial communities from peatlands in Department of Meta, Colombia - 0715_SJ02_MP02_20_MG | ecosystem: Environmental > Terrestrial > Soil > Wetlands > Peat | place... | reverse complement strand
GTCCTGCAAGATGCAACAAGGCTGATGAACTCACAGGAGGCGCAGAACGAGGAGGTGTTGCGAGGCCTTGAACAAGCCGTTCGCCGCATCGCCCTGCTGCCCGGGCAGCGCAGCGTCATCTTCGTTTCGCCTGGTTTTCTCTTTTTCCACCTCGAGGCCCAGATCGCTGATATCACGGAGCGCGCGCTTCGTTCCAAGGTCGTCGTCAACACGCTGGATCCGCGGGGCGTCTATGTCGCCATACCCGGCGGTGTGGCCAGCCAGCAGACAGTAGTTATTCCGACGAACGCAGCATTGGCGGGGTGGAAAGACCAGCTCATTCGCGACGGGTACTCCCTTGCCGAAGACGTGCTCTATGGTCTTGCGTCGGACACAGGCGGCCTGTTCTTTCACAATAACAACGATTTGGATCAGGGGTTTCGCCAAGTGGGGACGCTTTCGGAGGCGTTCTACGTCCTGGCCTTTACTCCCCTCAATCTCAAGCCTGATGGCCAATTTCACAAGCTCAGGGTCAGCTTGGTGAACCCCAAGGGCTTTACCGTGCAAGCGCGACGTAGCTATTTCGCGCCTATACCTTCCGAAGATGCCGCCGCCAGGGCCTCGGAAGAAATCGTTGACGCAGCTTTCTCTCAAGACCAATTAAGGGAACTTCCAATCGACGTGCGCACGCAGTTTTACAAGGTCAACGAATCGGATGTGCGCCTCGCTGTAGTTACGCATCTGGATCTCAGTGCCGTCCGTTTCCTGAAGGAGCAGGATCGCAACTTGAACGACCTCACCTTTGTAACCGTCCTCTTCGATCGCGATGGAAAACTGGTCACGGGAAAAGAGAAAAAGGTGCTATTTCGACTGCGTGATGCCACACTTGCCAGGCTGACTCAATCGGGAATAAGCCTAAAGATGGAATTCGATGTGAAGCCCGGGACATACCTGATTCGCCAGATCGTCCGCGACTCCCAGGCCGGCCGGTTATCGGGGCTGACCCGTACCGTGGAGTTGCCCGATTAGTAGTAGTGACTCACTTTGACGTGGCACGGCCATCTTGGCCGTGAGCGTGCACGGACGGGATGCCCGTGCCGCCGAAAGCTGAATCAGTGCCCGATTCGTGGCTGCCTTGACTTTGTGGTCAGCCCGCCGGATACTTAGCTTGGTTATTCCAAAGCATCGGGGCAAAGATGGACTGCGATTTTGAGCCCCACTCCCGCCGACTGGGCCTAATTTCCTTCGGCTCAGGTTGCTTGCGGGAGTGGGTATTCCTCGCCTTTAAACAAGCGCCGAGTGGCACATGGCTGCTGTTGCTGGCCGTGTTGACGGCGGTGTTGACCCCAGCGATGGCTCTTGCCGGCCAAAACTCGGGTGATAAGGAAGTTGCTACGCAGGAGGTTCAAGCCCCGTTCAAGCTGCAGGTACAGCGCAACATGGTTTTGGTGCGGGCCATCGTCCGCGACTCGAATGGTCGTCCGGTATCCGGTCTGCGGAAGGAGGACTTTCGATTATTTGACAACGGCAAACCGCAGGAGATTGACCAATTCGCCGTCGAGTCTACCCCCCCTACTCCAGTCCTCACATCCCCAGCCCTCGGAAAAGAGTCGGAGGGGGAAATAGGCCCAGAACACGGGCCCGCGAACTCAACGCCGAGGAATTACCAGGCACTTTATTTCGATGACGTTGAAATGAATTTTGAGGATATCGCCCATGCCCGCGATGCAGCGAACCGATATCTGGCGGCCACGCTGACTCCTTGGGGTAGGGCAGGCATCTTCACCTCCTCGGGCCAGGACAATCTGGACTTCACCGACGACCGCAGGGCGCTCCACGACACCCTTTTCAAACTCGTGCCGAGACCTATTGTTTCAAAAGGAGGTGATAGCTGCCCTGATATCGGTGATTACCAAGCCTACCTGATCGTTGAGCAACGCGACCCCTTTGCCATTGAGGTCGCCACTGATGAGGCTATTCAATGCAATTGCCAAGGCTTGTCCGGCCAAGCCCTACAAAGCTGTGCGGCCCAAGCCGGGCAGATAGTTGAAGGAGACGCGGCGAGGGTAATGAGTGTGTGGGAGGCGCAATACATAGACGTGCTGCGGGGCCTTGAACAAGTCGTGCGCCGTACCGCTGTGCTCCCCGGGCAGCGCAACGTCATCTTCATTTCGCCTGGTTTTCTCCCCTACCACCTGGAGTCCCAGATTGCCGGGATCACGGACCGCGCGCTGCGCTCCAATGTGGTCGTCAACACCCTGGACCCGCGAGGCCTCTTTGTCATCATTCCCGGCGGTGATGCCAGCCAGGCTGTTAGAGTTATGCCCTCGACTTCGGCTTTGGTGGGAAGGAAAGAGCAAATCATCCAGAATGGAATCGCCCGTGCCGAAGATGTTCTGTACAGTTTTGCGGCGGACACGGGTGGGCAGTTCTTCCACAATAGCAACGACTTGGACAAAGGCTTCCGGCAGGTTGGCACACTCTCGGAGGTTTCCTACGTCCTGGCCTTTTCTCCTCGCAACCTCAAATTTGATGGCCGCTTTCACGCGCTTAAGGTCAGCTTGGTAAACCCCAAAGGCTTCACCCTTCAGGCGCGACACGGCTATTTTGCGCCCAAGGCGTCAGAGGATGCGGCCACCAAGGCAAAGGAAGAAATCGAGGAGGCAGTCTACTCTCAAGACGAACTGAGGGAACTTCCGATAGACGTGCATACGCAGTTTTATAAAGTCAATGAAACCGATGCGCGCCTTGCCGTGCTTACCCACCTGGATATGAGTTCCGTCCATTTCCGCAAGGATCAGGACCGCAATCGCAACGACGTGACTTTTATAACCGTCCTCTTCGATCGCGATGGAAAATACATCACGGGAAAAGAGAAGAAGTTACTGCTTCGACTTCGTGACGGGACACTCGCGAAGATGACGCAATCTGGAATAACACTGAAGACGGAATTCGATTTGAAGCCCGGGACGTACATGGTTCGCCAGATCGTCCGCGACTCCGAGGCCGGCCAATTGTCGGGGATGAGCCGTACCGTGGAAATACCCTATTAGCCCATCCGCTCGGCATCGCGTGCTGCCTTAATTTGGGCTGTAGCGCCGGCTTCCAACCGGCACCGGAGCCGCCAAGATGGCGGCGCTACTTTCAAATTAGGACAGCACTCCCCCAATCCGTCGATAACGTGCGGCTGGGCAACGAAGAGGTAGGGGCGAGGCGCCGCCTCGCCCCTACAGGCAGCACCCCCCGGGTGAGACCGGATGGGGCGTAGGGGCCATCGCCGTGCGCCCATACCAGTCTGACCCGTCGTTATCGACGGATTAAGGGCACTCCGCATTGCCTTGACTTTGCGGCGCCCCCGCTGGATACTTAGCTTGGTCAGTCAACGCACCCTGGAGCAAGAATGAACTGCGGTTTCGAGCCACACTACCGCGGACCTGGCCTGATTCAATTCGGGTCAGCGTGGCTGTGGGCCGTGGGAACATCTTGTTAGGAGGTGATGTATGCGTCGAAGAAGCAAATTCGGTCTGTATGTTCTCCTACCGGCGGCCATCGCAAGTCTGGGAGTGGGGCTGGCGGTCACGCTCGCTCAGAGCGGGGGAGCCCAGACACCCCCTACTTCCCCTCAAGTCCTAAAAGCCGAGGCGAATCTCGTTCTGGTGGACGTGGTGGCGACGGACAAGAAAGGGGAATATATCAACGACCTGGATGTTAAGGAATTCCTGGTTTCCGAGGATAATAACCCTCAAACGATTACGGCCTTTCAGCGCCCGGAGGGGATTCAGGGTCCTAGAAGGCCAGGCCAACCTCGCTACATCGTGGTCTTCTTCGACGACTCTTCCATGACCACCCAAGACCAGATGCTGGCACGACGGGCCGCACAGCAGTTTGTCGAGAAGACGGCCTCGCCAGATCGCTTGATGGCGGTGGTGGACTTTGTAGGAACGACCCAAATCGTCCAGAATTTCACCGCGGATGGCGAGAAGCTGAAGAGCGCGACGGAGAAGGTACAATATTCCGCAGTTGCGTCGAACCCAACCATACCGATGACCGAATCTCAGGCCATAGGGGGAATGGCGCTTCCCGGATCAATGCCGCCGTCAATGGCATCAATGGCAGGGATTTCTCTGGTGGAAGCCGATTTTGGAGCCCGCTCGCTCCTCCTGGCCATCCGTGACCTCGCAAACACCTTACGGACCGTCCCTGGCCGAAAGACATTGATTCTCTTCTCTGCAGGCTTTCCACTCACCGCGGAACGCCAATCCGAACTCGATGCCACAATCGATGCTGCGAATCGAGCCAATGTGGCGATCTACGCCGTGGATGCGCGAGGTTTGGCGACATTGCCCGGGTTCTCGGCCACCACGTTTCTCGATTTGCCCTTCCCACACGAGCCAGGATTGCTCGCTTCGTTGGCGGGCCTGCCTGACCCGTGGCCTCAGCATGGCGGAGGCGGCGGTGGGGGTGGCGGCGGGACCGGCGGAGGGGGTGGCGGCGGCACCGGCGGCGGTGGAGGAAGTGGTGGTGGACATGGCGGGGGAGGTGGCACCGGCGGCGGTGGAACTGGCGGTGGTGGTGGCACCGGCGGTGGTGGCGGGGGTAAGGGTGGAGGTGGCACCGGCGGTGGTGGCGGAGGCAAGGGTGGAGGTGGCACCGGCGGTGGTGGCGGTAAGGGCGGCGGTGGCGGCAGTTACAACCCATCAAATGCTTCGAACCTGCCCAACAGCGTTTATCAATGTAACGACCCGATGCTTGCCGCTTCGAATCCTAATTGCATGCAGAACCGCCTCCAGAACTTGATCGACCAAAGCGTTAGTGCCAACCAGCAGGTGCTCGACGCCCTGGCGCGTGGCACAGGCGGTTTCACCATTTTCAATACCAACGATTTCCTTGCCGGGCTGAATAAGATTGTCAATGAATTGGACCAATACTACATTTTGGCTTATGCCCCACCCAGCCAAGCGCATGACGGAACTTACCACAAGATCGGAGTGAAGGTAACCCGCGCGGGAATTCAGATCCGCCACCGGATGGGTTACTACGACCTGAAAGCTCCCGACCTGCTCGCGGGAAAGGTGGAGGGGAAAACTCTGGAAGGGTTTGCGGCAAGTCCTCAGCCGGGACAAGTCCCCGTTTTGCTCAGTGCTCCTTACTTCTACAGTTCGCCGGGAGTTGCGCGTGTTTACATCTCGCTCCAGATCGCGGCTTCGGCCATCGACTTCGGTAAAGAGAAGAAGGACTTTCATTCCAACGTGCAAGTGCTGGGTATTGCGGCGCGTGCGGACGGAGGGGTGGCCGCTCGATTCAGCGACACGGTGAAGCTGGACATGGAAAAGAAAGACCTGAAGGAATTTGCCAAAGGGCCATTCAAATATCAGAACACCTTCAATATTGCTCCCGGCCAGTACACGCTGAAACTGGTTCTGAGCTGGGGCGGGGAAAAGTTTGCAAAGTATGAAAAACCCTTGGTCATTCCCACCTTCGACAATAAAGAGCTCGCACTCAGTGGACCTGTCCTCAGCGATGATCTTCGCCCAGTAAACCAACTCGTCGCGAGCCTGGACTCACAACTTCTCGAGGACGAAACTCCGCTGGTCTTCCAGGGTAATGAGGTTTTCCCCCAGCCGGGTAATCATTTCCAGCGTGGCGACAAGGTTACCTTCTACGTTGAAGTGTTCGAGCCCAAGATGCAAACAGCATTTGTGCCTCGTGTGGGCGTGCTTTTCAACATCGTGAACTCCAAGACCAACCAGCCAGTGTATTCCTCGAACACTATACTGGTGGATAGTTTCGCGCGATCCGGTGACCCGCTGATCCCCGTCGCGCTGCAAATGCCCGTAGATACACTTCAAGCAGGAGAATACCGGCTGGAGGTGCGGGCGCGGAATTCTGTGGGTGGCGTGACCCCCGTACGCACGGCGGACTTCGTACTCGAATAAGTTCACGGGATCGATTTTCCCCCGTCCACGACGAAGACCTGCCCCGTGATAAAGTCGCTCTGGGTGGCGAGAAACAGGACCATCTCCGCAATGTCTTCCGGCCGGCCGGCCTTCTTGAGCGGAGTGCCTCTGATTATTCTCTCCATTCTTGCGTCGTGCCTATCGCCAGGGAAGAGAATCGTCCCTGGAGCTATGCTGTTCACCTGGATGTGGGGCGCGAGGGCTTTCGCCAGGGAGCGCGCGATCGAAATCACGCCGGCCTTCGAGGCGCAGTAGTGGATGTAATCCGGCCAAGCCTGAAGCCCCCCAAGCGAAGATATGATAACAATCCGCCCGTGACCCTGGCGCTGCATGACTCGTGCTGCCGCCTGCGCACAGAAAAATGCTCCCTTGAGATTTGTGCCCAGCACCTTATCCCAATCATCTTCGGAGAGTTGGTCCCACTTGGCGGGAAAGAAAATCCCCGCGTTATTAACCAACAAATCGAGCCGCCCGAAGCGCTTTTCGACCGCCCGGAATAACCCGGCCACCTGTTTGGGCCGGGAAACGTCTGCGCGGGCGGCCATGGCGTGGCCCCCCAAACTCTCAATTTCGCGCACGACAGCCTGGGCGCCCTCCATCGATTCGTTGTAGTGCACAACAAGATTTGCCCCCGCGCGTGCCAGGGTCAACGCGATGGCGCGGCCCATGCGCTTTCCCGCGCCGGTGACCAAGGCGACTTGGTTTTGAAGTGGACGATTGTTCATTGCGCCTTTCACCACAGAGACACAGAGACACCGAGAACTGAAAAGTAATAGCCTTTCTCTGTGCCTCCGTGTCTCTGTGGTTCGAACATTTCGCTACACCGGCTCGAGCCAAGCAGTGAAATGCCTCAAGAAGGGCGCTTCGAAGGTCAGCTTCAGCCCGCGAATCCCCTCACGCCTCTTCCAAACCTCCAAAATAATCTCGATGACGTAATCGATGTGGCTCTGCGTATAGACCCGGCGCGGGATCGCCAATCGGACCAAATCCATTCTGGCGGCGCCGCCAAACATGAGCGTGCCGATTTCCACTGACCTGATGCCACCCTCGAGGTAGAGTTCGCAGGCGAGTGCAACACCCGGAAACTGCTCGAGAGGAATGTGTGGCAGGAAGGCACGCGCGTCCAGGTAGATGGCGTGACCGCCGGGGGGTTGGACGATGGGCACACCCTGCTCGGCGATGTGCTTGCCCAAATACGCGGTGGAAACTATCCGATAACGAAGATAGTCCTCGTCCAATACTTCCTCGACCCCCACCGCGATCGCCTCGAGGTCTCGTCCTGCCAGACCGCCATAAGTGGGATAGCCCTCGGTAAGAATCAGCAGGTTCTTCTCCTGCTGGGCAAGCGTGTCATCGTTGGTGCAAAGGAACCCGCCAATATTGGCCAGGCCGTCTTTCTTGGCGGACATAGTGCAGCCATCACCCAGGCTGAAGATCTCTTGCGCAATCTGCTTCGGTGTCTTCGACTCGTAGCCGTTTTCGCGCAGCTTGATGAAGTAGGCATTCTCCGCAAACCGGCAGGCGTCAAAATAGAGTGGGATAGCGTACTTGAGACACAGCGCGCGCACGGAGCGAATATTCTCCAGCGAAGCAGGTTGACCGCCGCCGGAGTTATTGGTAATTGTCATCATCACCAGCGGCATACGCTCCCGGCCCACGCGCTCAATCAGGCGCTCGAGCGCCATTACATCCATGTTTCCTTTGAAGGGGTGAGAGGTGGATGGCTCCCTGCCTTCCTGCGCGGGCAGGTCCACTGCCTCAGCGCCCACAAACTCGACATTCGCGCGCGTGGTGTCAAAATGCGTGTTATTCGGCACCACGTCTCCCTTCTTGCACATTACACTGAAGAGGATGCGTTCTGCCGCCCGCCCCTGATGGGTTGGGATAACGTGACGGTAGCCGAAGATTTCCTGCACCGACCGCCGGAAGCGCTCGAAGCTCTTGCTTCCTGCGTAACTCTCGTCGCCTTCCATAAGTGCCGCCCACTGACGGGTGGACATCGCCCCGGTGCCTGAGTCCGTGAGCAGGTCAATCAAAACGTCCTCCGCTGGAAGCAGGAAGAGGTTGTAATGGGCGGCGCGAAGCAACTGCGCTCGCTCTTCGCGCGTCGTCCATCGTATCGGCTCCACCGTCTTGATCCTGAATGGCTCGATGATCGTCCGCACCGGCATGCTGACCCCCGCTAATGAATTCGTAGATATCCCCCACTGGGGGTTTGCCTTGCTCCACGAGGTGGCCCCGCCTACCCACCAGCGGCAATTCCGAGGGATTTCATTTTTCGGTAAAGGTGGCTGCGCTCGAGTCCGAGGGCTTCGGCGGCGCGAGTCACGTTGCCCTGGTTTTCTTCCAGCTTTCGCAAGATGTAATCGCGCTCGTAGGCGGCCCGCGCCTCCTGCAAGGAGGAGAAGCCCGTCGTGGGTGTTTTGGTGGAAGAGGAGGGCGCATGGTCGTGAGATAGGGAAGGAGGCAAGTGCCGGCGCTCAATTCTCTCGCCCGGCACCATGATGACCAGCCGCTCGACCAGGTTGCGCAATTCCCGCACGTTGCCCGGCCAGCGATAGCCCAGGATTACTTCCTGGGTCGCTTCCGAGATGTGCTTTGGCCGGCGGCCATAGGCGCGCGCGAACTCCGCCAGAAAGTAGTTGGCGAGGGCGGGAATATCCTCCGCGTGGTCGCGCAACGGGGGCACGAAAAACGGAATGACGTTGAGGCGGTAAAAGAGGTCTTCGCGGAAGTTGCCTTTTTGGATCTCCTCCTCCAGATTCTTGTTGGTGGCGGCGATCACACGCACATCCACAGTAAGATTGTTGCCCGAGCCTACGGGCGTGAACCGCTGCTCCTCAATGACGCGTAACACCTTGGATTGAGTGCGCAGGCTCATGTCACCGACTTCGTCCAGGAACAACGTGCCGCCGTGAGCCTGCTCGAACTTGCCCACCTTGTCCTCCACGGCGCCGGTGAAAGAGCCTTTCACGTGACCGAACAATTCGCTTTCGATCAGTTCCTCGGGGATGGCCGCGCAGTTGACTTCCACGAAGGGCTGCTGGGCGCGGAGGCTAAGAAGGTGCAAGGCGTGGGCCACCAATTCCTTTCCTGTCCCGCTTTCCCCATAAACTAGGACCCGCCCGTTGGTGGGAGCCGCCAAAGCCAACTGCTGGCGGAGGGCCTTCATGGGAACGCTTTCGCCAATGATGCGGTATTTGCCCTGCAATTCCTCGCGCAACTCTCGGTTCTGGGCGGCTAGCGTTAGCTGCTCGACCGCATGCTTCAGCGTCAGCAGAGTCTTATCAATCGAAAGAGGCTTTTCAATGAAGTCAAAAGCGCCCAGTTTCGTGGAACGCACTGCCGTTTCAATCGTTCCGTGGCCGGAAATCATAATCACGATGGGCGGGTTCGCGAGAGCCTGGATTTTCTCGAGCGCCTGGATCCCATCCATGCCCGGCAGCCATATGTCCAACAACAGCAGATCGCAATTATGGTCTGCCAGGAAATCCAGGCAGGCTTCGCCGCTCTCCACCGCGTTCACAACGTATCCTTCATCTTGCAGGACGCCTGCGAGCGACTCGCGAATGCCGGGCTCGTCATCGACAATCAGAACGGAATAGCGCGCCATCGACTTTTGAATTATAGAGAATTGTTCCTATAGAAAAAAGGGGCTAGGGGCTGGGGACTAGGGTCATTTTGGATTTTAGATTTTGGATTAGCCGGCCGACGCTGTCATTCCGAGCGCAGCGAGGAATCTGGCCGTGGTTAGCGGAGGAATGAATCAGAGCGAGATTCCTCGCTGCGCTCTGCAGAAAGAAAACGCGTATGTCCTTTGTTTTCTTTCTGCTTATCAAGGGCAGCCCCCGCGGCTGTCAATGCTCGGAATGACACTGAGGTGTGAGAATCGCCACTGCCCACGACGTACTGCCGACTGCCTTCTGCCAACTGCCTACTGTTCTTGCGCGGCGGGGGTGCGCTCCACCGGCAGTTCGATGATGAATTTGGTGCCGGTGGGTTGGTTTTCCTCCACTCGGATGATCCCCTTTTGTTCGGAGACGATTCGACTGACGATGGCCAAGCCCAAGCCTGTGCCGCGATGCTTGGTGGAGAAAAAGGGAAGAAACAGCTTTTCCTTGTCCTCGGGGGCAATGCCGGGGCCGCTGTCGGCCACGGTGATTTCCACGATATCGTGCTCGGCGTTAAGCGCTGTTCGAACCCAAATTTCTTTCTGAAGCGCGTCTTCGAGGGACTCGGCAGCATTGTCAATCAGGTTGGCCACGGCGCGTTTCATCTGCTCAGGATCGACTTGGGCGAGGGGCAAATCAGGGAGCAAATCCCGATGGATTTCGATCCCGCGCAAGCGGCCAGCGAAGATCTTCAAGGCGTTCTCGACAATTTCGTTCAGATTGGAGGGGACAGGTTTGGCGACGGGAAAGCGCGCGAAAGCGGAGAATTCATCCACCAGCGTTTTTAATGTAGCCACTTCGCGGCCGACTAACGCGGCGCTTTCTGAGATGACCCGCAGCAGGTCCGGGGGAAGCGCCCCCGCACGCTCGACGAGCCGTCGAATGCGCTCGGTGGAAAGTTGAATCGGGGTGAGAGGGTTCTTGATTTCATGCGCGATGCGCTGCGCAACCTCCTGCCAAGCCGCAGCCTTCTGGGCCTGCACCAACTCGGACAAATCCTCCAGGACAAGCACGGAGCCTATCTTGCCGTAACGAGTACGGACGGAGGACACTGTCAGGGAAGTAAAGGCGCGGCGTCCGCCCAGATCGAGCTCCAGTTGACGTGAGGCCACGCCTTGGCGGGTGGCACGGCGAAAAAGCCGGGCCACGTCGCGGATGTCCTCAGGAGTGAGAAGATCGGCCAGGGTTCGCAAGGATCCCATATCGTCCCGGCCAAACATGCGTTTAGCCATCTTGTTCACGCTGGTTATCTGGCCTTGGGGGTCGAAGGAGATGACGCCGGTAGGGATATTCTCGAGGATGGCTTCAATCGTGTTACCGCGCTCCTCCAACTGGAGGTTGGCGGCCTGGAGCTGCTTGGCGGCTTGGTCGATGGCGAGCCGGTTTTCCTGAAGCTGGCGCGTCATAGCATTAAAGGAATGGATGAGGATTCCTAATTCATCGTCAGCGCGGGCGGACACTTGGAAGCCGAGGTTACCCTTTGCTACTTCTTCCGTTGCTTCGGCCAGGGCCTGGATGGGGACTGTGACCTGCTTGGCGAGGAACAACGCGAACCACGTGGCAATAAAAAGAACCAATAGGGTCAGCAACCAAAACATAATAAGGTAGGTACGTTTGAAGGCACGGCGCTCACTGCTGAGCTGGGCGTATTTCTGTGCTTCCCGCTCAATCTCCTGAGAAATGAACATCAGTTTCAAAGGGAGTCGGGTAACGCCAACCACCGTCCCGACGGCTCCCCCAGAGGGATCGTGCAGCGCCTGCGCACTGACGAACATCTCGAAATCGGCGGAACGCCAGCTACCGGAAAGCCCTGCCGGCGGCACCTGCCCACTGGACAACTGGGGATACAACCTGGCGACCTCGGTGGGATTAGGAAATGGGTCGCCGGCATGAGCAAGCAGTCTCCCCTGGCGATCGAAGCACATCGCTGATTCGAGGTCAAGGTCCGCCACTTCGCGCTCCAGGAGGCGCAAGATTTCTTCCTTGTGAGAGGCGGCCACGGCCCGGCCCAGCCTGCCACTGCTGGTTAAGTGGTGGGTAATGTGTGAGGAACGGCTTTGTGCCTGCGATTCCAGTTGCAGGACTATTTCTTGCGAGTCGGCGCGGATCAAGTCAAAGGGAATGCCGAACCAGCGATCGATGGTCCGGTTGAGCAATCCATAGGCGATGGCAAAAAGAAAACAGACAGGCACCAGGGAAAGTGCAAGGAAGGCAACCACCATGGTGGTCTTGAACCTGGCGCCCAGTCGTTGCTGCCTGCGCTCGACATATAACTTGAGCAATATGCGCAGAAGAATCAAAGCAAATATGACGAACGCCAGAAAGATGATGGCAGAAAGCGAGAGCAGCAGGAGAGTCTGCTCGGGGCTGCGCGGACGGATGAAGGAGAGGTTTAGGGAGGCTTGGCTCCAGCCCAGGAAAAAAAGCGCCGGCACCAGCACCAGCAAGAAAATCAAGGTGATTTTGCGACGATCGTAAGGGTTTCCGCCCATTTTCGTAGCTCAGCACGACGGCACGGCTGGGTCGTGCCCTTGTTCCTGTTTTTCCGCTGCCGCTAAGCTCTGGGCAGGGCGTTGACCCGGCAAGTATTCCTCCAGAGGGCACCCTGCGCACCTCGGGCTGTGCGGCTTGCAGTGCTTCTTTCCCACCTCGACCAGGAGCGCATGAAATTCGTTGAAGAGACATGCGTCGCGCGGCAGGTGCGCGTGCAGGAACTCCTGGGTCTCATGGTAGTCCGCGGCAGCAGCGACGAAGCCATGCCTTGCCAATACCCGCCGGGTATAAGCATCCGCCACAAAGGAGGGGCGCTTGGCCGCATAGAGGAGGATGGCGTCAACCGTCTCCGGCCCCAACCCCCTAAGGCCCAGCAGTTGGCGGCGGAGTTCTTCCTCCGGCAGGGATAAGAGCCTACGTAACGAGCCGGCGTGTTGCTGCACGAGCCAGTCAACGAAATCTCGGATAGTTCGAGCTTTCTGCCGGTAGAAACCTGCGGGCCGCGCACACTCCTCCAGAGTGGAAATGGAGGCGCGTCGCAGCCCCTGCCAGCTTAACAAGCCAGATTGGCGAAGATTGCGCAAAGCCAAAGTGGCATTATGCCAAGCGGTGTTTTGGGTGAGAATGGCCCCTAGAATGACTTCCAGGCGGCTCCGGGCAGGCCACCACTGTTGCGGTCCGAAGTGCTCCTGGAGCGCTAAGTAATAGCGGGACAGCAATTTGCCCACAGGAATCTCCGCTGGCTCTGTTGCCTGTCGCATACCTGTGAAAGTTATACTCGCCTGTGAGTAAAGTCAAGAAACAGGGTTCTCCAGCGGCTCTCCAGGCACATCGAGAAAGCCATCAAGTTGCGCCGGGCGGTGAAGTCCGCCCTGATCTACCCGGTTCTCGCCGCCCGGTCTTGCACCTGCACAAAAGAAGGATTGACGGCTGCACAAGAGGGCATAAAATTGTCCGTTGGCAGGCTTTTGTATGGAAGAACAGGCTTCACTTAATTCGACCACCGTCCCCGCCCGGTTACCCGACCAGTTGAAGGAATGGCTCCCCTGGGTGACTAAGATCCGGTTCGTCATCATCAGCTTTGTGTTCGCCATTGATTTCGCCATCCGGGCCCTCGTCGCCAATCCCAACCCGGCATCTTTCAAATACTTCGGCATCGCCATTATTCTCTGGTACGTCCTCGGCTTGTACTTCCTGATTTACAATCAGTTGAGCCGGGATTTCTTGTTGCAGGCTTATTTGCAGATTTTCTCGGACATTGCCATCATCACCGCCGTATTGCATCTCACGGGAGACTTGGATAGCAATTACCTCTCGCTCTACCTAGTGGTGATCATCCTTTCCAGCACCCTTCTGCCGCGCGGCCGGGTCTTCCTGGTGGCGGGAGTAAGTTTCGTGTGCATGGGCGCAGTGCTGGAATTGGCGTATCTGCCCGTGATTCTCCCGGATTTTGTGGCCCATTATCCGGCCTTTGGTTATCTCGTGACCTCGTCGCCGCTTTCGGTAGACTTGCGAACCCTCCAGGTTAAGATTGGGGCGAGCTTCTTCGGTTTCTTCGCCATCGCTTACCTCTCCAGCCAACTGGCGGAAAGGCTTCGAAAAGTCGGTGCAGAACTGCGCGACAAGAACGGGCAGGTGGCCAGCCTGCAAGCGAAAACCGAAAACATCCTCGAAAGCATGCGCGATGGACTGGTTAGCACGAATTTGGAGGGATTCATCAGTGAGGTGAATAGCTCGGGTGCCACCATCCTGGGTCTCAGAGCGGGACAATTGCGCGGCAAACCGATTCAATCGCTGTTTCCCAGCCTGCAGATCGGGACCCTGTCGCCTCCTTCCTCAAGCTCTTTTCCAACACGACAGGAAGTGACTTATGTGAATCCACGCTCCGAACGCCGCATCCTCGGCGTTTCTGTTTCTCCGCTAATGGTCCCCACGGTCGGCGTGGTGGGTTTTGTGTACAATTTCCAAGACCTGACGGAAGAAAAACGCCGGGAGGCCGAGTACCGCACTAAGGACCGTATGGCGACATTGGGGCGCATGGCCGCGGGGATCGCGCATGAGATCCGGAATCCGTTAGCGTCGATTACTGGCTCCGTCAAGCTCTTGCAGTCCATATCGCGATTGGATGACGACCAAAGCAAGTTAATCGCGATTGTGAGTCATGAGTCCGAACGGCTCAATAAACTGGTGTCGGATTTTCTCCTCTATTGCCGGGACCAGCGGTTTGAACCCAAGGAAGTCAACTTGGTGAATGTGATCGAAGAGACGCTGGTATTGCTATCGCACCATCCGCTCTTTGGAGCCAATATGCGTGTGGAGAAGCGGTTTCCTGGCGGGCCAATCACGGTCTGGGCAGATGCCGACAGGTTGCGTCAAGTGTTCTGGAATATTTCAGACAACGCGCTCAAGGCGATGCCGGATGGCGGGCAGTTCACGGTGCAAGTCGAGCAGGCCACCGAGAAGGCGGTTCGGGTGACTTTGAGCGACACTGGAGTGGGATTTACGGAGCAGCAACTCGAGAAAGTCTTCGAGCCCTTTCAACCGGGGTTCCACGGTGGCACGGGCCTCGGCCTGGCAATCGTTTATCAGATTATGCAAGGACTCGGGGGCTCGATCCGGGTAGAATCGAAAGCTGGCAAAGGCACGCGCTTTGTCCTTGAGTTGCCCAGGCAGCCCACTTCTGTGGCCACCGGGCAGGCACCCGTCACGTCGGTGGTTGCCAGTCGATGATGAGGGGCGTGAGAGAATCAATCCAGCCTTAGGGTAGGTCGATGGCTCGCCTGCTGATAGTGGACGATGAAAAATCGTTATGCCAAATGTTGGAGATTGGCTTCCGCAAGGACGGCCATCTGGTCGAGACGGTGTCCAGCGGCCAAGCGGCAAAAAGAAAGCTCGAGTCCCAGGTTTACGATCTTATCATCTCCGACATCCGCATGCCCGACCTCTCGGGCATCGATCTGCTCAAGTTTTTCTACGAAAGCCGGAACCCCGCCGCTTTTATTTTAATTACTGCGCATGCCAGCATGGAAACAGCTATCGAGGCGCTCAACCTGGGCGCCTATCAGTATGTGATCAAGAGCGACAAGCTTGTTGAGGAATTGAAACTCGCCGTTAACCGGGCCCTGCAGGAATTGGCGTTACGTGAAGAGAATGTACGCCTGCGCCGGGAATTGCTCCGCGTTTTTGCACACAACAACATTATCGGTCAAAGCCGGCAGATTCAGAGCATCCTCGAAATGGTGCGGACCGTGGCCCCCGCCACCAGTACGGTTTTGATTACAGGTGAGAGTGGGACAGGCAAAGAGTTGGTGGCGCGGGCCATTCATGAGGCCAGCTTGCGGCGCGAAAGGCCCTTCGTTTCCATCAACTGCGGAGCTTTTCCCGAAACCCTGCTGGAAAGCGAACTGTTTGGATATCTCAAGGGGGCCTTTACCGGAGCCGATGCCAACCGCAAGGGGATCATCGAATCTGCCCACGGGGGCACCTTATTTCTGGACGAAATCGGGGAGACCAGCCCCACCATGCAAGTCAAGCTGCTGCGCGTTCTCCAGGAGCGGCGGGTGCGACCGCTGGGAGGAAGCACCGATATTTCGATTGATGTAAGATTGATTGCCTCTACCAACCGGGATCTAAAGCGCATGGTGGCCGCGGGGCAGTTTCGGGAGGACTTCTACTACCGCATCAGCGTTATACCTATTCACGTCCCTCCTTTGCGAGAGCGGCCTGACGATGTTGGGCCGCTGGCGCGCAACTTTCTGCGGAAATTTGGCTTGCAGATGGGGAAGGGGGTGCTGGATTTCCATCGAGATGTCCTGGAGCTTCTCGAGCATCATCCCTGGCCGGGTAACGTCCGCGAACTAGAAAACGCTGTCGAATATGCGGTGGCCATGTGTGGGGAACGCGATGGCCGGGTCTCGTTGGAACACCTGCCTCAATCCGTGACGGGTATCACCTTGAGCGGTGAGGCCCTCGTTGAAATCCCCCAAGAGGGATTGGATTTCGAAACCCGCATGTCGCAAATCGAAAGGCAGTACCTGCTGGCTGCTTTGCGCGCCGCCGAGGGCGTTCGAACTCATGCGGCGGAACTTCTTCGCATGTCCTACCGTTCGTTTCGTCACTATGCCAAGAAACATAACATCTGAGGGAAGTGAGTTGGGAGCGGGATCGCACCTTCCCCCCGCACCCCCTTCCGTTAGCACCCTCCTTGATAAGGAAGGGGCCAGGGGATGGTTGACTCGTCTGCTTGGCTTGGTGTCCACCACCCCTTGCGCCTCCTATGCCGAGGAGGGGGGCCATTTCCTCGATAGTCTGGCAATCCCCCTCCTCATTGCCTTTTCAGTCGCCTTGTATGTCGCCACCACCGGCTACGACCTGGTTGGAGATGACGCAATCTTGATTGGGGCCAACCCATATGTGAGAAGCTTCCATTTTGTGCGCGAGATTTTCACCCAGAGCTTCTGGAGCTTTCGCGGCGCGCGCGGAGACAGCATCTTCTACCGGCCGTTGATCATGTTTAGCTTTCTGGTGCAGGCGACGTTGTTCGGTGCACGACCCGCCCCTTTCCATCTCTTCAATGTCCTCTTGAATACTTGGGTGGTGGTAATGGTCTATCAGCTCGGCAAAAGGCTTTGGCCCAAAGGGCGAGGAGCCTTGTGGGGCGCCCTGCTCTTCGCCGCCCTGCCCGTCCATACGGAGGATGTCGCCACCGTCTCCGGGATTTCTGATCTCGAATGCGCCGCATTCTTCTTAGCGGCGCTCCTGGTCTACACCACCCCCTCCGGCGCAAATGGCTTTTCGCGGCTCCGTGCCTGGATGAGCGCGCTCGTCTTTCTTCTGGCGGCGCTGTGCAAAGAGGTGGCGCTCGCTCTCCCTGTCCTTATGGTCTTCTACGAGCATTTCATGCGCGGCGACACGACGACCCGATTTGGCGAGCGTCTGAGCCGCTACCTGCCGAGCTTCTTGTTATCCGCGTTCTATATCGCCGTTCATCTCGCCGTCATCGGGGATATCTCCAGCGTCGGGCCGCCTGCCCGCATGCGTTTGAGGGAATCCCTGATCTTCGGCTTTACGCAACTCGGTGAATATGGCGCCAAGTTGATCTGGCCTCAGCACCTTTCTTATTCCTGGAAGTTTTACCCCCCCTCAAGTTGGCGGGATCCGGCATTGCTACTAGGGATGCTGTTTACGCTCTGGGCGGCGGGGATGGTAGTCGCCTGCTGGAGTCAGGATCGGTCGGTTAGTTTCGCCATCATTTGGTTCTTCTTAACCCTTGCCCCCGTCCTCAACATCGCCGGAGTCGGCGTAGCCGCCTATGGGGAGAGATACCTTTACATCCCCTCGGTGGGAATCTGCTGGCTGGTCGGCCAAGCTCTGGCAGCCATGGCCGGAAAAGCGAAGAGCGCGGGCGCCTCGCCCGCTGTCGCGCAGGCATCCGCCCTGCGCCTGCCTGCGGAGCCGGGACCCTCCCGCGACAACGGGCGAGACGCCCGCACTACATTAACTTCCATCCTGAGCGCAGCGAAGGGCCTTTACAATAGGAAGGCCCCAGCCTCCGTGCTCGGCTTAGCCCTGCTATCGGCGGCGGCGGTCCGGACCTTGGTGAGGCTCCCCGCATGGCGCAATAACTTCACCCTGGGCTTGGCCACCCTGAGGGAAGACCCCAACGCCGCGATGTTCCACATCTTTGTGGGGAATGAATACAGACGGGAAGGCAATCGTAACCTTGCCCGTATTGAGTATGTGGCAGCAATAGCGTCGGACCCGCTTGCCGGCGAGGCTTTCGTAAACCTGGCAGGTATCCTCTTAGATGACGGGAACACCAGTGCCGGCGAGGATGTCTTGAGGCGTGGCGCCCAGCTAAATCCAACTTTTTCGAAGCCGCTATTCGCCTTAGGGAAGATTGCGATGCATCGTGGCAGCAAGGAAGAGGCGCGCGATTTTTTCGAGCGAGCCTTGTCACTTGACCCGAATGATTCCGAGGCCCTTCTCCAGCTTGGCCTTTTGTCGTTGCAGGAGGGTCGTCTCGACGAGGCAGAAAACCTCCTCAGCCGAGACGCAACCGTGCAGCCTTCGTCTGCCCTGGTCCACTTGAACCTGGGGGCCGTTCTCTCCCGCGAAAAGAAATTCGGTGGCGCGGAAGCTGAGTTCCGGCGCGCCATCCAGCTCGCTCCCGACAGCGAGGCGCCTTATCTGGCCCTCGCCGGTGTTTATGAAGATCAAGCCAAGCAGGCGGCAGCACTCGAGTTCTATCGACAGATCGTGAGGGCCGCCCCCGGCTCTGCCAACGCTCAGTTTCGGCTTGGCGTCCTCGCGCTGAAAATGGGGAGAGAGGATGAGGCCATCACCGCACTTGAGAAAGCGATTGCGGTTCAGCCGAAATCAGCCCTGGCGCATGCTCAGCTCGGGCTGGCCTACCTCGAATCGGGCAAGCTTGGCGACGCACGGCGGGAAATTGAGACGGCCAAACTCCTTGATCCCGAGAATGAGACGGTGCGCGCCGCGGCAACAAGACTAACGTCGTGTAAACTGCCTGACAGTAAGCAGTAAGCAGTGGGCAGCCATCTGTCGGCAGCGGGCAGCAGGCACCAGGCAGCAGTGAGGTGGGGCTGTTCGTCCCCTGCTTGAATTGCCGCACTCTCTCGAGAGGATGGCCCACAGCCGGCATTTTCATCGGGCCCGGCGGGCCGGGCCTTCGCCAGCCGAAGGGGTATGGGTGCTCAGGGGGTGCAACCGGCTACGGCGCGCGGGCGGGTGAGGGGGTCGCGACTTGTGATGTGCTCCCCTAACGGTCTGCGACAGGGTGACAAATTCCGTCGCGCCGTTTGGACAAAAAGCGGCGAAAAGGGCATCCCGCGAAGTGCGGAACCCGGAAATGGGCTCGATGTCCAATCTAACTATGTGAAAATATGATGGTTAGCGTTGACCGAAAAAAACTTCGGGCGGTGACCTTGGCAAGGAAAATGCCAGACCCTAGGTGGCTAGTTCCACGCGGCTTCAGACCCGATAGGAGGACGAATGAGGAAAGGTTCACGAGGTTTTTCACTGATTGAGCTGTTGATCGTTGTCGCGATCATTCTGATCATTGCGGCGATCGCTATTCCAAATCTCCTGCGTTCCCGCATTGCTGCCAATCAAGCTTCCGCAGTGGGGTCTCTGCGCACTCTTAACACAGTGGAGATTACCTATGCAACGACGTACAACAGTGGGTATACTTCAACTCTCGGTAATTTGGGCCCACCGGCTTCCGGAAACCCTACCGCCACTGCTGCTGGACTAATTGACAGTATTCTCTCAGGAGGTACCGCCACGGCCTCAACGAGCACCAAAAGTGGTTATTCGTTCCTTTACACGGCGGGCGCCACCGATGCGAGCGGAAGGATTAACACTTACAGCATCACGGCTACGCCGGTGACGGTGGGAACCACTGGGACCAACTACTACTTTACCGATACATCCTGTGTAATCCGTCAGAACAGTACTGCGGTGGCTGGCTCGAGTGACTCACCGTTGGCTGGATAGGCATATGAAAAGGGAGTCGCAACAGGGAGGGCGGGGAACCCCTCCCTGTGTTTCCGAGGTCGCTTATCACGAAAGCGCCCGGACCAATTGGTCATATCGCAATCGTAGCGTAGACGCTTTCCAGGGTGTCGCCGCGTAAGTCCTTCGGATCGGAGAGGATGAACCGACCGCGCCGGCTTCGCGGCGGCGCCCGGGCGCCGTGGATTGCAAAGTCGAACGCTTCCGTAGCGCTGACCTATAGGTCAGCACAAAGCATAGTCTGCATCGCAGAAAGTGCCAACCTTGAGGTCGGCGCCAGGGAGCGGCACGCAAGTATGGCAGAGCCGGAATCCATTCTGAACGCTGGCGATCTGCTGATCCAAAGCTCAAGCGATCCGGCCCGACCCATCGTGACCTCGGACAATGTTCCCAGCTTCCCCTCCTGGAAGGGGATTGTCGTTGTTCTCGCGCTGACTTTTGCCGTTTATGCTCCCACCCTTCGCTACCAGTTTGTGCATGACGATCGCGGACAGATTGCAGAGAATCCCGCAGTCCATTCCTGGCATTTCGTCCCCACATATTTTACATCTCACGTTTGGGCAGCAGTTATCCCGGAAGAGTTGGGGAACTACTACCGGCCCCTTTTCCTGTTATGGCTGCGAATCAACGATGCGGTCTTTGGGAACCATGCCTGGGGCTGGCATCTCACCACCATCCTGGCCCACCTTATAACTGTGTTTCTCGTGTATCTCTTGGCGCTCGGATTGAAAATGGGCGGTGATGCGGCCCTCGTGTCGGCGTTGGTGTTCGGCCTGCACCCCGCGCACATCGAAGCTGTAGCTTGGATTTCCGGTGTCACTGAACCTCTTTTGGGCGCCCTTCTGCTCGCTTCGTTCTTGTCTTACGTGCAATGGCGGCGCGAATGCACGCATGAGTGGAAGCTCATCTCCCTTGCCCTATTTGCTCTTGCCTTGGGCGAGAAGGAAACCGCGCTGACCCTTCCCGCTCTGTTGCTGTTCTACGATTGGATCTATGGCGCGGACCTGCCCTCCATGGTGCGCGGCCCGTCTAAGGGCGCGGACCTACTTCGCAACGTCGGGTCACAGTCATCCCCGCGCAGCTTGCCCTCCGCGGGATTGACGCCATCTAAACTAGGAAGCATCGCGGCAGAGTGGGGTGGAGCCCTCCTCAGAATCTGGCCTTACTTCCTGCTCGTTTCCCTTTATGTTCCCGCGCGAATTTACGCTCTCAAGGGGTTTAGTCATGCGGTGACCCCGCTCAGCAGAGAGCAGTTGGTCTTTACTTGGCCTTCGTTGATTTGCTTCTGGATTCGCCACTTGATCTGGCCTGTCGGCCTCAGTACCTTCTACAACTTTCCTGCGGTCGTCCATCCCACTCTGAAAAACTTCATTATTCCCGGCATTTTCGATGTTTGTGTAGGAGGCGCACTGCTCGTCGGGGCTCGACGAAATCGCACGGCCGCTTTTGCCGCGGCATTGCTGGTTCTGCCTTTAATTCCCCTGCTCGACCTCCGCGTTTTTGTGGCCGATGATTTCGCCCACGACCGGTACCTGTACCTGCCCTCGATGGGCCTGGCCATCCTGACAGCTCTGGTCCTGAAAAAGGCGTGCGTGGGCGAACCGCAATATCCACGTGCTGACCTAAAGGTCAGCGCCACTTCTCTGATCTCGAAAAAAGTGCGCGCGGGGCCGCAATGGCAAGGCATTCCGTTTTCCATGCTAGCCGCTGCCTTGTGCCTGGCCGCCGTTCTCAGCTTTGGAACCGTCACCCAGAGCTTCTACTTTCGCGACAACCTGGCTTTTTACGCCTACAATCATTCCATGGCGCCCCACAATCCTGCCGCCGAATCCAACTACGCAACTATTCTGGCGGAAAGTGGCTCGTACGGTCCTGCGCTCGAAAAGTTCAACGACGTTGTGGAGCACAATCCCAACTACTGGACAGCGATTTACAATCTGGGCTTAACCTATTACAAAATGGGCAATCTGCCGGAAGCAGAAAAGTACTTTTTGGAGGCGATCCGCATCAATCCCCAGAAAGCCGATGAGCAGTTCTACCTGGGCATGACCTGGTTCAAGTCCGGCCGGACGGATGAGGCCATTGCTTCCGTACGGCGCGCCATCGCGATTAACCCAGCCGGGTTTGCCTACCATTTCGCCTTGGGGGTGATGCTTGAAAGCCGTAGCGACCTGACCGGGGCGCTTCAGGAATTCAAAGAAGAGTTGGCCATTAACCCTGAACAGCAGGCGGCGTCCGCGCAGATCAAGGAGATCGAGAGTCGGTTGCGGGGAAGATGATCATGCTGGCCCTTGAAACCATCGAACTGACGAAAGACTACCGTTTGGGTTTCTGGCGCAATCGGACCAAGCGGGCGCTCGACCGGCTTACTCTCAAGGTCGAGGCGGGCGAAGTTTTCGGCCTGCTCGGACCGAACGGCGCCGGCAAGACCACTACGCTCAAATTGCTCTTTCGCTTGATCTTCCCCACCTCAGGTACGGCGCGCATCCTGGGGAAACAGCTCGACGACCTCTCCGTCCGCTTCCGCGTCGCTTATTTGCCGGAGAATCCCGCCTTCTACGACCACCTCACCGCGCAGGAGTTTCTGAGCTACGTTGCATCCCTGTTTGGTTTGCGGGCAGCCGAGCAGCGCCGCCGCCCGGGCGAGCTCATCGACCAGTTGGGCCTCTCCGCCTCCCGCAATGTTCCACTGCGCAAATTCTCCAAAGGCATGATTCAACGGCTAGGAATCGCTCAGGCCTTGATCAATGACCCAGATGTCCTGTTTTTGGACGAGCCGATGTCCGGCCTTGACCCGCTAGGGAGAAGGGAAGTCCGTGAGGTCATACTGCGATTGAAGGAGCGCGGGAAGACAGTATTCTTCTCCACCCATATTCTCTCGGATGCCGAGACGCTGTGCGACCGGGTGGCGGTGCTCCATCATGGCCGGCTGCAAGGCTGTGGCGAGCTGAACACTATCCTTCGCTTGGGAGTTTCCACCACCGAGTTGGTGCTCGAAGGCCCATCCGCTGAGGTCATGGCAGAGCTGACGCCTTATGCCTCGTCGGTGATTCGGACAGGAGAGCGAGTGCGTCTCGAGATGCCGGAGGAAAACGAAGTTCAAAGAGCTCTTGAGATTATCCTGCGTGGTAAAACGAAGCTGATCTCTGTAAATCCGGTGAAGAGATCGTTGGAGGATTACTTCCTTCAGAAAGTCGGAGAAGCGGAGTAGTGGTTGTGAGCCGAGAGTCGAGAGTCGACCATGCGCGTGGCGACAATTGCCGTCCATACATTTAAGGAATCGGTTCGCCAAAAGGTTCTTTACAATCTGGTGGCCTTTGCCCTTCTTCTGATCGGGGCATCCGTCCTGTTCGGAAGCATCTCCGTGGGTGTTGAACAAATCATTCTGATAACTCTGGGGCTCAGCTCGATCTCGGCTTTCGGCTTGCTGATTGCTATTTTCATTGGCATCGACCTGGTCTCGAAAGAGATCGAACACAGGACGATCTACAATATCCTATCCAAGCCTGTCACCCGCGTGGAATTCATTCTCGGGAAATACTTGGGACTTCTGCTCACCTTGCTGGTGAACACGGCGATCATGACGGTGGGTTTCTATGGGGCGTTGTTCTATCAGAAGCGAGCGCTGGGCCCCGGCGACCTCGTGTTTCTAGGTGCGGTCTACTTCATTCTTCTCCAACTGGCGATCGTGGTGGGAATCGCTATGGTCTTTTCCTGTATATCCACTCCGGTACTATCTGCAGTATACACGTTTTGCATATATGTCATAGGTAATTTCTCGGCCGACCTACGCACCTTCGGCCAGGGAACTCAGAGCGCGCTGCTAGGGACGATGAGCGACGCACTTTATTACTTGCTGCCCAACTTCGCGGATTTCAATGTCATCAGTCAGGTAGCCCACTCCCAGAGCATGCCGGGCTACCTGTGGCTGGGAAACTCTTGTTACGCTCTTCTTTACATAACAGTCCTTTTGGGCCTGGCAATTATTATTTTTGAGGAACGAGAATTCCGATGACTTCTCTCCCCGCTCTCCTCTCCCAACCTCGCTTGCGACGCCGCGCCTGCGGGCTTTTGCTTTTGCTGTGTCTTTTGGGACTTATTCCCATCCAACGCAGCATTGATCAGCGAAGTGAAAGTAACCGGGAAGTTGCCGAAGTCCTGTTCCTGCCTTCAGGAAAGGTCCTGCGTCAACTCAGTTTGGGTTATGAAGGGTTACTGGCCGATCTCTATTGGACACGAGTGGTGCAATATTTCGGCCGCAAAGGGCTGGCGCATTCTTCAGAGTTCAAGCTGTTGGGACCTTTGCTCCAGATCACAACCGATCTGGACCCCCACTTGGTCATTGCGTACCGTTTCGGCTCGATTTTTCTTGCGGATAAGCCGCCTCGGGGAGCCGGTCAACCCTTGGAAGCGCTGGCGCTTTTGCACCGTGGCATTGTTGCCAATCCCGACTATTGGCGTTTTTGGGAAGATGTTGGCTTCGTGTACTATTGGGACTTGAAGGATTATGCTGCCGCGGCGCGAGCGTTTCAAGCTGGGAGCGAGAGGCCGGGAGCGATGGAGTGGATGCGGGCTCTGGCAGCAAAGGTGGCGGCGCAGGGCGGGGAACTGGCGACTTCGAGGTTCCTCTGGTCCGAAATCGCCCGCCAAGCGGGCAACGATCAAATACGGAAGAATGCCGAGGACCACCTGATGGCGCTCCAGGCAACGGAAGAGATAGGTAAACTGGCGGAGGTGGTCGCCCTCTACAACTCGCGCCAGGAGCGGCCCGCGCGCTCCTTCCAGACGCTGGTTGCTGCAGGTTACCTGCGCGCTTTGCCACGCGATCCCTCGGGGAAACCTTACATCCTTGATCCCGGAGGGCGCGTCAGGCTGAGTCCGCGCAGCTCAGTGGATCTAAGTTTGCTACAGTAGCGGCGACTTTACGGAGTGGCTAGTTGGAAGGCGTAGCGC
>Ga0187781_10000692_pt1 | contig 24595 bp, 19 predicted proteins | sample 0715_SJ02_MP02_2_FD_132447 | JGI IMG/M metagenome (GOLD analysis project Ga0187781, IMG submission 132447) | Tropical peat soil microbial communities from peatlands in Department of Meta, Colombia - 0715_SJ02_MP02_20_MG | ecosystem: Environmental > Terrestrial > Soil > Wetlands > Peat | place... | reverse complement strand
TATTGCCGCCAATGCAGGAGGCATCGGCCGACGTCGGATCGACGGCGAACACAAATCCCGCGCGTTCCGCGGCGTCGGCAACGCGACGCGTTACCACGCCAGCCTCCGATCGCACGGTCGGAATCGACGCGGCCAAGCCCGGCAAAACGACGTGCTCGACCTCGCTGCAGCGCTCGAGTTTTTCGGTGTTGATCACCGCAGTGCGAGGCGTCAGCGGCACCGCGCCCCCCGTGTATCCGGTGCCGCCGCCGCGCGCGATGATGGTCAAATCCAGCTCGATGCAGTCGCGCACCAGTCGCGGGATCTCCTCCTCGCGATCCGGGTGTAAGACCACGAAGGGATATTCGACCCGCCAGTCGGTCGCGTCGGTGACGTGCGAGACGCGTGCAAATGCGTCAAACCGGATATTGTCTGCGCGCGTGTGCCGCCCTAGCAGGCGACGCGCGCGGCGGCGCAACTGTCGGGTCTGGTCGAAGATGGCCGCAAAATCCCGCACGGCAATCCGTGCCGCCTCAAGCAGGGCGCCGACCTTGCCATCGCGCAAAGCATCAGAGGGTTCACGCCGTGCTTGGATCTCGCGCAAGCGATGGTGCAAGGCGTCAATCAGCGAGGCACGGCGGTGAGAGTTTTCGAGCAGATCGTCTTGCAAGTAGGGATTGCGCTGCACGACCCAGATTTCGCCCAGAACCTCGTAGAGCATGCGGGCGCTGCGTCCGGTGCGCCGCTGCGCGCGCAACTCATCGAGCATTTGCCAAGCGGCTGGCCCGAGCAGCCGAATGACGACTTCCCGATCCGAGAACGAAGTGTAGTTATATGGGATCTCGCGCAGCCGTGCCGGGGGCTCCAAGCCGGTATCGCTGCGCAAAAGTCGTTTTGGGTCCTGCGGCGCATTCATCGTGTTGACAGTCTTCGCGGATCAGCCCTTCGGGGCCGCCCGCGGCGGCTTGGGGGGCGCAGTTTGCACCCGCAGACAATCCCAAAGTGTAGCGGTCGTCCGGGAACGATACCCCGCAATGGCCGAGGGTGATCGCCGGTTGCGGTCCGCATTGGGCGCCTGCCGGCCTGCGCGCCCATCGCGTGCGTTTTTGGGTAATCTGCGGGTCATCGCGCACACCGAAGCGGGCGCATCGTGCGACGCCTTTCGTACGCACATTGCCAACGCCTCTCATCCCATCGATGATGCGAAACGCTTGCACCCTTGGATTGCTGGCCGCATTGCTGTGGCATTTGCCGTACGCCGCCGCGCAAGAAGGGGCCAGCGCAAATCCCGGCGGGCGGCCCCCCGGCATCGCCTGGTTCGACGGCAGCGTAACGCAGGCCCTGGAAGCGGCGCGCAGCGCGCACAAACCCGTCTTTCTGTACTGGGGCGCGGCGTGGTGTCCACCGTGCCAGCAACTAAAGGCGACCGTATTTCGGCGGCGCGACTTTCTCGATCGGCTGACGCTATTTGTGCCGCTGTACCTCGACGGCGATGCCAGTGGTGCGCAGATCTGGGCTGAGCGCTTTCGCGTAAGCGGCTACCCCACCGTGCTCGTGCTGCGCGCCGATCAAACCGAGCTGGAGCGGGTCTCCGGCGGGATGGACCTGGGACGCTACGCCGAGGTACTCGCTCTGGCGCTGGGGCAAGAGCAGGCCGCCCGGCAGCTGCTGGCATCGACCGAAGGCACCGATGCGGCGCTCACCCAGGACGATTGCCGGCGTCTGGCATTGAATGCCTGGCAGCTCGAAGACGATTGGAGCTTTCATCCCGAAGCCTTGGGCACACTGGCCGCCGAGCTGGAGCGCACAGCCTTGCTGTGCCCTTCTCGATTGCCTGTCGAGCGCGCCCGTCTGCGGCTGACCGCGCTCCAAGCGGCCCTTGCGAGTGAGCACAACGCGCTTTTGGCGCACCAGCGTGCTAGCGAGCGGCTCGCCCGGCTGTTGGCCTTTGTGCCGGACATCGTCTCGGAGCGCGAGCTTTGTCTTGCAACGGCCGATGCGCTGTGGATGCTGCCCGCCGACTACTTTTCGGCCGCGGCGCAGGCCGACCCAAGGCATCGGGCGCGGTTGCGCGCACGCTGGATCGGCCTCATGGAAGCAATAAGCCGCGATCCGCGCTACGCGGAGCCCGACCGGATCTATGCCATCCGCAGCAAACTGATGGCGGCCAAGGGACTCGATTCGGCAGGCAAAGTCCCACCCGCGCTCGCAACCGATGCCCTGCGCCGGATCGATGCGGCGTTGGCCAAGGAACACGAACCGTACGCGCGCAGCGCGCTGGTTAATGCAGCGCTCAACACGCTAGAGGTGCTGGGCGAGGACGAGCGCTCGCGAGCCATCCTTGCCGGCGAAATCCAGTCTGCCGCCAACGCGTATTACTACATGGCCGACCTGGCGGAATTGGAGGAGCGGCAAGGTCACCCCGACATCGCTGTGGATTGGCTGGCGCGCTCCTATCGGGAAGCGCAGGGACCGGCAACCCGATTTCAGTGGGGCGTAGGGTACGTGCGCGGTCTAGTGCGCATGCAGCCTCAAAACGAGGCAGCGATCCAAGAAGCCGCGCTTTCCGTGTTGGATGAACTCGACGCGGCCGCGGACCTGCATGGTCGCACGCGCCGTTCCCTGGGCAAGTTGGACGCGAGCCTGCGCAAATGGAATGCAAGCGCCGAGCACGCCGCAGCCATTGCAGCCTTGCGTGAGCGAATGCGCGCGATCTGCAGCAAGGTTCCCGCGAGCGATTCGGCCCGCTCGCCCTGCGACGAATTCCTGCGCGACGCCTGATCAAGCAGGCCGGGCGGCGAGCACCGTTTTGCCGATCGGCGCCCAGCGTGCGCCCCTGGGCGCTTGGGTCACGGCCGTCTCACAGTTCTAGGGGTGCCTCCTGCATCGCCGCCAACTGTTCGCGCAGCTCCAAAATTCGCTCCTGCCAGTAGCGCGGTTCGCCAAACCACGGAAAGGCCGCAGGAAATGCCGGGTCGCGCCAGCGCCGGGCAATCCACCCGGCATAGTGGATCAGTCGCAACGTGCGCAGCGCTTCGATGAGCAGCAGCTGCTTGGCGTCAAAGGGCGAAAACAGCTCGTAGCCGCGCAGCACGTCGCGTAGCTGTACTGCCATCTCGGCGCTGTCGCCCGAAAGAATCATCCAAAGGTCCTGCACCGCGGGCGCCATGCAACTGTCGTCGAAGTCGACAAAGTGCGGACCGGGCTCGGCTGCCGATTCGTTCCACAGCAGATTGCCCGGGTGGCAATCGCCGTGCACGCGCTGCAAGTAAATCGGAGCAGCACACTCGAACGCATAGCGAACTTGCTCGAGCGCTTGTTTGACAAGGCCGCGGTAGATCGGTGAGAGCTCGGGCGGCAGCCAGTTATTATCCAGAAGGTAGGAGCTGGGCTCGCTGCCAAAGGTGTGCACGTCCAGGTGCCGCCGAGCCAAAAACGCCGTTCGGCGCCCCACGGCGTGCAATCGACCCAAAAAGCGACCGATGCGCTCGCGCACGATCGGATCGGAGAGCTCGGGCGTGCGACCGCCCCTTCGTTCGAAGATCGCAAAGCGAAAGCCACCCGCATGGTGCAGCGTGTGCCCACCACAACGCACCGCCGGCACCGCCGGCACTTCGGCTTGCGCAAGTTCCTCCAAAAAAACATGCTCCTCAAGAATCTGTGCATCCGTCCAGCGGCCCGGACGGTAGAACTTCACGACCACGGGGGCCGCAGCCTGTTGCCCTGTCGCTGTTTCCAGCCCGACTTGAAAGACCCGGTTCTCGTAGCTGTTCAAGGCAAGAACCTGGCCTGACGTGCGTACGCTGCCCAAGGGTCCATCGGCTTGGAGTGCGCCGTCGATCGCATTGAGGATGGCGTCGGGCGAGAGCCCGGCAAATGGCTCCTGCTCGGAGGCCGTGGGGCGGCGTCGACGACCGTGACGGAAGTTGGATTCAGACGACATCGCGTTGCCAAAGGTTTGCGTTGGTCATCGACACGTAGTTCGTGGCATGGTAGAAGCCGGGACGAAGTTGCGTCCAGCCCGAGGTGCGGTATACCGGCAGTAGCGGCTTGGTACCAGCCTTCGACGCCTGATTTGATCACACCGTCATGAATTTCCAATTCCTCAAGGAACTGTACGCGGGCTTTATTCGCGGCCGCGCGATATCGCACCACTTCCGCCGCTTTCCGCTGCTCGAGACGTTGCTGCGGGGCGCGGCCCCGCGGGAAGTGCCGAGCACGATGGCGGCGACCCTGGCCGCGGCCTCGCGGGCCAGCGTCTCGGAGCTGCTCGAATCGGTGCAATCGCACCCCCACGGTCTTACAGAAGCGCAGGCATCGGAGCGGCGCCAAGCGCATGGCTTTAACGAGATCGGCCAAGAAAAGCCCCTGCGCTGGTGGGTGCATTTGTGGCAGTGCTATCGCAATCCGTTCAATTTGTTGCTAACGATGCTTGCGGCGCTGTCGTACTACACCGAAGACATCAAGGCCACGATCGTGATTGGGTCGATGGTCCTGCTTTCTACGCTGATCCGGTTCGTCCAGGAATCGCGCTCCAACCGCGCAGCGGAGAAACTCAAGGAGATGGTCAGCACGACGGCGACCGTGCTGCGGCGTGATCCCGCAGAAATCGCGGCCGAAGAAGCGCGCAAATACTTCCACGCAATCTTGCGTCCCAAGCCACCGCGGCGTCTGGAAATTCCGATCAAACGCCTGGTGCCTGGTGATGTCATCGCGCTATCGGCGGGCGACATGCTGCCGGCGGACGTGCGCTTGCTCAGCGCCAAGGACCTGTTCGTAAGTCAGGCTTCCATGACGGGCGAGTCCCTGCCGGTGGAAAAGTACGCCGAACAGCGTTCGGCACCGAGCGCCAATCCGCTCGAGCTGGATAACCTCGCTTTCATGGGCACCAACGTGGTCAGCGGTTCGGCGCTGGCCGTCGTGGTAACGACGGGCGATCGCACCTACTTTGGCGCGCTGGCCCAGCGCGTTACTGCGACCGACCGAACGCCGACGGCGTTTCAGGCCGGCGTCAACCAAGTCAGCTGGTTGCTCATCCGCTTCATGATGGTCATGACTCCCATTGTGTTGTTGATCAACGGCCTGACCAAGGGCAATTGGATGGAGGCGTTCTTGTTTTCCTTGTCGGTGGCCATCGGATTGACGCCCGAAATGCTGCCGATGATCGTCACCTCCACCCTGGCCAAGGGCGCTGTCTATCTTTCGCGCAAGAAGGTGATCGTCAAGCGCTTGGACGCCATCCAGAACTTTGGCGCAATGGACGTGCTGTGCACGGATAAGACGGGCACGCTGACGCAGGACCGCATCTTTCTTTCGCGCCACCTCGATGCCGAAGGTATCGACTCGGACACCGTGCTCGAGTACGCATACCTTAACAGCTATCACCAGACGGGACTAAAGAACCTGCTTGACGTCGCGGTGCTCGAGCACGCGGAGATGCGCAATCAAGGCACCATCGCCGCAACCTACCAGAAGATCGACGAGATTCCGTTTGACTTTACTCGTCGGCGCATGTCCGTGGTTGTTGCCACGCCCCCTGCCGATGGACGGCAACCACACCACCGATTGATCTGCAAGGGAGCGGTCGAGGAGGTCCTTGCGGTGTGCACACAGGTGCAACGCGGCGAGCAGATCGAGCCACTTACCCCGGAAGTGCTCGCGCTCGTACGCGCCGTGACCGCCGAGCTCAACGCCGAGGGCTTGCGCGTGGTTGCCGTAGCGGCTCGGGATTCCAGCGCGGCGCAGGAGACGTATGGACTGACCGACGAGCGCGAACTGACGCTGATCGGTTACATCGCCTTTCTCGATCCGCCGAAGGAATCGAGCAAACCTGCCCTCGATGCATTGGCATCGCACGGTATCACGGTCAAGATTCTGACGGGCGACAACGATCTGGTCACGCGCAAAATCTGCCGCGAAGTCGGAATGAATGCCGAGCACATTGTGCTGGGCGCCCATATTGAAGAGATGAACGAGGGCCGGCTGGCGCAGGCGGTCGAAGAACACCACGTATTTGCGCGCCTGACCCCGGCGCATAAAGAGCGCGTCGTTCGCGCCTTGCGCGCGAAGGGCCACGTCACCGGGTTTTTGGGCGATGGCATCAACGATGCACCCGCGCTGCGGGCCGCCGATATCGGGATCTCCGTCGACAGCGCGGTGGATATCGCAAAGGAGGCCGCGGACATCATATTGCTGGAGAAAAGCCTGCTCGTGCTCGAGGAAGGGGTGGTGGAGGGGCGTAGGACCTTTGCCAACATGCTCAAGTACATCAAGATGACGGCCAGTTCGAACTTTGGCAACGTCTTCTCCGTGCTGGTGGCTGGCGCCTTCTTGCCATTTTTGCCGATGCTGCCGCTGCAACTGCTCGTACAGAATCTGCTCTACGACATATCGCAGATCGCTATCCCGTTCGACAATGTCGACGCCGAACTGCTGCAGCAGCCGCAGCGCTGGCGTCCCCAGGACCTGGGTCGATTCATGGTGGTATTCGGCCCCGCAAGTTCGGTGTTCGACATCTGCACTTTTGCGCTCATGTGGTGGGTCTTCGGTGCCACCTCGGAGAGCCAGCAGGCGCTCTTTCAGGCGGGTTGGTTTGTCGAGGGATTGGCCACGCAAACCCTGATCGTCCACATGATCCGCACCGCCAAGATACCTTTCGTGCAAAGCCGAGCCGCGGCGCCGCTAATGGTGATGACCGTGCTGGTTGTACTCAGTGGAATGTTTCTGGTCATGGGACCTGCCGCACCGCTGTTTAAGTTCGCGCCGCTTCCGGCGGCGTTCTTTCCCTGGGTGGCGGCGATCATTGTGGGCTACGTAATGTTGACGCAAGTCGTCAAACGTGCCTATCTGCGACGCTACGGCTGGCAGTAAAGCAGACGATGACGCTCATCGCGGGTCGTGCCGCTCTTGGCGAGCGTAGCAAGGATCTGCCGACGCCACTGCGGCCGACGCAAACAACATACAATAGCGGCCGCGATGCCGGCCAATGAATATCTGCGCCGCATTCTCAATGCGCGCGTTTACGACGTCGCCACTGAGACTGCGCTTGAACCCGCTGCCTGCCTTTCGGCGCGCCTGGGCAATCGGATATTGCTCAAGCGCGAAGACCTGCAACCCGTTTTCAGCTTCAAGCTGCGCGGGGCATACAACAAGATGGTTGGCCTGGACAAGGCCACGCGGGCACGTGGAGTAATTGCCGCCTCGGCGGGCAACCACGCGCAGGGCGTTGCGCTCGCGGCCCAGCAGCTCGGCGGCCCGGCTGTCATCGTCATGCCGGTGACGACACCACAAGTGAAGATTGACGCCGTGCGCACCCGTGGCGCCGAGTTGGTTCTGGTCGGGGATTCGTACTCCGATGCGTACGCGCACGCGGTCAAGCTGCAGAACAAGCGCCGGCTGACGTTCGTGCATCCGTTCGATGATCCGGATGTGATCGCCGGCCAGGGCACAATCGGCCTGGAGATCCTTCGTCAACACCATGCGCAGCAGGCAGGTCCGATTCACGCGATCTTCGTGCCCATCGGAGGCGGCGGTCTGATGGCCGGCATCGCAACCTACGTCAAAGCGCTGCAGCCCCAGGTCAAGATCATCGGCGTGCAGGCCAAGGACTCCGACGCCATGGCCCGATCGCTCGCCGCCGGCCGTCGCGTGCGTCTTGCCGAAGTCGGTCTGTTTTCCGACGGCACCGCGGTGCGCGTCGTGGGACGGCACACCTTTGCCCTGTGCCGCCGGTATGTCGACGAGGTCCTCACCGTTGATACCGACGCTTTGTGCGCGGCGATCAAGGACGTATTCCAGGACACACGCGCGATCCTGGAGCCGGCTGGCGCGCTTTCGATCGCGGGCTGCAAGCGGTACGTCGAGCGCGAGCGCCTGCGCGAGCACAATCTGGTCGCGGTCGCGAGCGGGGCGAACATGAACTTTGATCGGCTGCGTTTTGTCGCCGAGCGCGCGGAGGTCGGAGAACAACGCGAGGCGCTGTTTGCCGTCACCCTTCCGGAAGAGCGCGGCTCGTTTAAGCGCTTTTGCGCGTTGGTGGGCACGCGCAACGTAACCGAGTTCAATTACCGAATTTCCGACAGCAAGACAGCGCACATCTTCGTCGGCATTCAGACCGCGGGCAGCGATGACGCGCGCTCGCTGGCACGGGTCTTTGTGCGCGCCGGCTTTGCAACCCAGGATCTGACCAATGACGAACTGGCCAAATTGCACCTGCGCCACATGGTCGGAGGGCACTCGCCGCTGGCAGTGGACGAGAGAATCCTTCGCTTCGAATTTCCCGAGCGTCCTGGGGCGCTAATGCGTTTTCTTACATCGATGTCGCCCAACTGGAACATTTCGCTCTTTCATTACCGCAATCAAGGCTCGGACTACGGTCGCATCCTTGTCGGTTTGCAGGCACCTCGGCAAGACCGCACTGCGCTCAAACGGTTTTTAGCAGAGCTCGGTTACCACTACCAGGACGACACCGACAGCAGCGCCTACCGCCTGTTTTTGGGTTAGCGCTGAGCGCCCTTAGCTGATCGCGCGCGCCAACGCAAAGGCCGCGGCAGCGGCCAAGCCGCCGATCGTCATTGTCTGCAGCGCCGAGTGCACCGGCGAGGCGCCGGTGTAGCGGGCCTTAATGAAGCCAAACAGCGCCAATGCCGCTAAGGTCACCGCAGCCGACCACGGTAGGGCTTGGTCCACAGAACGCAGCAATACATACGGGGCCAGTGGAACGGCGCCACCGACGATGTAGCTCGCTCCGATGGTAAGCGCCGAGCGTTGCGCGCGCTCGGGTTCGGGCCGCTCAAGGCCCAATTCAAAGCGCATCATGAAGTCGCGCCAAGCAATGGGGCGTTCGCGTAGACCCTGAATCAAACCCGCATAGTGTTCGGGCTTAAGGCCGTAGCGCTCGAAGATGTCGGCGATCTCGGCCTCTTCGGCCAAGGGCTTTTCGACAATCTCGAACTCCTCGCGTGCCAGTTCCGCGGCATAGTGCTCGGCCTGTCCGCTCGCCGCAAGATAGCCCCCCAATCCCATTGCGATGGCGCCAGCGGCGATTTCCGCGACCCCCGCCGTGATGACCGTGGCGACCGATACGGCCGCGCCGCTGATCCCGGCTGCCAGTGCAAAGGGAACGGTAAGTCCGTCGGCCATGCCGATGACGATGTCGCGCACCAAATCACTGGCCTGAAAATGGCTTTCATGATGCAAATGGGCATCCACGGCAGCACGTCCCTTGACTTTGTTGTTGATCGGTTGATTTACTACTGCAAAACTGCGGATGCTAGGGTAGCAGCCGCCGCGCGGCGCGGTAACCTTGCGCGCGTGCAGCAGGTCAACGTTCGCCTGCCCGGCTACGGACAAAGCGATTTGAGGCACACCATGAGCAAGGACGCAAGCAAGGACGCAATCGCCTTGGGCCCACGCGAGATCGCGCCGCCGTCGGTTGGGCCCGACGCCGCCGAGATGCGATTCGCCGGGTTTTTGCATCGCGATTCCAAAGGCCTTGCTCCCGGCACCTCATTTTCGCCGGCCATCGTCCCGACTTCGATTTACTCCTTGGCCAGCGATCCGACAGGCCCCTATCAATATGCGCGTTGGTCCAACCCTGGCTGGACGGCCTTGGAGGACGCGCTCGGTGCCCTGGAAGAGGCCAGCACAGTCATTTTTCCATCCGGCGCCGCCGCGGTGGCGTCGATTTTTGCCAGTTTCCTTCGGCCCGGCGACCGGCTGCTGTTGCAATCGGACGGCTACATGGGCACCCGCACTACCGCCGAGACATACTGCGCGCCCAACGGAGTGACGGTCAACACCTGCACCACCGGCCGCATTGGGGAGCACTCGTTCGAGGGCTACCGGCTGATTTTGCTCGAGACACCGTCCAATCCCGGGCTGGACTTGATTGACATCCGCGACTGCGCGCGCCGCGCGCACGCTGCCGGCGCCCGCGTCGTGATCGACAACACGCTGATGACGCCGCTGGGCCAGCGTCCTTTGGAACTTGGCGCCGACGCGGTGGTGTACTCCGATACCAAGCTGTACAACGGTCATTCCGACGTGGTGTTTGGCCACGTCGCTACGCGCGATCCGCAACTGCTGCAGGGCGTCTTGGACTGGCGGCGCGTGTGTGGCGCAATTCCGGGTCCCTTTGAAACGTGGCTTATGCAGCGCAGCCTCGATACGCTGGAGCTGCGCCTGGAGCGCATCAGCGCCAATGCGATGGCTTTGGCCCGCACAATCGCCCAACACGGTGCAAACGTCCAGGTGATCTACCCGGGGTTGGCCTCGCATCCGGCACACAAACTGGCCAGCGTTCAGATGAGCAGCTTCGGGGCGTTGATCGGTCTGACGCTGGCCAGCAAGGACGCGGCCGAACAGTTCATCCACAGCTGCCCGTTTTTGCGTCCGACGACCAGTTTTGGAGGTCTTCATTCCTCGGCCGAACGACGCTCTCGCTGGGGCGATCGGGTCGCCGAGGGCTTTATTCGCCTATCGGTTGGATGCGAACCGACCCGTGCCCTTTGCGCGGCCGTTGTGCGCTCATTGGATCAGCTTGCGGCACCGGCACGCCCGATGGTTCGGCCCCGGGCCTAACTGCGGGGGCAGCTCCGCGACGTGGGCGATGGCGGTCAACGCCCGCAGATCGATTGCTCGATTGCGACGGCGCAGCCGCCGATTCGGCCTGCTCCTCGTCAAACGCACAGTCCCCCTCGGGGCTCGCAATGCCGGTAGGATGCAGCCCCAAAAAGTCGAACAAGCTGCGGTCGAGCAGATGCGAGGGCGTCACGCGCGCAAGCGCGTTAAAGACATTTTGTGCGCGTCCCGGAAAGCGCCGCTGCCACTGGGCGATCATCTGTTGAATCTCTTTGCGCTTGAGATTTTCCTGCGACCCGCACAGGTTGCAAGGGATGATCGGAAAACAACGGTTTTGCGCGTAGCGCGCCAAATCCGCCTCGGCAATGTAGGCCAACGGCCGAATCACCACGTGTCGTCCATCATCGGACACGAGCTTGGGCGCCATGGCCTTGATCCGGCCGCCATAAAACAGGTTTAAGAAGAACGTACCCAAGATGTCGTCGCGGTGATGTCCGAGCGCGATCTTCGTGGCGCCTAGTTCGCTGGCCATGCGATACAGCACTCCGCGGCGCAAGCGAGAGCATAGCGAGCAGGTCGTTTTGCCCTCGGGGATCAGCCGCCGAACGATGGAGTACGTGTCCTGGGTTTCAATGCGAAACGCTACGCCCTGTGCCCGCAGGTAATCGGGCAAAACGTGCGCCGGAAATCCGGGCTGCTTCTGATCCAGGTTCACTGCGATCAATTCAAAGGACAGCGGGGCACGCGCCTGCAAGATGCGCAGCATATCCAGCAGCGTGTAGCTGTCCTTCCCACCCGATAAGCACACCATCACACGGTCGCCGGGCCCGATCATTGCGTAGTCGCCAACCGCCAGGCCGGTCAGACGCACCAGGCGCTTTTGCAGCTTTCGTCCTTCGTAAGCCAGGCGGCGCTTGCGCCGCTCCTCGTGCGCCGCGTCCTGCGCTTGGCCCGACGGCGGTATCCGCTCATCGGTCTTGCAAAGTGGATTCATCCGGCCTCCCGGAAGCGCAATACCTCCACACCGATACCCGCAACGCTGGTATAAATTTCCGCCTTTTCGCTGGACACGCGCACGGCCTCGACCCCCGGCCAGCGCAGCAGTTCGGTCGCGATGTCGTCGACGAAGGTTTCCTGCAGATTGATATGACCGCGGGCGATTCTTTGTTCGACGACCGCGCGGATGAAATCGTAATCGACGACTTCGCGCACATCGTCCTCGCGCGGGGTAGAGGCGCTTAGCGCGACATACACGTCCAGATTCAGCACTAAGCGCTGCGTCCCGCGCCGCTCAGCCGAATACACGCCGATGTTGGCTTCGACCGTCCAGTCGCGCAAGAAGATTCGCCGACAATGGGCCAGGCGTGGGTCACTAAGCAGCGTTCCCATCGGTAGTGCAGCGCGCCTGGATTCAGGACTTCAGAAACATGATGTCGCGTGCGCTGGGCACCAGGTGCTGCCCGCCGTCCACAATCAGGGACGTCCCGGTGATCGACGCAGCATGGATCAGGAACACGACCGCCTGCGCGATATCGTCCGGAGTGCTCGCGTGGCCAAGTGGTGTAGCGCGATGGGACGACTCAAAGCCCGAAATCGTTTGTCCGCGCGCGGGCAAAGTGATTCCGGGAGCCACACCTACGACGCGCAGCTTGGGTGCCAGCGCACGGGCAAGCAGTCCATTTGCCACTTCCAGGGTCGATTTCGAAAGCGTGTAAGAGAAAAAGTCCGGGTTGGGGTTCCATAGCTTTTGATCGAGCAAGTTGACCACCACGCCAGCGGCATCGGCCGGCAAGCGCGCGTGTAACGCGCGGGCAAGCGCCACCGGCGCCGCGACGTTTACGTGCATGTGCGCAGCAAAGCGCTCAAGCGAAAAGTTCGGCACCGAATCGGCCTCAAATAAAGACGCATTGTTGACCAGACACCGCAGCGGCCCCAGCACGCGCTCACATTCATCGAGTAAGCCATCCCATCCGTCGACCGCCGAAAGATCGAACGCGACCGCATGAGCGCGCCGGCCCAGCGCTTGGATCTGTGCCACTGTTTCGGCAGCCGCGGCGCGCGAATTTCGGAAATGAACCGCAACATCCCAGCCGTCGTGCGCCAGCGCCAGGGAAATGGCCCGTCCGATGCGCTGCGCGCCACCGGTAACCAGCGCAATCCGCGATGAGTAAGTCGATGCCGTCATAAAGGCGTACGGGCTCTTTGCAGGCGCCAGTGTATCGGTTCGCCGCGGTACCATCGGCACACCATGCGCCGGCCCAATCCAGCCGCCCCGCCGTTTGCAGCCTGGCCGCAGGCGGCCAGTACGCCACTGCCCCAGCCCGAAGCATTGGCACTTGCCCGGAGCCGGCGATTGCAAGCCCGAATCTGCGAGCGCATTGGGCAGGCCGGGGCGTGGCTGTCCTTTGCCGACTACATGCAAATGGCGCTGTACGAGCCCGGCTTGGGCTACTACGATGCCGGCGGCAGCAAGTTTGGCCCGCAAGGCGATTTTGTAACCGCGCCGGAGATCTCACCGCTTTTTGCCCGGGCCATCGCGGCACAAGTCGCTGAGGCGTTTGGCCGTTTACCCGCCTCCCAAGTACTTGAATTCGGCGCCGGCACGGGCGCATTGGCGCGGGATCTGATCGCCGAGCTGCAGCGCCGTGGCTGCGCGCCCAGCGCCTACTACATCGTCGAAGTGTCAGCCGACTTGCGTGCCCGCCAGCAGCGGTGCCTTGGCACACTGCCGGTGACCTGGATCGGTCAGCTGCCGCAACACTTCGAAGGCGTGGTGATCGCCAACGAAGTGCTCGACGTTCTTCCGGTGCGGCTGTTCGTGCGCGGGCAGGACGCAATGTACGAGCGCGGCGTGTGCTGCGAGGACACGGACCTGCAATTTTGCGTTCGCCCGGCCGATCCAGGCCTGGAGCGCGAGCTCGCGGCCATCGAGTCGGTCGTCGGACCGTTAGCGCAAGGCTACGGATCCGAGATCTGCCCACTTGCCACGGAGTGGATTCTTTCCCTTGCACGCTGCCTGCAGCGCGCACTGGTTCTGCTGCTTGATTACGGCTTTCCTCGGCGCGAGTACTACCATCCCCAGCGGGCGATGGGCACTTTGATGTGCCATTACCGGCAGCGGGCGCACGCTGACCCGCTTTGGCTGCCGGGTCTAAACGACATCACCGCGCACGTCGATTTTTCCGCTTGCGCCCAAGCGGCCCAAACCGGCGGCCTGGACGTATTGGGCTACACCTCCCAGGCGAATTTTTTGATCAACTGCGGAATTCTGGAGCAACTCACGGGGGCGCCCGATCCGGCGCTCCTTGGCGCCGTACACCGCCTGCTCTCGGAGGCGGAAATGGGCGAACTGGTGAAGGTAATGGCGTTGGGGCGAGGACTTGATGCCGTGCCGCTGGGCTTTACGCGCGCGGACCGGCGCCATCGACTCTAGAGGCCGCAATCGCCTGGCGGCGCGCCGCGGCCACGGCCTGTGCAATGGCCGTCGGATCCGGACCCACCGCCGCGGCAATTGCTCCGGCGTCCACCGAGCCCGCCGCTGATGCGGCGACCCGCCAGACTCGCGCATCGGCGCCCTCCAACGCCTCAAAGGCCGCAAGCAATTGCTCAAAGCGCGCACCGCGGCGCAGCGCATCGGCACGCTCCAGCACCGCGGCCTGCTCGGCCGGCGAGGATGCGCTGCGCAGTGCCTCGTGAAGCTCATAAAGCAGCCGCGCAAGCTGTAGCGACTCGCTGTCGGCGCGAAGCCGGTCAAGCCAGACTTGTAAAGCAGGCGATGACGTTGCCGCGCAGCTCAGCACGGCAAAGCGCGCGCTAAGCGACGCGCCGCGGTGTGCCGCGCGGTTTAGCGCAGCAAGCAACTGGGGCGAGACGCTCAGTTCGGGCGCGAGGCGCTCGAACAACCCGGTTTGCATCAGCACTTGGATCATCCGCGCCGGCTGCTCCTCCATAAGGCCCAAGGCCAATTCCTGCCATACCCGCTCGGGCACCAAAGCGTCGGCCTCACCGCTGGCCACCATGCTGCGAGCCAGTTCCATGGTCTCGGGGGCAATGGAAAAATCGGCAAAGCGCGCCGCAAAACGCGCCAGGCGCAATATGCGTACCGGGTCTTCGACGAAAGCCGGCCCGACGTGTCGCAGCACGCGCTCGCGCAGATCCCGTTGCCCCCCGTAGGGGTCGATGAGCTGACCACTGTCATCTAGCGCCATGGCGTTGATCGTCAAGTCGCGCCGCTGCAGATCCTCTTGCAGCGTCACGCCGGGATCGGCATGTACGGCAAAACCGCGATAACCGGGTCCCGTCTTTCGCTCGGTGCGCGCCAGTGCGTACTGCTCCGCGGTGCTCGGGTGCAAAAAGACCGGAAAATCGCGTCCCACGGGCGTATATCCCAATGCTTGCATTTGTTCGGGACTTGACCCGACGACCACCCAGTCGCGGTCGCCGCTTCGCGCGGGTTTGCGCCCGTCCTGCTCCAGGAGCCAGTCGCGCACCCAGCCGCCAACGACGTAGACCTTCACGAAAGGCCTTATCCGTCCCGCGCTACCGCCAAAAACACGCCGGTGGCATCCGCGTTCGCCGCCTAGCGTCCCGCCCGGGTGCGAAACCCGCCATAGCGCGACCGCGGGTGCAAACCGGCGAGAAACAATGCCGCCTCCGGCTCCAGCGGAGCGGGTTCAAAGCCAAGTTCCGGCGCCGGCACATAGGGCTGCTGACTCGCCACGTCATCGACCGTCAAAGAGCGCAAGTTATCGCGCGAAAGCAGCGTGGGTCCGGGCATCAGCTCGAAGCCGCTCGCCAGCACGTAGGCCAAGGGGTCGGGTAGCCCAATCACCGGCCGCGGGTGCCCAGCGGCGCGTGCGGCAAACTGCACGAGCTCGCGCAACGTATAAACCGTCGGACCGCAAATCTCATAGCAATTGCCAAATGTGGAAGGCGTATCGAGCGCGGTAGCGATTGCGGTGGCCAGGTCGCGCACCCACACCGGTTGCATTCGCGCCTGCGGCCGCCCAATCAACATAACCGGCAACCACGCCGCCAGCGTCGCAAACAGATTCAAGAAGTGATCGCCGTCCCCGAATACGACGGAAGGGCGAAACACGGTGGTGGCGATGCCTGCTGCGGCCCGCACGATTTGCTCGCCGTCGCCCTTGCTGCGCAGGTACTGCGACGGGCCAGCAGGATCAGCGCCCAATGCGCTGACGTGCAGCAAGCGTTTGACGCCCGTTTGGCGGCAGGCGTCAACCAGAGTGCGCGGCAGATGCACGTGGGCGGCCGCAAAGCCCGCTCCATAGCGTCCCGCCTCCTTTGGGTCTGGCACGACAGGCCTTGCCGCGACGGCATCGGCATCGTGAAGGATGCCGACCAAATTGATCACCGCGTCGCGGCCCGCCAGCAGCGAACGCAACACGGTGCCGTCGTGAATGTCGGCCTGCACCACTTCCACGGTCGGCAAAACCAGCAGCTCCCGGCCGTGGGCGCCACGGCGCGTTGGCACGCAGACCCTGCGCCCTTGCGCCACCAGAGAATCGACGAGGCACTGGCCGACAAAGCCAGTTCCTCCGAGAATTAGGATGTTTTGGTATGCCATAGCAGAGCTAGACCCGAAAAAATCCAACGACGCGCCCCCAAACCGCGCGGCAGGCATTTTAGCGGCAGGACGCGCCCAGGTCAGGGAAGATCGTCAGTGGGGATGCTCTTGGGCGTAACCGTTCCCAGCAGCGAGCGCAAGGATGGAGCGGGGTAATCGAGCAAGCCGCGATACACAACCGTATTAAAGAGCACGCGCTTGACGTACTCGCGCGTTTCTGCAACCGGAATCGTCTCGACGAACAACGCCCCTTCCAGTGGTCGGGCCAGGGCAGCTCGCCACTTGCGCACGCGGCGCGGCCCGGCGTTATAGGCCGCCGAAGCCAGCAGCGCCTGGCCGTCTTGGTCATCGAAAACCAGCTTCAGGTACTCCATGCCTAAGCGCAAATTGACCTTGACATCGGAAATGCGGTCGGCACGATAGTCCTCAAAGCCGATTTTGCGCGCGACAAATCGTGCGGTCGAGGGCATCAATTGCATCAGGCCAATTGCACCGACGTTGGAGCGCACGTCCTCGATAAAGCGCGATTCCTGGCGAATCAGGCCGTAGATCCAGGCCGGATCCAAGGCGAGCGGCGCGCTGGTTGACGCCATGAGCTCGCGGTAGGGCGTCGGATAACGCTGCCCGATATCGACCAGCGTCCGGGCACGTTCCGAAGAGGCAATCATCCGATCCAAGGCACCGTAGCGCCGCGCAAGTTCGGCCGCCGCGTGCAAGCTCGCATCGTCCATTCCTCGCAGCTCCCAGCTCCACTCCCGATTGCCTTCGTCCCGCATGCCCAACTCATAGAGTTTGCGCGCGCGCAAAAATCCGGGGCGCAGGGTCAGTTCGTCAACCAGCGCCGCGTCCGGCTCCTGGGCCTTGGACGCCAGCACCAGTGGCTGACCCAGGCGCTCGGCGGCGAGTCGGCCGTAGTAGCTGAATCGGTCGGCAATCGATTGCCACGCCGCGCGCGCTTGCTCGAGCTTGCCCTGCGCGGCCAAGGCCTCGGCGCCCCAGTACACCCACGTTGATTCGGCTTGCTGTTCGGGCGTCATGTGCGCGATGGCCGCGCGCAGCGCGACCCAGTCCGGGCCAAACTGGGACTCGGTACCCCCTTTGCCGCCTGATGCGCTGGACGCGCTGCCCGCGCCCCGACGCAACGCCGCGCGCGCGCGCGCTTCCAAGACCTCGCTGGCGCGCACATAGTCCACACCGACTCCGACCTGGTCGCCACCGCGCTCAAACCATTCATGTGCCTGCGGCAGCAAATTTAGTTGGGCGGCGCGACCTATGCGACCCCACACGATTGCACGCTCCTCCGGGTTCAACGCCGGTCGCAGTCGCTCGGCGTAATGCGCCGCGACCTCCGGCGTGTCGCGCGCCAGGGCGATGATCGCCAGCAGGCAAAACGGGCGCGGCATGCGGTCCATATGCGCCTCGATCCCTGCCAGCCATGCGCCGGGTTGTTCGAGCAGCTGCGCGATCGCGGCCGCGTCGGCCGCCGGCAAGCGCCGTGCGGTCTGCTCTGCCACCGGGATCTGGCTGCGTTCGACCAATGATTGCAGGCGCGACCAAATCGACAAATGCCCGTCGTTGAGCAGCCGCTCGGCCAGTGCCGTGCAGCCGTCGCTACCGGGATCCGGGGAGGAGGCCAGCAGACGGCGTGCCTCACGCGCGAACTGCTCATGCCGATGTCCATCGTCCAGCACATAGCGTGCCAAAAGCGTGTAGCAGCTCAATTGAGGATCGTCGGACCCAAAAATCAGACGCCCGCGCTCAAGAACGAAACCGGCAAAATCCGCCTTCGCGCCCAAAGCAAGCAGCCAGTCGGCGCGCAGCCGATCGGCTAGAACCGTGCCCGCATAGCGCGTCAAAAACGGCTGCACCAGCGAGTCGTCGGGCTCCGGGGCGCGCAATCGAAGCGACGCCTGCCAGTACTCCAGATACGGTTGCAGGATCGAACCGTTGACCTGGCTGGCGAGCGCCGCGAGCCGGTCCATATCGCCATCGGCCGCGGCCGTGCGCGCGGCCAAGAAGGCCCCGTCGGACTCATTCGTGATAAGGGGCGCGGCAACCGAGGTCGGAGGCGACTGAGCTGCGAGCGAAGCGGCCCACGAAAAAAAAACCAGTGCGACAAGGTCGCGTTGCACGGCTCGCACGAAACATCGAGGCCAAAGCCTGCGGCAGCCGCTCATTGCCCCGGCTCCGGCAAGCCGATCCGCCGCCAGATTTCCAATGTTGGCTCGGCCATGTTCATCGTATAAAAGTGCAGACCCGGTGCGCCGTTTGCCAGCAGCCGCTCGCACAAAGCCGTCACAACATCGGCGCCAAAGGCGCGGATCGATGCCCGGTCGTCGCCAAAGCTCTCCAGTCGCCGGCGCACCCAGCGCGGAATTTCGGCACCGCAGTTATCGGAAAAGCGGGCCAGTTGCGTGAAATTTGTGATCGGCATGATCCCCGGGACAATTGGCACCGAGCACCCCAGGCGCGCGACTTCATCGACAAATCGAAAATACGCATCGCCATTGTAAAAATATTGGGTGATGGCCGAATCCGCGCCGGCGTGCACCTTTCGCATAAAATTCAGCAAATCGTCGTTCGGTGAGCGCGCCTGGGGGTGAAATTCCGGGTAGGCCGCGACCTCGATTCGAAACCAGTCACCGTACTCGGCGCGAACCAACTCGACCAGATCGGCCGCATACCGAAATTCGCCCGAGCTGCCCGCTACCCCCGATGGTGCATCGCCGCGCAGTGCAACCAAATGGCGGATGCCGGCTTGCTGGTACGTGTCCAGCAGCTCCCGCACCGAGGCTCGCGTGCTCGCGATGCAGGAAATATGCGGCACCGCGTGCAGCCCCTCGGCGTGGATCTCCAAGGTGGCGCTCAGTGTTCCTTCACGGGTGGAGCCGCCCGCACCAAACGTTACGGAGTAATACGCCGGTGCCACATGTTGCAGCTCGCTGCGCGTGATGCGCAGCTTCTCCACCGCCTCCGGGCTGCGCGGGGGGGAAAACTCCACACTAAAGACACGTTCCATTGCTATTTGGTGTCTGCCCAATGCCGGTGCGAGCGGCGAGTTCACATTGCGGCCACGAGGTACATCCCGGTGCTGCGCTCAGTAACGGTAATGATCGGGCTTGTACGGGCCGGCTTTGTCCACCCCAATGTAGCGCGCCTGCGCGTCGCTGAGCTCTGTTAGCCGGGCAGAAAGCCTGCGCAACTGTAGGCGCGCTACCTTTTCGTCCAAATGCTTGGGCAGCACGTATACCCCGATGGGATAACGGCTGGTGTTCGTGAAAAGCTCAATTTGTGCCAGCACCTGGTTGGCAAAAGATGAACTCATCACATAGCTCGGATGCCCCGTTGCACAGCCAAGGTTGACCAAGCGTCCCTGCGCCAGCAAGATGATGCGCTTGCCGTCGGGAAAAATCACATGATCGACCTGCGGCTTGATGTTCTCCCACGAATATTTGCGCAGGCTGGCAATGTCAATCTCATTGTCAAAGTGCCCGATATTGCACACGATCGCCTGATGCTTCATGCGCAACATGTGCTCGTGGGTGATGACGTGGAAATTTCCGGTCGCGGTCACGAAGATGTCCGCCTGGTCGGCGGCCTCGTCCATGGTCACGACACGAAATCCCTCCATCGACGCCTGCAAGGCGCAGATCGGGTCGATTTCCGTGATCCACACCTGGGCGGCCAATGCGCGCAGCGCCTGCGCCGATCCTTTTCCTACGTCGCCATAGCCGCAGACCACGGCGATCTTGCCGGCGACCATCACGTCGGTCGCCCGCTTGATGCCATCGACCAGAGACTCGCGGCAACCGTACAAGTTATCGAATTTGCTCTTCGTGACGGAGTCGTTGACGTTGATCGCCGGAAATTTCAGTGTGCCATCCTTGGCCATTTGGTAAAGTCGCTTGACACCCGTCGTCGTTTCCTCCGTGACGCCCTTGACCTGCGCCAAGCGCGTTGAGTACCAGTTCGCAGTGCGCCGCAGTCGCGCCGCAATCGAGGCAAACAGCGCTATCTCCTCCTCGCTGGTCGGGTGTGCGATAACGCTGGCATCGACTTCGGCACGCGCGCCCAGGTGCAACAGCAAGGTCGCATCGCCGCCGTCGTCCAAAATCATGTTGCTAAAGCCAGCGTCGTGCCAATCGAAGATCCGATGGGTGTAGTCCCAGTACTGCTCGAGCGTCTCGCCCTTTTTAGCAAAGACCGCCGTCCCCGCCGCCGCAACCGCTGCCGCAGCGTGGTCCTGCGTCGAGTAGATGTTGCACGACGCCCAGCGCACCTGGGCGCCCAGAGCTTGCAAGGTCTCGATCAGCACCGCCGTCTGAATCGTCATATGCAGCGAACCGCTGATGCGGGCGCCGCGCAACGGTAGCTGGCTGGCGAATTCGTCGCGGATCGCAAGCAGACCCGGCATTTCCGTTTCCGCAATGCGGATTTCCTTGCGGCCCCAATCAGCAAGGCCAATATCGGCGACCTCGTAATCGGCGGTCGGATGGGGTTTTCGTACGGCGCTCATCTCGCGCCCTCCTTTGCAAAAAGCAGGTTCGCGAGCGCCGTTGCGGCCGCGCCGCGCTACGGCGGCCGGTGCTTCGAGCCTGGCGCGCGGCGGATAAAACCCGCCGCGGTCGCAACGCTCCTCGAAGCGATATGCGAATTATACGGTCCCAAAAACTTGCGGGCCGCTCCCGAAACAGAGCGCTCGTTGCCGTTTTGGCCGCTGTCGAACGCTTTTTGCGGCGTGCACCCGCTGGCGTTGCTACGCCGCCTTCAGTCCGGCGGCATCGCGCAGTATTGCGGCGCGATCCGTGCACTCCCAGGTAAATTCGGGTTCCTCGCGCCCGAAGTGTCCATAGGCGGCACTCTTGCTGTAAATCGGACGCAGCAGGTCCAACATTTGCACGATGCCCTTGGGCCGCAAGTCGAAGTGTTCTCCAACCAGCCGGGCCAAGATGTCATCACCAATGGCGCCGGTTCCCGCGGTATCCACGGTCACGTTGATGGGCTTGGAATATCCGATCGCATAGCTCACTTGCACCTGGCAACGGCGCGCAAGCCCGGCGGCAACAATGTTCTTAGCGACGTAGCGCGCCGCGTACGCTGCCGACCGGTCTACTTTGGAGGGATCTTTGCCGGAAAAAGCGCCGCCTCCGTGCGGACAAGCGCCACCATAGGTGTCGACAATGATTTTGCGCCCGGTCAGGCCGCAATCGCCATGCGGTCCACCGATCACGAAACGGCCCGTCGGGTTGATCAAATAGCGTGTGCTTTGAATCCAATGCCTGGGCAGCACCGGCTTGATGATCTCTTCGATCACCGCCTCACGCAAGGTTTCGTGGCTTACATCCGGATCGTGCTGTGTGGAAAGCACCACCGTGTCGACGCTTTGGGGCCGCCCGTTGACGTAACGCAGCGTCACCTGCGACTTGGCATCGGGCCGCAACCAGGACAGTCGTCCGTCGCGGCGCACGTCCGATTGGCGCTCCATGAGTCGGTGCGCGTAGTAGATCGCGGCGGGAAGCAACTCCGGTGTCTCATCGCAGGCAAACCCGAACATCAGCCCCTGGTCCCCAGCACCTTGATCCAGATCCAGTCCTTTGCCTTCATCCACGCCCTGGGCAATGTCGGGGCTTTGCCGGTCATAGCAGACCATGACCGCGCAGCCCTTGTAATCCATGCCATAGTCGCTGTTGTCGTAGCCGATGCGCTTGATCACCTCGCGCGCCACGTTTGGATAGTCCACCAGCGCGCGCGCCGTGATTTCGCCGGCGAGGACGACCAGTCCTGTGGTCACTAGCGTTTCTGCCGCGACGCGAGCGCGCGGATCCTGCGCTAAAAGAGCGTCAAGAACGCCGTCGGAGATCTGGTCGGCCACCTTGTCCGGATGGCCTTCGGATACGGACTCGGAGGTAAAAAGATAGTCACCCGCCATTTTCGCTCCTGGGTCATACAGCGTGCCCGGGCCGCTTGCGCGGGTGACGCTTTAGCAGATAGGGCTGCCGACCGCCATTGCGATCGGCGTGAGCCACCCTGCAAGTTGACCATTAAACCGGCGGCTCGTGGGCCGATTATAAGCGATCCGGACTCACCGACCTAGCCGCCAATCGTAAGTACTATCTGGCCTTCTTATGGCACTTCTACGGCAGAAAACGCCCGGTTTGGGTCAAACGAGCGCATCGAGGGCCGCGTTCCGCGGGAAAAATCAGTGATCCGCCTCGTTTTTCGCGTGCTCTCCTTGCTGCCGCTACGGGCCCTGCATTGGCTCGGCGGCGCCCTGGGTTGGGTCGTGTACTGGGCTTCTCCGGCATATCGGCGCCAATTTCGCGCCAATTTGCCCCTGACGCTTGCAAACCGCCCACGCGTACTGCGCCAAGCCATCGCCGAAAGCGGTAAACAGGCCGTCGAACTGGCATGGGTCTGGACGCGCACCGGCGAACAGATCCGGGCGCGCACCAGCGTCGAAAATGCCGAAGCGCTACATGCCATCCTCGCACAAGATCGCGCGATCTTGATGCTCAGCCCGCACCTGGGGTGCTTCGAGGTCATTGCGCAAAATCACGCGTCCAGTCCGATCGGTCGGACTCGACCGATGCTGGCCCTGTATCGCGTGCCGCGCAAAGCGGCGTTGCGGCCGCTTTTTGAGCAAGCGCGCGCACACAAGGGGCTGCTGCTGGCACCGGCGGACCTGCACGGCGTGCGCCTGATGCTGCGTGCCTTGCGCGATCGGCAGATCGTGGGGCTGCTGCCGGACCAGGTTCCCTCCCGCGGTGAAGGCATTTGGGCACCGTTTTTTGGTCGACCCGCATTTACCATGACGCTGCCCGCACGACTTGCGCGCGCGCATGGTGCGCTGGTGTTGCTGGTGTATGCCCAGCGGCTGGCGCACGGCGCTGGCTACCGAATCCGGTGGGAGCCGTTAAGTGAAGCGTTAGACGGCGATGCGCTGCAAGATGCAACGCGCATCAACCGGGCGATGGAGCGGCTCATACTGCACTGCCCAGAACAGTATCTGTGGAGCTACAACCGCTACAAAGTCCCGGCGGGCGTTTGCGCCCCGGGCGCCGAGGCCGGGCCGTGAATGCCGCCATCGCCCGTTTTTGGGTGGCCCTGATCCATCGGGCGGCACGCTGGCCGGTGCACACGCGCCTGCGCCTTGCTGCTGTAGTCGGAACGCTGGCCTGGCTCGTGGTCGTGCGCCGCCGGCGCATCGCTGACGCCAATTTGCGCGCCTGCTTTCCTCAGATGTCCGCGCGCGAGCGCCGCGCGCTGATCCGTCGACTGTTTTGTCGCATGGCGCGCGGCGCACTTGACTATGGCCTGCTGTGGAACAGCAGCCGCGAGGACGTGCAAAAGTTCGTGCGTGTCGAGGGCCTGGAGCACCTGTTGCGCGAGGAAAATCGCCCGCTCATCATGCTGGCGCCGCATTTTGTTGGTCTGGACGCTGGCGGCAGCCGGATCGCAACCGAAATCAAAGCCGTCACCATCTATGCACGCCAGTCCAACCCGGTGTGGGACCAGTGGCTGCAATTTGGCCGCGCTCGCTTTAATGAGCCGGTGCTGATTGCCCGCCGCGGCGCGGATCTGCGCGCGGTGCTGCGGTCGATGCGTGCGGGTTTGCCGTTTTACTACCTGCCCGACATGGACAACGGCGACGGCAACTCGATTTTCGTGCCGTTTTTCGGCGTTCCCGCAGCAACGCTGCCGATGGTTTCGCGCCTAGCGCGCAGTATCGACGCCAAGGTCGTAATGACGGTCACGGAACAAACGCCCGAGGGGTACGTTTTGCATGTGGAGGCGCCCTGGGGCGAATTTCCCGGGGTGTCGGTGGAGCAGGACACGGTGCGAATGAACCGCGAAATCGAACGATGGGTCTTGCGTATGCCCGACCAATACCTCTGGACCCATCGACGCTTCAAGTCGCGTCCGGTCGGGGCCCCTAGTTTGTACGAGTGAGCTCGCCGATCGGCGATAATCCGCGCATGAGACTGCACTTTACCAAGATGCAGGGCGCGGGCAACGACTTCGTCATGCTCGATGGTATCCATCAGCGGCTGGAGCTCGATGCGCAGCGGCTGCGCCGACTAGCTGACCGGCGCTTTGGCGTCGGTGCAGACCAGATCCTCGTGGTCGAGCCCGCACCGGACGGCAGTGCGGATTTTCGCTACCGGATCTTCAATGCCGATGGTGGCGAAGTCGAGCAATGTGGCAACGGCGCGCGATGCTTCGTGAAATTCGTTCACCAGCTCGGACTGACCCGTCAGCGTTCGATACGGGTTGTTACCGCGAGCGGGCAAATCGAGCCGCGCTTGGAAGACGACGGCACGGTAAGTGTTGACATGGGTGCGCCCGATTTTGATCCGGCTGCTTGCAGCTTTGATACCAGCGGCTTGACCGCGCGCCGTCAGGGTGAGGCGTTTTTTTGGCCAATATCCATCGGCACGGAAAACGTCG
>Ga0187781_10000691_pt1 | contig 24608 bp, 21 predicted proteins | sample 0715_SJ02_MP02_2_FD_132447 | JGI IMG/M metagenome (GOLD analysis project Ga0187781, IMG submission 132447) | Tropical peat soil microbial communities from peatlands in Department of Meta, Colombia - 0715_SJ02_MP02_20_MG | ecosystem: Environmental > Terrestrial > Soil > Wetlands > Peat | place... | reverse complement strand
GGATCCCACGCTCGCCAATCGGCGGCTGGCCTTTAACCGGTTGCGCGATCGCGAAATGGTGGTCAAGCTCTTTTCCGAGATCGGCCCGCGCTATAAGGCCCGCCAGGGTGGATACACTCGCATACTGAAGTTCGGTTTTCGTGTGGGCGACAACGCACCCATGGCGCTGATGGAACTCGTGGACCGGCCGCAAACCGGTGCAGCGGCCGCAAGCGATACCAAGCCCGGCGCCTGAGCCGATCATGGCTGCGGCGAACGCCGCCGCGGCAGCCCTGTCGGTGCACGAACTGCGCAAGACTTATGGCACGGTTGCGGCGGTCGATGCAGTGTCTTTCGCGGTACGCGCGGGCGAATGCTATGCCTTGCTGGGGCCCAACGGTGCCGGCAAGACATCGATCTTGCGCTGCTGCCTGGGTTTGACCGCTTACGATTCGGGCGCCATCGATTTGCTCGGCTATCGTATTCCCGCCCAGGCACGCCTAGCGCGCCAGCGCACCGGAGTCGTATCGCAGATGGACAATCTGGATCCGGACTTCACCGTAGAGGAAAATCTCGTTGTCTACGGCCGCTACTTTGGCATCGACCGGCATACGATCGGGCGGCGCATCCCGGAACTGCTTGAATTTGCCAGTCTTGGCCAGAAGGTGCATGCGCGCATTAGCGAGCTCTCCGGGGGAATGAAGCGCCGGCTGATGCTGGCACGGGCACTGGTAAACGATCCGAGCCTCATACTGATGGACGAGCCCACCACGGGTCTTGACCCCCAGGCGCGGCATTTGATTTGGGAGCGACTCAAGCAGCTGCTTTCACGTGGCAAGACGATCTTGCTCACCACGCATTTCATGGACGAGGCCGAACGTCTGGCCGACCGCCTAGCAATACTCGATCGCGGGCACAAAATCGCTGAAGGCACTCCGCGCGAGCTCATACGCGAGCAGATCGAACCCGAAGTGGTCGAGGTGTTTGGCGAGGGCGCGGTCGAATGGGCCCGCGACCGTGCCCCGAGCCTGTCATCGCGCGTGGAGATAGCGGGAGAGACCGCGTTTTGCTACGTCACGGACGCCACTGCGATTTTGCGAGAACTCGAGCAACGCCCCGGATTGCGCCACCTGTATCGCCCGGCCAATCTGGAGGACGTGTTTCTGAAACTTACCGGACGTGAAATGCGGGCAGAGTGGTGATGACGAACCCGGCAGCCTTTTGGCGCGTTCCTCGGGTCTCGCGCCGCTTCATCCCCGTTTGGCAGCGCAATATGCTGGTGTGGCGCCGCTACCTGCTCGAACGCGTGCTGTCCAATATCGTCGAGCCGGCGATTACCTTGGTGGCCTTTGGCTACGGCTTGGGGACCTTGCTGCCGCAGATCGACGGTGTGGCGTATCTGCCCTACCTCGCCGGGGGCACGCTTTGTGTAAGCGTGATGTATTCGGCCAAGTTCGAGTCGCTCTGGGGTGCGTATAGCCGCATGGAGGTCCAGCACACCTGGGCCGCAATTTTGAACGCGCCCGTGGCCATCGACGACATCTTGCTGGGGGAGTTGGCGTGGGCGGCCACCAAGTCGGTGCTGACCGGCGCGGCGATGCTGCTGATTGTTTGGGCCCTGGGACTTGCCCGCACGCCCTTGGCCTTATTTGTCCTGCCACTTTCTTTTATTGCTGGGCTGTCCTTTTCTGCGATGGCCCTGATCGTCAACGCCCGCGCCAAAGGCTGGGACACGCTCTCGACTTATTTCACGATTGTTGTTACGCCGATGATCTTTTTAGGCGGGGTATTTTTCCCCCTCTCGCGCCTTCCGCCCTGGTTGCAGGAGATTTCGGCATTTTTGCCGCTAACGGCCCTCGTGCAGCTCGTGCGCCCATTGATGCTCGACCGCGTGCCGGAGGGCGCTGCGTTTCGCCTAGCGTTGCTGCTTTTTTATGCGTTCGGCTGCTATTTCGTTGCCGTTGGGCTTAGCCGCCGCAGGCTCTTGCGCTAGAAATACCAGTCGGCGCCTCGCATGACATGTCATCATTCGGTAATGAAATTTTCGTACCCTGCGCGCGATGTCGCGCACCTCCGATGGGCTTGACCAGTACAAGCCGCCTAGCACGAAGGCGGGCAATCACTATCGGGCGATTTTTCTTTCCGATATTCATCTAGGAACGGCCGGTTGCAAGGCCGCCCACCTGCTCGACTTTCTGCGGCACAACGAGTCGGAATGCCTATACCTTGTCGGCGACATCATCGACGGCTGGGCGCTGCGTTCGCGTTTTTACTGGCCACAGTCGCATAACGACGTCATCCAGAAAATCTTGCGCAAGGCGCGCAAGGGCACAAGGGTTTACTACGTGCCGGGCAACCACGACGAAGTCGCCCGCCAGTTCTGCGGTCTGAAATTCGGTGACGTAAGCATTTGCGAAGATGCGCAATACCAACTCAAGGATGGCCGCACCTTGTGGGTAGTGCACGGGGATATCGCCGATGGCGTGATTCGCCATGTAAAGTGGCTTGCGCACCTGGGCGATGCCCTCTACGACTGGCTGCTGTGGCTCAACCGGCACCTAAATAACTTGCGTGCGCGGCTCGGATTTGGTTATTGGTCGCTCTCGCAGTACCTGAAATACAAAGTAAAGAACGCGGTCAGTTTCATCAGCGACTTCGAGGCAGTGTTGGTGCGCGAGGCGCGCCGGCGCGGTTACGATGGGGTCATTTGCGGGCACATCCATCATGCGCAGATTCGCACCGTCGATGGCGCCCTGTACGTGAACGATGGCGACTGGGTGGAGAGCCTCACGGCCTTGGTCGAAACGCATGAAGGCGAGCTGCGCATCTTGGTCTGGGACAAGATTTTGGCGCCCGACCTGCCGTCTCCGCATTGGAGCCTAGACGAGCACGAAGTGCCACAGCCTGTTGCCCCGGTTGCGGAACCGTGCGGCTAAATGGAACGGCTATGAAAATACTAACGGTGACGGACGCCTGGCACCCCCAGGTCAACGGCGTCGTGCGCACGATCGAGGCGACCAACCGCGAACTAACGCGCGCCGGACACCAGGTTCACGTGATTTCACCGCAATTGTTCTTCACGATCGCTTGCCCCGGCTACGGCGAGATCCGCCTGTCCTTGCTGCCCTACCGAAGACTGGCGCGGATGGTGCGCGCGATCGCGCCCGATGCCGTCCACATTGCGACTGAAGGCCCCTTGGGATTGGCCGCGCGGCGCTACTGCCTGAGCCACCACATGGCATTCACGACCGCGTACCACACGCGGTTTCCACAGTACCTTAGGGCGATGTACGGCATTCCGGAGGTTTGGGTCTACCGGTTCTTGCGTTGGTTTCATCGCCCTGCGCATTTCATGCTGACTCCCACCTCACATATCGAACGCGAGCTCGCGCAGTGGGGCATCAGCAACTTTGCCCGCTGGACGCGGGGCGTGGATTTGGACGTGTTTCACCCTGTCGCTGAGTCCTCGCCGCTGATTCAAGGATCACCGCGTCCGATCTTCCTTTTTGTCGGACGCGTGTCCGTAGAGAAGAACATTGACGCGTTCCTCGATTTGGATCTGCCAGGAACAAGAGTCGTGGCCGGCATTGGCCCGGAGCTCGAGCTTTTGCGCGACCGTCATCCGGAGGTGCGCTTTTTGGGCATTTTGAGCCGCGAGGAGCTCGCCCAGCTTTACTCGAGCGTCGACGTCTTTGTGTTTCCCAGCAGAACCGACACCTTCGGGCTTGTCCTTCTGGAGGCCTTGGCCTGTGGCACGCCGGTCGCGGCATACCCGGTGCAGGGCCCGCTTGACGTCGTGGGCGGCTCGGGCGTTGCCTTGCTCGACGAGGACTTGCGCAAGGCCGCTCTTGCGGCGCTACGTCTGGACCGGCACGCCTGCCGCGCCTACGCCGAACGGTTTTCGTGGGCGGCAGCTACGCAGCAGTTTTTGGAGCGGCAGGCGGCGTCCTCAAGCACGGGTTTCGAGGCGACTCGACACGTCGCGGCACAAGTTACCGACGAAGGCGCAAGCAGCGCGGGGCCAGCACCACAATAGCGGGCCCGTTTTCCTTCAGCCGCCTGCCTCCTCGCGCAGCCATCCGGCGGCCTGCAAGGCGAAGTAACTCAAAATGCCATCGGCGCCCGCGCGCTTGCATGCAATCAACGACTCCGTCGCTACCGCCCGCTCATCGAGCCAACCGTTGGCGCACGCGGCCTTGAGCATCGCGTACTCGCCACTTACCTGGTAGACGAAGGTCGGTGCGTGATACGTGTCTTTGACGCGTCGAACGATGTCCAGGTAGGGCATGCCAGGTTTGACCATGACCATGTCGGCGCCCTCCTGCAGGTCAAGTCCGACCTCGCGCAAGGCCTCGTCACTGTTGGCGGGGTCCATCTGATAAACGGCCTTGTTTGCCTTGCCCAGGTTGGAGCGCGAGCCGACAGCGTCGCGAAACGGTCCGTAAAAGGCGCTCGCATACTTTGCCGAGTAGGCCATGATGCGCGTGTGAATGTGCGTGTTTGTCTCGAGCGCGTGGCGGATGGCGCCGATTCGGCCATCCATCATGTCACTAGGAGCGACTATATCGACGCCGGCTTGGGCCTGGACCAAAGCCTGCACTTTCAGCACGTCGATCGTCTCGTCATTGAGCACGTAGCCGGTTGCGTCGATCAGCCCGTCTTGCCCGTGCGTGGTGTACGGATCGAGCGCCACGTCAGTGAGGATGCCAAGTTCCGGAAAGCGCGCCTTCAGGGCCCGAACCGTTTTGGGAACCAATCCTTCCGGGTTGCAAGCTTCGCGGCCATCGGCGCTTTTTTGCGTGGCCTCCAGAACCGGAAAGAGCGCAAGCACGGGGATTCGCAAAGCAAGGCATTCTTCCGCCACCCTTAGCAGTGGCTCGAGCGTCATGCGCTCTACCCCCGGCATCGAGGCCACGGCTTCGCGGCGCGTGGCTCCCTGAATGATGAACACGGGGTAAATCAGGTCGTCTGGCGCTAGGCGGGTCTCGCGCATCATGCGGCGCGAAAATTCGTCGCGTCGCATACGTCGCATACGGGTTGCGGGAAAGCCGGCAAATGAAGCGATAGGGGCGGACATTTGAAATCTCCGCGGCGCGCGCGGCGCCGTGCAACGTGGCAAATTCGATGCGAATAGTTCCGTGGAGCGATTTTACTTGCCCAGCCCGCTTACGCCTCCAGTATCTGGGCCGCCGCTTCGCGTAGCTCTTCTAGGCCGCTGCGATCATGGGCGGAAAAAAGCTGTACCGATGTGGCAATGGGTAGATCTTGCGCCCGCTGCTCAGCGCGCTCTTTTACCGCGCGGCGTTCGGCGGCGCCAATCTGGTCGGCTTTACTAAGTAGCAAGTGCAGGCGAAAGCGCTCAAGATCCTCGCGGCCACAGATCCAGCCAAGCAAGTCTTCGTCGGCCGGCAAGAAGGGCCTTCGAGCATCCATGACCAGCACAACGCCGCGCAGCATTCGACGCCCAAGCAGGTAGCCGCCGACGAGGCCGTCCCAGCGCTTGCGCGTCATGGCGTCGGCCTTCGCAAATCCGTAGCCGGGCAGATCGACCAGGTAGGCGCAGATCTTGCGCTCGGCCAAGGGTGCGTTGTCCATCACCGAGAAAAAGTTGAGCATTTGGGTGCGCCCGGGCGTTTTGGACGAGTAAGCCAGGCGCCGGCGCTGGGTCAACTCGTTGATGGCCGTTGACTTGCCCGAGTTCGACCTTCCGACAAAAGCCAATTCCGGCAACATTGCCAGTGGCGCCGAAGGCAATGCCGCCAGCTCCGCAACAGAGATAGTGAACTGGGCGGAAGCAAAGCTGGGGGAATGAGACACGATCGCAGCCATGTCGTGCGCAAGCGCAACTGCGCGCTCCTCGGTAAAATTCGCAGCATAGCCGTTCGGGCGAAAAGCAAACCGAATGCCGCAGAAGACACTAGGAGTGGAAGAAAAAATGGCGATTTTGCAGCGCAGGCAGGTAAACAAGGTGGGCGGCGAAATGTTGGCGAAGATTGTGCTCGCGCTCAGCTTCATCGGTGCAGCGACTGTGTCCTTAACGGCGTCTGCGGCGGGCTCGAATGCAGCGCTCCAGCGGCCCGACGCGACTAAAGGCAAACAGATTGCGGCGCAGGTTTGCGCCGCTTGTCACAACGCGGATGGGAATTCGACGGTTTCGACCAATCCCAAGCTCGCAGGCCAAAGTGCCGAGTACCTCGTCAAGCAGCTTACCGATCTAGCCAAACCCGCGGGAGACAAAACGGGGCGCGAGAGCCCCGTCATGAGCGGCTTTGCCGCATCGCTTTCCGCTGCGGACCGACAAAACGTTGCCGCTTGGTTTGCCTCCCAAACCGCGACCGCCGGTACCGCGGGTGGTCCCGAGGCCGCTCAACTTGGCGAACGACTATACCGTGCAGGACTACCGGCAAAGGCGGTCCCGGCCTGCGCTGGCTGTCACGGTCCTTCGGGCAACGGATTGCCGGCGCTGTATCCAAAGGTCAGCGGCCAGTACAGTGACTACGTCGAGGCGCAGCTGCGCGCGTTTCGCGACGGCTCGCGCCACAACAACGAAGCGATGGAGCAGATCGCCTTTCGCCTTTCCGATCCGGAAATCAAGGCGCTGGCCGATTTTGTCGCGGGGTTTCGCGCACAGTGAGCCGGCGCTGCCGGGTGCGTGCGTTGCGCGCAGCCGTTAGGGCAGCAGGCTTTCGATGGCGAACAACTCCGTTGCCGACTCGCGCCGACGCACGAGGTGGCAGGTGTCGCCGTCGACAATAACCTCGGCGGGTCGACCTCGACTGTTGTAATTGCTGGCCATGCTCATACCGTAGGCGCCAGCCGATAAGACGGCAAGAAGGTCTCCTGCGGCCAACGCCAAGGAGCGATCCTGCGCGAGCCAGTCCGCGCTTTCACAGACCGGACCGACAACGTCATAGATGCGCTGCTCTTGCGCGCGAGGCACTACTGGGCGCACCTCCATCCAGGCCTCGTACAGGGCCGGTCGCAGTAAGTCGTTCATACCTGCATCGACGATCGCGAAGTTTTTTGCTAGACCGGTCTTGACCACCTGCACCCGGGTCAGCAGCACCCCCGCGGCGCCAACGATCGAGCGACCGGGTTCCAAGATCAGCGTCTTGTCGCTGTGCCCGCGCCGATCGGTACAGGCAAGCAAAGCGGTGATGAGTTCCTCAATGCTGGGAGCCCGCTCGTCACGGTAGGCAATGCCTAGTCCGCCACCAAAATCTATGTGCCGAAGGCGAATTCCCTGCGCTTGGAGGCGATCGACGACATCAAATACACGCTCGGCCGCCTCGATATAGGGTTCCACGCTTGTGATCTGCGAGCCGATGTGACAGTCGATGCCGGCGACGTCGATCGCGGGCAGGCGCGCAGCGTACGGATACAGGGCCTCGGCCTCGGCTGCGGGAATTCCAAACTTGTTTAGTTTTAGACCCGTCGAAATGTACTGGTGCGTTTGCGGGTCGACATCCGGATTAATGCGAAGGGAAATCGGTGCCCGCCTTGCCGATGCACGTGCAACGCGATTGATCGTCTCGAGCTCGGCTGCCGACTCCACGTTAAAGCAGGCGATTTGCGCCTGCAGCGCTGCGCGTATTTCTTCCTCGCTTTTGCCCACTCCTGAAAATACGATCCGCTGCGCACTAGCTCCGGCAGCCAGAGCGCGCGCCAGCTCTCCGCCAGAAACAATATCAAAGCCGCTGCCTGCGCGCGCCAACAGGTTCAATACCGCGAGATTTGCGTTGGCTTTGACCGCGTAGCAAACCCACGCAGAGCGGCCGGCAAGGGCCGCGGTGTAGCGTTGGTAAGCCGCCAAAATGGCGTGCTTGGAATACACGTATGTAGGCGTACCGAATCGCTGCGCAATCTGCGTCAAAGGCAGGCTCTCGCAGCACAACGCGCCCTCTTCATAAACAAATGCCGAACTGTCGTCGGCGGTCATTGCGGTGCCTGAGGAGCGTTTTCGGGCTTTTGGGGCGTGGCGCTGGAAGCATCGCCGCCAACGCTGTTAGCGCTGTCCCTTGCGCTCACGCCGGCTTCATCGCTCCTGGCACCTGGAGCGGGCCCCACTGCGCCAGTACCGCCGCCCGCGGCCGCGGGCGCGGCGGCTCCCTGCCCTGCAGCTGCACCCGTAGCGGGAGGGTTCGTGCGTACCGGCCAGGGCGTATCCTTGCTGTGCCCCGGCAAATACAAAGGGCCCTTTTGCCCGCAAGCCGTGAGCAGCAGCAACGCAGCGATAAGTATGGCGCAACGTTGGTTCGCTCCTAGGGCAAGTGCGGCTTCAGAAGGCTTTGCCATAGTTCCAATCTAACATGACCGAATCGGAATTCTTGGATCGCGCCGAAGCGGCGCTGGCGCAGATTGAATCGTCCATCGACGATGCCGCAATCGAGGCCGAATGCAGCCTCAGCGCACTGGTGCTGGCGATCGATTTTGACGATGGCACCCGGATGATCGTCAACGCGCAAACGCCAATGCGGCAGCTGTGGTTGGCAACGCGCGGCGGCGGCATGCACTTTGGCTTTGACGGCGCCAGCTGGCGCGACCTGCGCAGTGGCGAAGAATTCTTCGACGCCCTCTCGCGCGTCGTATCCGAACACCTGGGTCGAAAGCTGCGCCTGCATCCGCGCTAAGGGCTCGCCAGCTTCAAAAGACCTGCTCCCCGGTTATGGAGCCGGGCAAACCCGGCGGTCGGTTTTCATCGGGCGTGCGATCATCCAATCCCAAACTGGCCACACCTTGGCCAGGCTGGAATTCTTCCAAATAAACCTCGCCATTGAGCTGCACCACGCCGGGGGGAGTTTCGCGCACGACCTGCGGGACCCCCTTCAGAGCGCCGGCCATATAGTCGATCCAGATCGGCAGGGCCAGACCACCACCGGTCTCGCGCACGCCCAACTGACGCGGCTGGTCAAAACCGACCCAGCCGACAGCAACGAGGCCGCCGGCATAACCTGCGAACCACGCGTCATGAGATTCGTTGGTTGTGCCGGTTTTGCCCGCTACGTCGACCCGGTTCAGGCTCGCGGCGCGCGCCGCAGTGCCAGTGCGCGCCACATCTTTGAGCATCGTGTCCACGATATAGGCCGTGCGCGCATCGAGCACCCTAGGCGCGGAATCGCCTGCGACCTGCGGTTTGGCCTCCATGAGAACCTTGCCATTGGCGTCGACTACGCGACTGATTAGGTAGGGATGAATGCCAAAGCCGCCATTGGCAAAGACGGCATAGGCCCCCAGCTCCTGCCAGGGAGTCACCGATCCCGCCCCAAGGGCCATAGTCAGATACGGCGGGTGCCGTTCAGGATCAAAACCAAAGCGCGCGATGTATTGCCGCGCGTAGGCAGGTCCGATTGCCTGCAGCACGCGGATCGAGACCATATTCTTCGATTTTGCTAGCCCCTGGCGCAGCCGCATCGGGCCTTCGAAGCCACCGTCGTAGTTTTTCGGCTCCCACAATTGCCCGCCGGTGAGCTCCGGAGCGACGCTAATGGGAGCATCGTTGACGAGCGTGCTGGTCATGATTCCTTTTTCCAAAGCAGCGGCATATATGAAGGGCTTGAGGCTTGAACCGGGCTGCCGCCAGGCCTGCAGCACGTGATCGAACTTGTTCAAGTTGAAATCAAAACCACCCACCAGTGCCCGTACCGCGCCGTCGCGCGCATCGGCCGAGACAAACGCTGCTTCCACCTGCGGTAGTTGAGCAATGCTCCAGCTGTCCTTGGGGCCCCGTACCAGGCGAATAAGCGAGCCGGGCACAATGCGGTGCGCGGGTGCGGTCTTGGGGCTGAGCGCGGCGGCCGCAAAGCGCAGAGCCTCACCGTCAATGCGCACCGTGGCACCGCCCGCCATTTGCGCCTTGATGGCGCGTGTGCTGGCCTCCAGGACGATCGCCGCGGGAAAGCCCGAGACGTCGGGGGCAGCAGCCAGCGCGTCGCTGATTCGCCGTGCGCGCTGCTCAGGTTCGCCACCGATGTCTACCTGCCGCTCCGGCCCGCGGTACCCGTAGCGCTGGTCATAGTTCAGCACCTGCGCGCGCAGCGCTTCGTAGGCTAGTTGCTGATCGCCGCTCGATATTGTCGTGTAGACGTTCAGTCCGCGCGTGTAGGCTTCCTCGTGAAAAATCTCCGCCACCAGCTGACGCGCGAGCTCGGCGACGTACTCGGCGCGCACCCGCGAATGGGTGATGTTCGCAACCATGGCGCCTTCCGCGCGGGCGTGTACCTCTTCGGCCACCGCGGCGTCGTATTCTTTGCGGCTGATTACATGAATCGCGAGCATGCGCCCCAGTACGTAGTGCTGGCGCGCCCGCGCGCCCTTGGGGTTGGTCAGGGGATTGCCGGTGCTCGGCGCTTTGGGCAATTCGGCAAGCATGGCGCATTCGCCAAGTGTCAAATCGGAAAGCGATTTACCAAAGTACACCTGCGCCGCCGAGGCAAAGCCGTAGGCCCGCTGACCCAGGTAAATCTGATTGATATAAATCTCCAAGATCCTGTCTTTCGTCATCGACGATTCGATCTTGACGGCCAGGGCAATCTCGTAGACCTTGCGAAGGTAGCTTCGCTCCGAACTGAGAAAGAAATTGCGCGCCACCTGCATAGTGATGGTGCTTGCGCCCTGCACGCGATGGCCCGACACGAGGTTAACTAGCGTGGCCCGCAAGATTCCCAGTGCGTCAACGCCACCATGGTGGTAAAAGTTGGTGTCCTCGGCGGCGAGAATTGCCTGCTTTAAGCGCTCGGGCACTTCTGCGATGGTGACCAGGCTGCGCCGCTCCTCGCCAAATTCGCCCAGCAGCACACCGTCCGCGCTCCACACCCGCAGCGGCACTTTGGGCCGGTAGTCGGTCAGCGTATCAATCGAAGGCAGGTTGTAGTAAGCGATGGAAAAAACGAACGTTGCCAAAAGCAGCACACTAGCCAGCGCGGCGCCTACGAGGATGGTCGCAAAACCCAGGACGCGCGCGGTCCGTGTGCGCGCCTGCTCGAGCAGCCATTGGCGCACTTGGACCAGAACATTTGTTGCGGCGGACGGCAATGAGCCCTCGGGGTTACGAAATTGCAGGACGGCCGCGGATTATAGGCAGGGGCGCGCCGGCAGCCGGCGCCGCTAACCGGCTACGTGCCCATGGGGGCGGTCACGGCAATACGGTGCGCGCCGCCATAGACAATTCGCAATACCGGAAAACTGCCACTGCTCGACCGTTCAATGGACTTGGCTCGATTGGTTGCTCTTGCTAGCATCGCCGGCAGCGTCGGGTGGTCTGTCGGTAAATTCCGGCAACGTAAGGGAAATAGCCGATTGCCGAGCCGTTCTGAGTCGGACAAGGGACGGTTTTTCGGGCTTGCAGGGTGCGAAATGCTGCCCGAACGGCCTAACCCATGTATCGTCCGGAATTGCCAGTTTTGCAAGGAGTGGCGGTTTGGCCTTCGAGTTGCCGTTTTTTTCGTCCAAGACACTGCCGCTACTGGGTTTGGACATCGGCTCGTCAAGCGTAAAACTGGTCGAACTGACCGACGCCGGGTCTGGTGTAGTGCGGCTGGAGCGTTACGCCATTGAGCCGATCCCGCGCGGGGCCGTAGTCGATGGCAACATCGACAAAATCGACGTTGTTGCTGATGCCGTCAAGCGGGTTTGGCGGCGCGCCGGTTCGCGCGTGAAAAACGTCGCCATGGCGCTGCCGGCCTCGGCCGTCATCACCAAGCGCATTGCATTGCCGGGCAACTTGCGCGAGGAAGAGATGGAGATGCAAGTCGAGAGCGAGGCCAACCAGTACATTCCATTTGCGCTCGACGAAGTGAGCCTGGACTTTCAGGTGCTCGGTCCGATACCCAACTCGCCTGAAGATGTCGAGGTGCTCATTGCAGCCTCGCGCAAGGAAAAGGTCGAGGACCGCATGGCGGTGGCGCAGGCCGCGGGGCTCACGGCGGTTGTCATCGACGTGGAATCCTTTGCGGCGCGTGCGGCCCTGGCGCGCCTGGTGGAACAATTACCTAATCGTGGTGAGGGTTTGGTTATTGCTGTCTTTTATATCGGCGCCAATACCACCAGTGTCACGGTGCTGCTTGACGGAGAGGCGATCTACGAGCGCGAACAGCCCTTTGGAGGCCAACAGCTCACCGCCGACATTGCACGCGCGTACGGCATTTCGCCAGAGGAAGCCGAGCACAAAAAGCGCAGTGGCGATCTGCCCGCCAACTACGAGGCCGACGTGCTCAAGCCGTTCATCGACGCGACCGCGACCGAAATCACGCGCGCGTTGCAGTTTTTCTTTACCTCGACTCCGTACACGCGAGTGGATCAAATCATGCTGGCCGGTGGCTCGTCCGTGCTCACGGGACTACCGGAGGCGCTCATGGATCGGGCGCAAGTTCCCACTTCGGTGATCTCCCCATTCAAGGGCATGGAGTTGGCATCGAATCTGCGCGAGCGTCAGCTGCGGCTGGATGCCCCCGCGCTGCTGACACCGTGCGGCCTGGCAATGCGGAGATTTGACAAATGACGATCCGGATCAACCTTCTGCCGCACCGGGAGGCCCGGCGTCGGCGTCAGAAGAACGCGTTTTATTTTCTAACCGGTCTGAGCGTGGTTGCGGGTGCGGCGCTGGTACTACTCGTGTGGTCGGTGCTCGAGGGGTACCTTGGCAATCAAAAGGATCGTAACCAGCTGATCTCGCGCGAGAACGAAAAGCTTGATATCCAGATCAAGGAGATTGCCTCCTTGCGCCAGGAAATCGAGGCGCTGCGCTCGCGGCAAAAGGCCGTGGAGAATTTGCAGTCCGATCGCAATCAGCCGGTCTATTTGCTCGATGAGCTGACGCGCCAGACGCCCGAAGGCATTTACCTAAAATCCGTCAAGCAAGACGACCGCAAAGTCAGCGTGGTCGGTTGGGCCGCGTCCAACGAGCGCGTCTCGGAGTTTTTGCGCAACTTGCAAAATAACGGTCGGTACGTGGAGCGGCCGGAACTTGTCGAAATCAAACTCGCCGCCAAAGAGCCGCAGAGCATTCAACGGCGTCTTTTTGAGTTTTCGCTGAATTTCTCCATGAAGCAAAATCCCGAACGCCAGGCGGCGGCGAAGGCCGGCAACGCGCCTGGCGTCAATCCGGGAGTCAAGAAGACCTGACGGAAGACGAAGAACCGAGGGTTAGCTCAAGCAACCATGGCGAACATTAACGACATCACGGCGAAATTCCGGGGTCTGACGCTGGAAAACGTGGGCAGCTGGCCGATGCTGCCGCGCATGACCCTATGGGGCGCGGTAGTTGTGGTCTGCGCCGCTCTTGGCTATTTCGCCGTCTGGCGCGGCCAGATGGAAGAGCTTGACGACTTGCGCCAGCAGGAAGTCAAGCTCAAAGAGCAGTACCGCGTGAAATTGCAGCAGTCCATCAACTTGGACGAGTTGCGGCGGCAAAAAGAGCAAGTGAACCAGTACGTGATCACCCTGGAGAAGCAGCTGCCAAGCAAGGCCGAAATGGACGCGCTGCTCTCGGATATCAACCAAGCGGGAATTGGGCGCGGTTTGCAGTTCGAATTGTTCCGGCCCGGGCAGGTCAACTTACGCGAGTACTACGCGGAGCTGCCGATCAGCGTCAAGGTTTCGGGGCGCTATCACGATCTGGGTGCTTTTGCCAGCGATATCGCCAATTTGCCGCGCATCGTCACCCTAAACAATCTGAATATCCAGACGACAAAGGATCTGACCTTGACGCTGGACGCGACTGCGAAAACGTACCGCTACTTTGATGAAGACGAGATCGCCGCGCAACGCCGGGCGCGCGAGGCCTCGAAGGCAGGCAAAAAATGACGGCGTGTTGCGATAGTGCGGTGAATCGGGTGTTGCAAAGGAGGGCTGCTGTGCCAAATAGCGCCCGGCGGTTGCTCGCTGGCGCCTGCGCCTTGGCAATCACCAGCCTGCTTGGGGCGTGCGGCCTCTCGGACGAGGGGGAAATCCAACAGTGGATGACCGAACAGCGGCAAGCGATGAGACCCACCGCGCACAAGGTTGAAGAGCCCAAGGAGTTCGCACCGTACGTGTACGAAGCGCACGGGCAACCCGATCCCTTCGACCCGCAAAAAATTCTGATGGTCGTTGCGCGCCAGCGTGAAGAGCGCGGCAGCGCAAGCGCCATTAAGCCCGATCTGGAGCGCCGGCGGGAAGTGCTCGAAGGATTCCCCTTGGATCAAATCCGCATGGTTGGAATGATGCGCAAAGGCGGCACCAACGTCGCCCTGCTGGAGACCAATGGCACAACCCATCTGGTGCGCGTGGGCAACTACGCGGGGCAAAACTTTGGCCTAGTGACGCGCATTTCAGAGACCGAGGTCGTACTCAAGGAAATCTACCAAGACGCCGCCGGCGAATGGGTCGAACGACCCCAGAAACTCGAGTTGCAAGAGAGCCAGGCCGGCTCAGGCTCAGGGAGCAAGCGATGATTTTTTCCAAGAAGCGTTCGATTCGCGCAGCGCTGTATGCCGGTGCCGCCGCCTTGGTGTTGACGGGTGCCACGCTTGCGCAAGACGCCCCCGAAGTCGCCGCCAGCAACAGCATCGAACGCATCGACGCCACGCAAACGGGCGCAGGGGTGTTTTTGACGATCGAACTCAAGGGCGCGGTTGCCGCTGTGCCCAACAGCTTCTCGGTCACCAATCCTGCGCGGGTCGCCCTGGACCTGCCCGGCACTATCAATAACCTTGGACGCAGCGCGATCGAGATCAACCAAGGTGACCTGCGTTCGGTCAACGTGGTTCAAGCACAGGGCCGCGCACGCGTCGTGCTGAACTTGCGCCGCCCGTTGACCTACACGGTGAGCCTCAAAGGAAATTCGGTGCAGGTCGCGCTGGGTATAAACCCTGAAACAGCGCCGACCTTCCCTGCCAAACCCGCCCCCGCGACCGCAGCCGCGACCCCGGCAGCGCCCGCGCCCGCACCGGCGGCCGGGGTTGCCGTTGCGCCAGCAGTCGCGGCAGCACAAACGCCGGAACCGCGAGCGATCCGCACGCTGGACTTTCGCCGTGGTGCCGAAGGTGAGGGACGGGTCGTAATCGATCTGAGTGATCCGAACACGAGTGTGGATGTGCATCAGCAAGGACAGACGGTGGTGGTCGATTTTGCCGGGACGTTCCTGCCAGAATCATTGCGCAAGCATCTGGACGTGACGGATTTCGGAACGCCGGTTGCGCAAATCACCGGTAGCCAGATCGGGCCCAACGCCCACTTGGTCATCGAGCCGCGCGGCCAGTGGGAGCAAAACGCTTATCAGAGCGACAACCGGTTCGTGGTTGAAGTCAAACCGGTCAAGGAAGATCCGACGCGACTTTTCCAGGGGACCCGCAAGGGCTACCAGGGTGAACGCCTGTCGCTGAACTTCCAAAACGTCGACGTGCGCTCCCTGCTCCAAGTCATTGCGGACTTTACGAATCTGAACATCATCACGAGCGATTCGGTGCAGGGTTCGATCACCCTGCGCTTGAAGGACGTTCCGTGGGATCAGGCGCTGGACATCATCTTGCAAAGCAAGGGGCTGGACATGCGCAAAAACGGCAACGTCATCTTGGTTGCCCCGCGCGACGAGTTGGCCACCAAGGAAAAGCTTGAGTTGGAGGCGCGCAGCCAGATCGCCGAACTCGAGCCCCTGCACACCGAAAACTTCGTCGTCAACTACCAAAAGGCTGACGACGTGAAGAAATTGCTCACCGGAGATCCCAAGCAGACTCTGCTGACCAAGCGAGGTAGCGTCGTGGTCGATGTGCGCACGAATCAGCTCTTCATCCATGAGACGGCGCCGCGCCTTGAGGAAATCCGCCGTCTGATCGCCCGCATCGACATACCCGTGCCGCAGGTGATGATTGAAGCGCGCATCGTCGAGGCCCAAGACTCTTTTAGTTCGGACATCGGCTCGCGTCTGGGTGCGGTGCACGCCAGCTCGCATTCCTGGCTCAACGGCGGGGCCGGCTCCACCTACGGCACCGGTGCCAGCGCCAGTTCGGGCACGAATACCACGAGCATAAATGGCGTGACCATCACGAATCCGAACTTCGTGAACCTGCCCGCGGGGGCGCTCAACGGTTACAACCCGGGAACGGTTGGCCTTACGCTGTTTAACAGTGCGGTGACCAACTTGCTGAACCTAGAGATCACGGCCCTTGAGCTCGATGGGCGCGGCAAGGTGATCTCCAGTCCGCGGGTGGTTACCGCCGACAAGGTCAAGGCCCACATCGAACAGGGCACGGAGATCCCCTACCAGAGTGTATCGGCGGGCGGCGGTATCGGTCAGGTGCAGTTTCGCAAGGCGGTGCTGGCGCTGGATGTGACGCCGCAGATCACGCCGGAGGGCGCGATCTTCCTGGATGTGAAAGTCAACAAGGACACGCCAAGCGCCACGGTCAGCGGCAGCGGCGGCATCGCCATTGACACCAAGAATGTGGCAACGCAGGTTCTGGTGGAAAACGGCGGCACGGTCGTGCTCGGCGGCATCTATCAGCAAACCGTGCAGGTAACGACCACACGAATTCCGGTATTGGGCGAAATCCCCTTCCTTGGGGCCTTGTTCCGCGATGTGGCCAAAACGAATAACAAAACGGAATTGCTGATCTTCATCACGCCGCGGATCCTCTCCGAGCGCGTGGTCAACCAGGCCGCGCAGTAGTTTTACGCGGCAGCCCGATGCCGGGCGGCGGGGACCTTCCGGCTGCGCAGGCCGCGCAGCCGGCCGCTCGCGGGCGCACGCCCATTTTTCTTATCGGCATGATGGGTGCGGGCAAGACCACCGTCGGGCGTTTGCTTGCACAGGCACTGCAGTACACATTCATCGATTGCGACGCGGAACTTGAGCGGCGCGCGGGCGTGCGCATTGCAACCATGTTCGAGCTTGAGGGGGAAGCGGCTTTTCGGGAGCGTGAGGCGATGCTGCTCGAGGAGCTGACCGCCCGCACCGATACCGTCTTGGCGACCGGTGGCGGGGTCGTGCTGCGCCCCGACAATCGCGCTCGTTTACGCAACCGCGGCTTGGTGATCTTTCTTGATGCCTCGGTTGCCGAGATTGCGCGGCGCACGCAGCACGACGTTGGCCGCCCGCTGCTGCAGGTGGCCGACCGGCAGGCGCGCATCGAGGCATTGCTTCAGGAGCGCGGTCCGCTGTATCGGGCCACGGCGCATCTGCGCTTTCGCTCACCTGCGCGCAACCCGCGCCGCTTAGCGGCAACGATCTTGGCCCATGCAGCACTTGCAGCGTTGCTACCGAACGCGGCGCGGGCACCCGAAAGTCAAACGCCAGCTGACGGGCCGGACACGTAAAATGGTCCCATGCGCCAAATCACCGTCAATCTTGCGGGACGCTCTTACGACATCCTGATTGGCCCGGGAATGATCGCGCGACTGGGCGAGTGCCTGGCGCCGCTTCACCCGACGTCGATCCACGTCGTGTGTACCGAGGTCGTCGCCCCCTTGTACGCATCGGCCGTGCTGGCATCGTCTAATGCCGTGGCGCCAACGCAGCTGTGCACGATCGCCGACGGCGAAAGCGTCAAGAACCTTTCGACCGTATCGACCATCCTCGATGCCTTGGTGGGCGGGCGCGCCGACCGTCGCAGCGTAGTCATCGCGCTCGGTGGTGGAGTTGTTGGCGACATTGCCGGTTTTGCCGCTTCGATCTACATGCGCGGCATCCGTTTTGTCCAGGTGCCGACGACGCTACTGGCGCAGGTGGACTCCTCGGTTGGCGGCAAGACGGGCGTGAATCACCCAAGCGGAAAAAATCTGATCGGCTCCTTTCATCAGCCCAGCATCGTCGTCACGGACACCGCGACGCTAAAGACCTTGCCGGCGCGCGAAGTGCGCGCAGGTCTGGCGGAAATACTCAAGCATGGGCTGTTGGCCGATCGGCAGTATTTTGAGCGCACGGTCGAGGCGTTGCCTCGGTTGCTTGCGCTCGATGCCGATGCGCTGGAGGAGGCAATTGCTGTTTCCTGCGCGATCAAGGCCGCCGTTGTGGGGCGCGATGAGCGAGAAAATGGCGAGCGCGCCCTACTGAACCTGGGACACACGTTTGGCCACGCAATCGAAGCGCTGACCGGCTATACGCAATGGCTACACGGCGAAGCCGTGGCCTGTGGACTGTGCCTTGCGGCGGATTTGTCCGCGCGTTTGGGCATGATCGGCGCGGATGCGCTGGAAGCGGTCCGCGGCGCAGTGGCACGCGCTGGGCTGCCAACGCGTATACCGGGCATCTCACGCGCTGCCGCCTTTGCGACGATGCGTGCCGACAAGAAGGCTGTTGCCGGGCGAATCGATTTTGTGTTGCTCGAGCGAATCGGACAGGCGGTTCGCCGGCAGGTCGATGACGCTGCGGTAGAGGCAACGCTGATCGACGGAGGATTCGTTTGATCGTCGATCGCGAGGCCGACCTGGCCTGCTTTGCTGCGCGCTCAGCCAACAGCCGAGGGCGCGAACGCACGGAGGAGCCACCGCGCTCGCGCACCCAATTTCAGCGCGATCGTGATCGTATCGTGCATTCGACTGCCTTTCGCCGACTGGAGTACAAGACCCAGGTCTTCGTCAACCACGAAGGCGATCTGTTTCGAACGCGGCTGACGCATTCGCTGGAGGTGGCACAGATTGCGCGCTCGGTCGCGCGTTGCCTGTGCGTGAACGAAGACCTGATTGAGGCGATTGCGCTGGCACACGATCTAGGGCACACGCCATTTGGGCATGCGGGTCAGGATGCGCTCAACGAGTGCATGCTGCCTTTTGGCGGCTTTGAGCACAATTTGCAGTCGCTTCGAGTCGTGGACACGCTCGAAGAGCGCTACGGCGGGTTCGACGGACTGAACCTGTGCTTCGAGACGCGCGAGGGCATACTGAAGCATTGTTCTCCCGACAACGCCCGTCGGCTCGGTGCTGTGGGCGAGCGCTTTTTACTGCGCCAGCAGGCGAGCGTCGAGGCCCAGGTCGCCAACCTCGCCGATGAGATCGCGTATTGCAATCACGACATCGATGACGGCATACGCTCTGGCCTGATTGAGTCGGCGCAACTTGAGCAAGTTTCGCTGTATGCGCGTCACCGTCAAATGGTGCTGCAGAAAATGCCAACGATCAGTGCCCGGCGCGTGGTGTATGAGACCGTACGGCGAATCATCGATACCCTGGTCCTGGATCTGATCGAGGAATCCGGGCGGCGCATTGCAGCCGCTGCGCCCGCCGCGATTGAGGATGTACGCAAAGCTCCTGCGCTGGTTGCATTTTCGGCACCGATTCGTGCCGAAGCCGATGCGCTCAAGGCCTTTTTGCACCGCAATTTGTACCGACACCCCCAAGTCGTGCGGATGACGACAAAAGCCGGGCGGATCGTGCGCGAACTGTTTGCTGCCTTTCAGGCCGAACCGCGCCTGCTGCCGCTGGAGCACTGCGCGCGCGTCGAACACGAGGGCCCGCGCGCAATTTCCGACTACATCGCGGGAATGACCGATCGCTTCGCGATTCGCGAACATCGCCGCCTGTTCGCCGTAGGGGAATTCTGAGCCCACTGCCATGAGCGCGCATCGGCGCCACAGCCGGACCGGTTAAGGACCATGGCACGACTGGCCCGACTTGCACTGGCTGGATGCGTGCATCATGTCCTGCAGCGTGGCATTGACCGTCGGCCGATCTTTCGGGACGCGACGGATTTTTCCCGAATGCTGGACGATCTTGCCGGCGTCGCACGACAGGGCCCTTTCGCGATCCATGCCTACGTGCTCATGCCGGATCATTTTCACCTGCTGCTCACGCCGGGCGACGCCCAGGCATTAAGCCGCGGCATGCAGGCGCTGGGCCGGCGCTACGTGCGCTGGTTTAACGAGCGGCACGGCCGCTCGGGCACACTTTGGGAAGGTCGCTTTCGCAGTACGGTGCTCGAGCCCGAGCGCTATCTGGTCGATTGCATGCGCTATATCGAACTAAACCCGATGCGCTCCGCCTTGGTTGCCGACGCGGCCTCTTACCCTTGGTCGAGCATGGCACACCACCTGGGCCTGCGCATCGATCCCCTCATCACCGATCACCCGCAGTTTTGGTCGCTGGGTAACACACCGTTTGAACGGCAGGCCGCGTATCGGCGGCTGTGCGCTGCGCCTTTAGAGCCAGCGGTGTTGGAGCAGCTGCGCGCGAGTATTCATCACGGTTGGCCCTTGGGCACGCGCGAATTCATCGAAGCACTCGCACGCAAGACCGCCCGACCGCTGGCCCGCCGGCCGGTTGGAAGGCCGCGGCGCAAAACCGCAGCGCCGGCACCCTAGGAGAAGGGACGATCCGCTTTCTCATCGATGTCATGAGCGTGCTCCCGCTGTCCGTGTGGTTGCGCAAACGCTTGCCGCTTGTGAGGCTTGGGCCCGGCGACTTGCTGCGCGATGCGCTGTACCGGCGCCTTTGGATTTCGATCCTTATCAGCTCATTGGCGGGACAGATCACGCTTCTTGCCGTGCCACTGACTGCGGCCGCGCTGCTTAATGCCTCGCCAACGCAAATGGGATGGCTGACGGCAATGGAATCCATACCGCTGGTTCTTTTCTCGCTACCCGCGGGGGTTTGGCTTGACCGGGTTCGAAAGCTGCCCGTCTATGTCAGTGGCGAGGTGCTATTGGCGCTGGTTGTTGGCAGTGTGCCTCTGGCCTGGTGGCAGGGCTGGCTTTCGATGCCCTGGCTGTACGTTGTCGCGTTCCTGATCGGGTCCATCTATACGATGGCCGGTAGCGCCGCGCAGATCGTCTTGACGCAAATCGTTCCCCGCGTTCGCCTCGTCGAGGCCCACGCGAGAAACGCGCTCGCCTCCTCGGCCGCGGAGGTCGCGGGGCCGGGCGCCGCGGGCGCGCTAATCAAACTTACCGGCGCACCATTAGCGTTACTTGCCAATGTCTTTTTGCTGGCAATTTCCGCAGGGATCCTGCGCGGTATCGGAGTGAAGGAAGGGCCGCGACACCGACGAACGCACTTTTGGCGCTCGATGCGTGCCGGCCTGAGCTTTGTCAGTCGCCATCGCCTGCTGGTGACCATGGCAGTGGCGGTCGGGGCGTTCCAGATGTGCTACCAAGCTGCTTTGGTTGTGCAGATCCTGATTGCCACGCGGCTGCTGCACCTATCAGAACACGCGATCGGACTTTGCTACGTTGCGCAGGGCGTAGGCACCATATTTGCCAGTTCGGTCGGCCACACGCTCGCGCGACGCATCGGGCCGGGGCCGGCGTTGGTGCTGGGGATCGCGCTTTGCGCCGTGGGCTGGCTGTTGCTGGCACTCGCTCCGGCGGGCGCGCTGGGGGTCATCGCTTTTACGCTCATGCTTACCTGCTTTGGAGTCGGCGCGGTGTTTCTTTTCATCAATTTTCTCGCGCTACGGCAGGCGGTGACGCCTGCGCCCCTGCTGGGACGAATGACTACCACGATGCGCTGGTTGATCTTGCTGCCAGGTCCTCCCGGGGCGCTGCTCGGTGGCTGGCTTGGCGAGCATCTGGGCTTGCAGGCGGCGATGGGATTTTCGGGCGGCGTGGGTTTGCTGCTGGCACTGTTGGCTGTGCGCCAGCCGATACTGCGCAACTTGCGCACCCTGCCAAGCGCGGAACGCGATGCCAGCGCCTTGGCGGCTCCACCGGCTTTGTCTGGTTAGCGCGCCGCTGCCTTACATTCTCGCCACCGATTGGGACAGCAATTACCCTTGGGTCGTCTTTGTGCCGCTTAATGCCCTATGGAACCGACAAGTGCCGCCATTTCCGTAGCCCCACCCGAGATACGCGTTCGCTCCGGGGCCGTCGAGGGCGAATTGTTCGGTCATCCCAAGGGCTTGTTCGTGTGCTTCTTTACCGAGATGTGGGAGCGCTTTTCCTTTTACGGCATGAAGGCCCTGCTGCTGCTGTACATGCTCAAGCACCATCTATTTGGCGACGAGCTTGGGTATCTTGTTCTCGGAGCATACGCGGGCCTGGTGTATGCCGTCCCGGTGCTCGGCGGCATGATTGCCGACCGCCTGTTGGGGATGCGCAAGGCGGTGGTCTTCGGCGGAATTTTGCTGTGTTTCGGACACCTGGGCATGGCCTACGAGGGCCAGGCGGCAACGGTCGATGCCGCTGGCCTTATCACCCGAGACGGTACCGCGCTGGCGGCGTTTTACGTGTCTTTGTCGTTAATTATCTGCGGCGTGGGTTTCCTCAAACCCAATGTCGCGACCATCGTCGGTTTGCTCTACCCCTCCAGCGATCCGCGGCGCGATTCGGGTTTCACGCTGTATTACGCTGGCATCAATCTGGGCGCGCTCTTTTCGAGCCTGATCTGCGGCTACATCGGCGAAGTCTACGGCTGGCGTTATGGCTTTGGTGCCGCGGGCGTTGGCATGCTCGCAGGCCTTGCGGTCTTTCTGACCGGCCAACGCTATCTGCTTGATGTTGGCGAGCCGCCCGACCCGCAGCGGCTGAGCGCCAAGCTGCTCGGCCCCATTCGAGTACAGAGCGCCATCTACGGGGGCACGCTGCTTGCGGTCGTGCTCATCGCGACGTTGCTCAACGCGCCGCGCGTTGTCGCGAGCGTGCAAGGCGCCATGCTTGCGATTTGGTTGCTTTGGTTAGCGTGGTATCTGCGCACCCACGCCGATCGCGTGCAGCGCGGTCGCATGATTAGCATCATCGTTTTCATCACCTTCGTGCTGCTTTTTTTTGCGCTGTATGAGCAGACCTATGCGTCGTGGGTGACATTTACCGACCGCATGCTCAACAAGGACCTATTTCCCGATCTTGTGATCCGTGAAGGCAAACCCTTACCCTGGTCCGTCGCGCCGCTTGCGGCCTCGCCTCTGATTGCCGCTTTTGCCTTGCGTCAGCGCTCGTCGCGTGTGGCCGCGATGGCGCTTGCCGCTTTGACGGTCGCGGGCTTCGCCCTCATTTTGCGCGACAGCGTCGTGTTGCCTCAGACCGCGGGCTCGCTTACCTACTTGGGTGCCTTTTTCATCGTGCTGCTCGCGCCGCTGTTCGCATGGCTCTGGCCGTTTCTGGATCGCTTGGGCGCCAACCCGCGCAAGAGCACGAAATGCGTAATTGGGTTGATGCTGGCCGGTTTGTCGTTCTTGCCTTTGGTTTGGGCCAATGACGTCGCCGCTCAGGGGCGGTTGGCTAGCGTTTGGTGGCTGGTGCTGGCGTACGTTATTTTGGAAGTGGGCGAAGTTTGTCTTTCGCCCATCACGCTGGCCGCCGTCTCCGAGCTCAGCATGCCCAAGGTCGCTGCAGTGATGATGAGCGGATGGCTGCTGGCAACCTCGTTTTCCGAACAGCTCGCTGCCTTGTTCTCCAGCTTCGCGTCGCTGCAGATTGCTCCTGGCGCGCGCGTGGACATGGCACAGGCGGCGGAGAAATACGGTGGCTTGTTTCACCACATGGTGTGGCTGGGTTTGGCCTCGGCGGTGCTGGCGCTGTTATTAAGCCCGCTGTTGCGCCGCTGGATGCACGGCGTGCGGTAACTAGGCAAGTACGTGCAGAGTTGGAGTGCCCGTGTCGAGCACGGCGCCGCATTCGGCGGCCGCCCCCAAGCCATGTCGTCGAAACGTCTCCAGCACCGTTGCAACGGCGCCGGGCGCGCAGCTCACCAGCAGTCCGCCGCTGGTTTGTGGATCCGTAAGCAGCGCTCGGTCGACCAGCGTAAAACCCGCAGGCAGATGAACCTGCCCGCCGTAGCTTTCCCAATTACGCGCCGATGCACCGGTAATAAAGCCCCGTAGCGCAAGCTCGCGTGCGCGGGGCAGCAATGGCACGTGCGGCCAATTGATCTGCAGCACGCAAGATGCGCCTTGGGCGAATTCCAGTGCGTGTCCCGCCAGCCCAAATCCCGTGACGTCGGAGAGCGCGTGCACGCCGTCGAGCGCGGCGAGTTCCGGTCCCGCCGTATTTAGGTGTGTCGTCGTGTCGATCAGGCCGGCGTAGCCTTCGGCGTCGAGCGCATCTTTTTTGAGCGCTGCCGAATAGATGCCCACGCCGAGCGGTTTACCCAGTATGAGGCGATCGCCGGGGCGCGAGCCGCTGTTGCGCGCAACTCGCCGCGGGTGCACAAGTCCGATCACAACAAGGCCGTAGATTGGTTCGACCGAGTCAATGGTGTGGCCCCCGGCAACCGGAACGCCTGCACTCGCACAGACGCAAGCGCCGCCGTCCATGATCGCAGCGATGGTCTGGGTCGACAAAACCTTTACCGGCATACCGACCAGCGCGAGCGCCAAAATGGGCCTTGCGCCCATGGCGTAAATGTCCGAAATCGCGTTGGCAGCGGCGATGCGGCCAAAGTCGAAGGGATCGTCCACGATGGGCATAAAAAAGTCCGTGGTGGCAACCAGAGCCTGCTCCTCGTTGAGCCGATACACCGCGGCATCGTCCGCCGTCTCGATGCCAACGAGAAGTTCGGGCGGAATGGGCAGGCGCGCCGTGCCGCGCAAAATTTGCGCTAAAAGGGCGGGCGAAACCTTGCATCCACAACCGCCGCCGTGCGCAAGGGAAGTAAGCCGAGGCTGCGCGCTGGCCGGCTGAATTGCCGTGGGTGCTCCAGCGCTCGGCGCCAAGGGGGCGGTGGCGCTTGACGAGGCTGTATCGGCGGAAGGCTCAGACATTTTTCTCTTTGCGGCGATGCGGCGCAGG
>Ga0187781_10000690_pt1 | contig 24616 bp, 19 predicted proteins | sample 0715_SJ02_MP02_2_FD_132447 | JGI IMG/M metagenome (GOLD analysis project Ga0187781, IMG submission 132447) | Tropical peat soil microbial communities from peatlands in Department of Meta, Colombia - 0715_SJ02_MP02_20_MG | ecosystem: Environmental > Terrestrial > Soil > Wetlands > Peat | place... | reverse complement strand
GAACCCGCCGCGGAAAACCCTCCCTCTCATGACCAACAGCAGCCAGCCTGATCACTCCATAGCCGCCCGGATGGAGCAGGCCGGGGGCCAGATGACCTTTTTTGAGCACCTGGCCGAGCTCCGTAAGCGCATCATCAATTCCCTGTACGCCATCGGCATCGGCGCGATGGTGGGGGTCTACCTCTCGCAGAGGTTCATCAACTTCATTACTCAGCCCATGTTGAAGGCGCTTACCGAAGCGCACCTGGAAGCCAAGTTGGTATACACCCACCCGGCGGGCTACCTGAACATGGTCATCACCCTCGGTGTGTACCTGGGCATTGTGCTGGCTTCGCCCATCGTGCTCTATCAGATTTGGCTCTTTGTTGCCCCCGCCCTTTACAAGCACGAGCGCAGCGCCGTCACCGGCTTCCTCTTTTCTACTGTGTTTCTGTTCCTTGCCGGCATCGCCTTCGGCTATTTCGTCACCCTGCCTTACGTGCTCCGCTTCCTGGTCAGCTTCAAGGGGCCGGTCGTCCCGATGATCAGCATCAATGAGTACTTTGATCTGATCCTCATGATCTTGCTGGGCCTGGGTCTCGTCTTCGAGCTCCCCATTCTCATCTTTTTCCTTTCGCTCTTCGGAATTGTGACCCCTCAGTTCCTGTGGCACAATTTCCGCTACGCCATTCTCATCATTGCGGTCGTTGCTGCGGTCATCACGCCAACGCCGGACGCGCAGACCATGCTTATCTTCATGTTGCCGATGGTGCTCCTCTATTTCGTGGGAATTGCTGTGTCGGCTGCGGTGGTGCGCAAGAGGAGAAAACGAGAGGCGGCGGAAAGCGCGGGACAACCCACATGACCTTCTCCGAACTGTCTTCCCGCTTCGTGATGGGATTGACGATCTGCTGCGTCCTGTTTACCCCTGGCTGCAAATCCGGCAACAGCTCTCAGCCTGCTCCTGCACAGCCGCCGTTTATGAGCGCCGTCGCCGGCAACTCTCCTGCCGACCAGGCCCCGCCACCGGAAACAACCGGTGGCTTCGACGGCAAACTCGCCTACGATCAAGTCGTCAAACAAGTCAGCTTCGGTCCTCGCCCGCCTGGCTCACCTGCCATCGCGCAGTTGCAGGACTATCTTGTAAGCGAGTTAAGGTCCTTTGGCTGCGCCGTCGACACGGACTCATTCTCCGCAGACACGCCGGTTGGCCGCGTGCCGATGAAAAACATCCTCGTGAAGATTCCCGGCCAGCAGCAGGGAATCATCCTTCTTGGCACGCACTATGACACCAAGAAAATGGACAATTTTGTGGGCGCGGACGATGCGGGCTCGTCCACCGGTGTAATGCTGGAGATGTCGCGCATTCTGTGCAAGCAGCTGCCGGGAAAGTATGCCGTGTGGATTGCTTTCTTCGACGCGGAAGAAGCCTTCAATCCCCAGTGGCAGAACCCGGACAATACCTACGGTAGTCGTCAGATGGCCGCGCAATTTGCCCAAAACGGCGACTTGCCGAGAATCAAGGCGTTCATACTTGCGGACCTTGTCGGCGGACGCAACCCCCACTTTCTCCGCGAAGATGGCTCCACGAAATGGCTATCGGATCTGGTGTGGGAAACCGCGGAGAGGCTGGGCTATTCGAGTGTCTTTCCCCGCCAAACGATTTCGGCCATCAGTGACGACCACTTCTCCTTCACCAATCGCAAAGTGCCGTCGGTCGACATCATCGATCTGGACACCATCAACGACGTCCCCTACTGGCACACTCCACAGGACACGTTGGACAAGATCAGCCCGAAAACCTTGGCGATCGTCGGTCACACCATCCTGGCGTCAGTGCAGGAACTGCAGAAAAGATAAGACAGGTCGGTAATCAGTGGCCGGTGGCTAGAAGCTGAAAAACGGCTCGTGCAGAACCCGGCTCCTGCCCTCTTACCCTCTTTCACTGCCTCTTTCCGAAACTTCCGATACCTGACTCCCGACTTCCAACTCCCAATTACGGACTACCCACTGCCCCAGCCCTATTCTCAAACGAGACTTCATGCCCCTTCGAGACCAACGAATGCCGCTGGAACGTATCATCGTCCCGGTACGGAAAGTCCGACCGGTAATGGCTGCCCCTGCTCTCTTCCCGGGCCAGTGCCGACCGCGCCACGAGTAATCCCAACGCATGGAGATTGCGGACCTCATGCTCGTGACGACTCTGCTTCTGCATCTTCGGCAATTCCATCGCGACGAGCGCTTCGATCGCCGCTTTCAGTTCCTTCCCGCTGCGCAAAACGCCGACATGTTTCCACAATAATTCTTTCACCTTCTCCAATACCGGTCCATCCGGGCATTTGGGCTTGCCCTTCTCCGCGTGTTTCTCGGAGTGGTTCCATGTCGCCGGCGCCAGCGAACCGGGCAGGTGTGCCGAGGTCTTATGGGAACCCGGCGCGTCCTTGATCATCGCGGCCCCAGCTCGCGCGCCGAATACCAGCCCTTCCAGGAGGGAATTGCTCGCCAGGCGATTCGCTCCGTGAACTCCCGTGGCCCCCGTTTCTCCTGCAGCGTACAAGCCGGGAATCGACGTATGCCCCCAGGAATCCGTCTTTACGCCGCCAATCATGAAATGAGCCGCCGGGCTGACCGGAACCAGGTCGCTCTCGAGGTCGACGCCGTGACTTGCGCATGTCGCATAGATCAGTGGGAAGCGCTTCTCGAAGAACTCTTTCGATTTCGAGGTCATATCCAGGTACACATGCTTGCTGTCGGTCCTCAGCATCTCGCTGGTAATTGCCCGAGCCACCACATCGCGTGGCGCAAGTTCCTGCGCCTCGTGATAACGCTTCATGAACCGCTCGAGATTGATGTTGCGAAGAATTCCACCCTCGCCACGCAGCGCCTCGGTCAGAAGGATTCGCGGCGCGCCTGGAATGGCCAGCGCCGTCGGGTGGAACTGTACAAATTCCATGTCCGAAAGGACCGCGCCGGCCTCATAGGCGATGGCCACACCGTCGCCCGTCGCGACTTCCGGATTTGTCGTCTCGCGATAAAGTCGCCCGAGCCCGCCCGTGGCCAGCAGAACCGCCCCCGCCCGCAATTCGTGGAGCGAGCCATCGGTCTCGTCGAGAAACTGCACACCAACAACCCGTCCTTTTTCCACGAGGAGTTTCGTCGTGAACGCATGGGGACGAAGGTGAAGGTGAGGAATCGTGTGCGCGCGTGCGAGAAGTGCTCGGCTGATTTCCCGTCCGGTGGAATCGCCGCGGGCGTGCAAGACGCGCGACCGGCTGTGCGCGGCCTCTCGCGTGAATGCCAACTTCGTTCCCGAGCGGTCGAACTCCGTGCCCCACTCGATCAGTTGAGTGATGTATTTGGGACCTTCTTCGACGAGCAGCGAGGCAATCAAGGGATCGCACAGGCCGTCTCCTGCGTTGATGGTGTCCAGTTCGTGCAACGCGATCTCGTCTTCATCGCTGAGGGCCACGGCGATGCCGCCCTGCGCGTACGCGGTTGCGGATTCGCTCAGGTCGGACTTTGCCAGCACCAGAACGCTTCCCGCCTGGCTCAATTCGATCGCGGCGCGCACACCTGCAACGCCGGAGCCAACCACCGCGTAGTCGACGTGATATATCTTCTGGGAAAGCGTCATAACGAGCCCGCTTCAGGTTCTGCTGTATGGTAGCACGTAGCGCCCGCCGTTGCGGTGCGAACCCCAATCTAGCCCCATGTAGCAGAGGCTTTATGCCGGGCCGCTCTTACATTGAGTGGTGAACTCTTCTCTCCATCACTTCGGGTACGAAAACGCCTTATTCGGATACGCCGGCGCCTTCGGCACAGGCCGTGGGTCCTTCCGGATTTCTTCCTGCAAATACTTCAGCGCTGCCTCCAACTGCGCGTCGCTGCCTTCAAACGTTGCATGCGGCAGATTGTCCACCGTAATATCCGGGTCGACCCCGTGTACCTCAATCAGCCATTTGCCTTCGGGCCCGTATACGCCCATCTCCGCTGCCGTCGCGATCCCTTTATCGGCCAGGTTGTTGCTCGCGGATAGCCATATCTCTCCGCCCCATGTTCTTACGCCGATGATTTTTCCAATGCCCAACCGGCGAATTCCCTCGGTGAACGCCTCACCGTCCGAACCGGTGTTTTCATCGCAAAGCACCACAACATGCCCGCGAAACGCATACTGCATGTTCCAGTAAGGATTTCCGACACGCGGCTGCCAGTAGAACCAAGCCTTCCGCAGCAGCTTGCCCAAAATCCACGAATCGATGTTCCCTCCGCCGTTGTGACGCACATCGATGATGAGCGCCTGCCGGTCGTACACCGGGTAGTACTCTCTCACCCATTGCTCGATATCCCGTGTGCCCATGGCGCGCAGATGGACGTAGCCTATGTGCCCCTGGGATTTGCCCTCCACCTTCAATCGCCGGGAATATTCCCATTCGCCGTAGCGAAGGTCGCGGTCCGCGGAAGCTGTAATCGGCGTTACCAACACGTCACGCGTCTGACCCTCGGCGCTCTTCACGCGCAGTATCACTTTGCGCCCGGCCTTCCCGCGCAGCAGCTCCCGCTCGTCCGGCACGCTGAGCACATCGTCGCCGTCAATGCTCACGATGACTTCCCCTTCGTGAACTAGGGAGTCCGGTTTCGCAAGAGGGGGCGCCAGGTTCGGCAAGTCCGGATCGTGAAGATAAATGTGCTGCACAACATACCCTCCGGCTTTTTCGTCGCGGCGCAGGACGGCCCCAAGCGAGGCCAGATCGATCTGGTCGGAAGGTTTCCGGTCGTCCCCGCCGAACACAAAAATGTGCAGGGCGGAAAGCTCGCTGACCATCTGCGCAATCACGTCGTTGAGTTCGTCACGATCCGCCACGCGGTCGACCAGCGGCAAATACCGGTCACGAATTCCCGGCCAATCGATTCCATGCATGCTTCGGTCGTAGAAGTAGTCCCGTTCCAATCGCCAGGAATCGAGAAACAGTTGGCGAAATTCCGCCCCGGGATTCGTGAGGATGGCCCAGCGCGACATGTCGATCTTCGCTTTCGCGACCGCTTTGGCGTCCGTCAGTGTCGCCGCCTTCGCATCCGCCTCGAAAATGAAGAAATCCTCGCCCTTCCACACCAGAATCTTCTTCCGGTCCAGGGAGATTTCAAACGCTTTTACGTCAGCCCAGACCGTTTCCGGCGCGTCTCCCTTGTTCGCGACATCCACGCACTCTAAATTGTGCTTGGGTTCCGCGTCCGCGGTCCGGTCCAGCCAGCACAACCGTTTCTCCGTGGCCTGCAGCGAAGAGTAATTCCCTGGTGGAACGGGGACCTCTTCCAACCGCGAAGCGATGTCCGTGAAATCGATATTCACAACCGGCGGCTTCTTCTCCTCAGTTTTCTTTTCATCCGCGCTCTTCTTCTCGTCTGCCGGCCTCTTTGCGTCTGCCTCTTTCTTGTCCTTTTCTTCTGCAGGTTTGGGAGGCTTCTCCTCGGACTTTGCCGGCTGGTCGGGATGCAGTTCATCAACTGGCGCAAACGGCGACCGCAATCCGGGTGTCAACGCAAGCTGGTACACCTTCATCGAGTGATCGAAGAATGGTTCAGGCTGCCGGGGACCCCAGGGGGATGGAACTACGGTCCTAAGCATCCGGTCGGAAACAAAGTAGAGCCACTTCCCATCGGAGCTCCACGTCGGATAGCCGCTGTTGTAGCGGTCCGAAGTCAGCGTCTGAATCGCACCCGTGTTGACGTTCAGCACCTTGATCTGCGTAAATGTGTTGTCTGCCGTTTCCTCATACGCCAGCCACTGGCTGTCCGGCGACCAGCTCAAATCGTCGAAATCCCCGTTCATTGACTGCGCAATTTTCCTGTCGGCTTTGGTCTTCAGGTCGAGCACCCACAGTTCCTGGTTCTTGTTGCGGTGAGCCAGCCAATGGCTGTCCGGCGAAGGCAAGCCATCCCGGCGCAGTACCTTCCCGTCGTGCGTGAGTTGTTCGGGCTTTCCTTCCCCGTTGGCCGGATACTGCCAGAACTCCGTCTCACCCGTTTCCGTCGAAAGCGCCACGATGGACTTCCCATCCGGCATGTAGCGCGCGTCACGGAAGCGCACATCGGAATTGCCGGCGACCTTTACGATTCGCCCGCTAGGGGCCACCGGCAGCGTGAACACTTCACCTCGCGCCGTGAACACCGCTGCGCTCCCATCTGGCGCGATGTGCGCCATCGATAGGTACTCCAGTGGTTTCTTTACCCAGTGATCGCGCAACTGGTCGAAATCGGAAACCAGCGTGATCAGAATCGCCGCGTCCTGTCCGCTCTTCAGGTCCAGTAGCCACAAATCCGCCCCGCACTGGTAAACAATTTTTCCCTCCGAAAGAGACGCGGATTCCACGTCAAAGCCGCTATGGTGCGTGTGCTGCTTCACGTCATGGCCGTTTTCGTCCATCGAAAACACATTCATCGTGCCGTCGCGGTCGGAGAGGAAATACACACGCCCATTCCAGAACATGGGATTGTGCGACGTTCCCGCATAGTCTGCCGTCAGTGGCGCGGCTTCCGAACCCGATTCGTACCGCCAGATGTTCTGCGCGGTACCGCCCTGGTAGCGCTTTGTGTTGCTTCCTTGCTTGCTGAATCGAGTGAAGAAGAGAACTTTGCCGTTTGTGGAGTACGCGCCTTCCGCCGCCTGCGAGAGCGGAATGATTTCGCGCTTCCCCTGCGCATCGACGGCCGCAAGTTGCGCATTCGGAAGGGTGGAATAGCGCGACGTGCGATACAATACGCGCCCATCGGGAGTCCATCCGACAACGACCGCGCCGCCGTCCCAGGTGCGCCGATGCGGCAGGCCGCCGTCCACCGGCATGGTGAACACATCCTGCGGGCCCTCGTACTCCGCGCTGAACGCAACCGTCTTCCCATCGGGAGAAATCGCCGGATGGGTTTCTGCTCCCGGGTTCGAAGTGAGCCGTTGCGCCGCTCCGCCCTTCACGTTCACCGTCCACAAATCGCCTTCCGCCGTGAAAACAATCGTGTCTCCGGAAATGGCGGGGAAACGGTAGTAGCCGGGCCGCGTCGCCGGAGGATTTCCAGCATGCGCAGGCAAAAACGCGATGGTCACAAGCAGCAAGGCAAAGAACGGCGAACGCCACGCCAGTTGGGCTAGGCTAAGCATCGGGGATTCGCTTTCTGCCGCACACAACGATCTACGCGCGGAAGCCCGGAAGGAAGGATTCCCTGTGAACGGCTTGGTCGATTGGACACTGCCAGAATGAGACGCCATTCAGGCACTGAGAGTATACACCGCGTGAAAATGCTGGTCTCCCGACCGTCGCACCGTCCTGTGCTACATTGGATGAATCCACTCATACGATGAAAGACGCTGCCTCACATACCATCGTCGTTCGCGCCGCTGCCGGTGATTATCTTGTCCTCTGCCGCCGCGGCCTCCTGAAAAATGCCTCCAGCGAAATCGACCTCCTCGGCAGATTTTCGAGCGTCCACATCTTAACCTCCCCGCGCGTCTGGCGCGCCGTCGGCAAGAACGTGAAAAAGGGAATCACCAACAGCGGGAGAGCCCTAGTGCACCTCTTCGACGACGCCGAAGCCTCCAAAAACCTGAAAACCGTTGAGACACTCACACGAAGGCTCGTTCACGCTGGTGCCGACCGTAAATCGCTGCTTATTGCCGTTGGTGGCGGAGTCGTCGGCGACGTCGCCGGTTTTGTCGCCGCTTCTTTTCTGCGCGGCGTCGCCCTTGTCCAGGTGCCCACGACCGTGGTCGCGCAGGTCGACAGCGCCGTCGGAGGAAAAACCGGGGTGAATCTCCCGGAAGGGAAGAACCTGGTTGGCGCGTTCTACCCGCCGCGTCTGGTCTTGGTCGATCCGGACGTTCTTCGCAGTTTGCCACCGAGGGAATTTCGCAGTGGCCTTGCCGAAGTCATCAAATATGGCGTGATCGCGGATGCAAATCTCTTCGCTTTCCTTGAACAGAACATGCAACGCATCCTCGCCCGGGATAGCCGCACACTGGAACACGCCATCCGCCGCTCCATAGAAATCAAAGCGCATGTTGTCAGCCGCGACGAAAAGGAATCCGGCCTGCGCGAAATTCTCAATTACGGCCACACCTTCGCGCACGCACTGGAATCGGCCACGCGCTACCGGAAATATCGGCATGGGGAAGCCGTCGCCTGGGGCATGATGTGTGCCGCCTTGCTGGGTCACGAAGCCATCCAGACGCCCGCGGACGACGTTGCTCGCATCGTCGCACTAGTCCGCCGCATCAGGCCACTGCCTCCGTGGCCGTCCGTCCCAGCGAAAAAACTCTTTGATATCATGCGCTCAGACAAGAAAACGAAATTCGGGAAAGTGCGCTTCGTCTTGTCCCCGCGTCTCGGCCGCGCCAAATCGTACGACGAGGTAACGAAAAAGGCGGCGATTTGTGTCCTACGCTTCGGTCCGCAACTCATTCTTCGCCCCATGGTGGGCCTCGGAAAGTGCCATGACTGAACCCGCTACCCTGCCGAAGGGAACGCAACCAGAAGGCGCGAGAACGCAGCAGGAAGCGTCACGGCAGGTCCGCGAGATGTTTACGCGCATTGCGCCTCGCTACGACTTCCTCAATCATCTGCTCTCCGCACAAATGGATCGCCTCTGGCGCGCGCGCGCCGCCAGGGAACTGAAGTCGGTTCTGGAACGCCCGGATGCGCTTGCCCTCGATCTTTGTTGTGGCACCGGTGACTTGGCCTTTGCGCTTCAGCGCAAGGCGAAGGCCCGCATCCTCGGTGCGGATTTCTCTCACACTATGCTCGTGCGGGCTCGCCAAAAAGCGGCCGCGGCCAACGGCACAGCCCCGGTGCCGTTTCTCGAAGCGGACGCGCTGCGTTTGCCCTTTGCGGATCATTCCTTTGATCTAGTCACTTCCGCCTTCGGCTTCCGCAATCTCGCCAACTACGAAGACGGCTTGAAGGAAATCCTCCGCGTGCTCAAACCAGGCGGAACTATAGGCATCCTCGATTTCGCCGAACCCCCTCCGGGAATGCTCGGCGACGCCTACCGCTTCTACACGCGCGCTCTTCTGCCCAAAATCGGCGGCTGGATTTCCGGTGACGCCGACGCCTACGCCTACCTCCCCAAATCCGTCGCCCGCTTCTTCCGCCCTGAGGAATTTGCCTCCGTCCTCAAACAAGTCGGCTACGTCGGAGTCCGCTTCCATCTCATGACCCTCGGGTCTGTCGTCCTTCACATCGCCCTCCGGCCAAGAACCTGAACGAACTGGTCTGCCACATAAACGTGGCTTTACGCCTTGCTGTCTGTGGTGAACGCTTCTCCACAACCTCCAACTTCCGACTATTGACTTCCGATTTCCGAAGCGGGAACACAAAAAAAACACCGCGCCCTACACACAACTGCTACGAGCCGCTAAGATGGCAACCCAGGACGTCATGCAGATCTTCGCCGGAAAAATCTACAAGGTTGGCCTCATCCGTTTTGTTGACGTCCCCTCTGACGTCTCTCGCGCCCTCGGCCGTGGCTCACCCCACGTCCCGGTCAAGGGTGAGATCGAGGGCGTGCCCTTGCAAACGACGCTCGTCTCTCGCGGCAAAGGCTGCTATCGCATGGCCATTCACGGTGACATCCGCAAAAGGCTACGCGTCGATATCGGCGCGGTCATCGAAATTGCCATTGAGCGCGACGAAGACTCCCGCGAGCCGGTCCTTCCGCCCGCGCTTGTGTTGGCTCTTCGCAACTCTCCCAAGGCACAAGCCGTTTTCCGCAGGATGACAACCGCCCTCCGCCGCCAAATCGTCCGTTATCTCGTCTCCGTCAAGCAACCGGCCACTGTGGAACGCCGTGTTGCCAAATTTGTTCGAATGCTCGAGCGCCGCAAGGCCAAACCGGCGAATCCAAAGGCCCGCCAGAAAGCATCTAACGACTGAACTGAATTGCTCGCCCTGTCCGTCGATGGAATGTGCGCAGTTTACTAATGGCAGGTACGAAGTACTCATTGTGGCAGGCGGGGGGAGTCTGTAGTCTCTCCGAAGACGGCAGAGTCAGCGTAAGGGAGACTCCGGCATGAACGACCCACGAATCCTCTCAAGCAACGGCTTGGCCCAGGCCGCCCGTAGCGAGCTAAAGGGCCGCATTCGCCAAATCCATCTTGAAGACGCTCTCGTGGAACTCGCCTGTGGGCTATGCATGGACGCAGTACCAGTGGAGACGGCTTTCCAGCGGATTCAGGATAAAGCCATCGAGCGGTTCGTTCCCCTTCTCGACACCAAAATTTTGAATGACGCCGAAGCGGTTCAGGGATGCCTTGAGCTCGTTGCCGAAGAATCGGAACGCGTGGCCTGGAAAGCTCTGCAAAAAGGCACGGAGATGCTCGAAGAGGGCCTGGCAGTTTTGGAAGATGGAAACCTGGAGTTGCCCGAAGGCGGCTATGTCAATTAATCAGGGCCTGATCTAAGAAAGCCGGCTTCAAATTCGCTTGATCACGATCGCAGTCAGATCGTCCTTTTGAGACGTCCCGCCCGCAAACCGAAGCACGTCTGCATACAACGATGAAATGATCTCCGCCGACGGTTTGTCTCTGTTTGCGCGTATGTTGTTTTCCAGACGCTCACTGCCGTAAAGCTCTTCAGAAGCATTCGCCCATTCGAAGAATCCGTCCGTCGTCAGCACAAGCAGGTCCCCTTTGGCAAACGGCAGAGTCCGTGGGGGCTCCGAAAAGAACTCCGGAGAAATTCCCAACGGCAGCCCTTGCGCCTCCATCTTGTCGAAGCGGTCATGTTTTAACCAATAGATAAACAATGGCGCGTGTCCGGCAGAGAGAAGCTCAACCGGGCAGCCCACCGGTCCAACAATCGCGGCCACAAAGGTGACGAATCTCCCCTCGCCAACGTCTGCAGAAATCGCCGAATTGATCCGCTCCATGGATTTCAGAAAATGCTCATGCTGGCCAAAGGTTGCCCGCGAATAGGCTCGGCAAACAGCCGCCAAAAGCGCCGGGCCGATTCCATGGCCGGTCACGTCTGCAAGCGCCACCACGATGCGGCCGTCCGGCAGCGCCTGCCAGTCGTAGTAATCCCCGCCGGTCTGGTCCGCGGGCTTGTTCCACGCCGCAATGTCAAACCCCTCCACCACCGGCATGGACTTCGGAAGCAGCGATTGTTGGATGGAACGCGCCACGTTCAAGTCATGCTGCAGCTTTTCCATCTCCCTCCGCGTCTCTGCTTCACGCAAAGCGGCCTCCACCTGGCTGCGAATCTCTCGCGCCACCAGGGCGGCGGCAAATCCAGCCACCAAAAGGGAAATTGCAAACGTAGTGACCAGCTTTTCTGGTGCCAACAACGAGGCATTGGCCAGCAGCAACTTGGGGTTCCAACCCTGATATATCGCGGCAAGCAAATAACTCACCGTTGATGTCCCGCCACAGAGGATACAGACCGTGGGATTCAAGCGCAGCGTGGAAAGCGTGAGCAGGATGAAATAAAGCACGAAGGCCGGATGTACCAGCGCTCGGTACTCCGGTGCCATGGACGAGCTGGACACAAACGCGATCAGCACAGCCGGAATGAACGTCTCCAGCACAATGTTGGAAAGCCAATAGAAATCGGCCTGCCTGATTCCCGATTTCTTCTCTTTGTCGATGGCCCTTAGGCGAACAAATTCCGTTCCCGCGAGCGCAAGTGCTATCAACGTTAGCCACAGCAGCCCTCGCGCATTCTCTTCGTTCCAAGCAACGAGCGTGCGCAGCGCACGCACCAGCAACGCAATCCCTGCAACACCCAACAAAATGAAAATCCGCAATCGCTCACTTTTCAGCAGTGCCTGCCGGAACGCGGCGGACTCGTCGTACAGTGGACTCATGACTTGGCCTTATTCGAGACGAGTTGGGCCCTGGGCGGATTTCTACGGAGGGTATGACTTGCGGTGAGGAGAATACGAAAGAGTTGAGACTGATTACAAGATAAAACTGCTCAGACGACGGTCGTCAGCGCGCCCACCCGGGATCGCCGCCCGACTTGCGCAGATCGTCTTCCATGTCGCTGAGCTGTTGCTTCAAGGAGTCGATCTCCTTCTTCTTAGCGTCAATCTTCGCGGTCTTATCGTTGATGTCGGAGCGGTCGTACTGCTGCTGCAGCGCCTTTTGCGGGTCCGGATAGTATTGCACTTGGGACTTGTCGAGTTCCCGCTGCAGGACATCCAGTTCCTTTTCCGCATCCGCGATCTTGTCCCGCTGCTTCTGGAACCGCTTCCGCCAGGCGGCTTCGGAATTAGGGTCTTCCGCTTTTTGCTCGCCCCCGGAATCTTTCTGCCCGTCCGGTTTGGCGGCATCGGCGTCGGAAGGCGTGTTCTTGGCGGCCGGAATGTCGTCGTTTGTGAAGACCTTCTTTGGCGCGGGCGCGGTCTTCTGCTGGTCGCGCGCTTTACGGGCGGCGGCCGCTACGTCATCAGAACTCTGATCCTGGGCGGGGGCTGAAAACGCTGCGAGCCCCAGGAAAATGGCGAGCGCTGCGAAACGAGAGCATGTTGATAGGCGCATCTCTACTCACCTCCTCTGGAGCGAGCCCTTCGATGAGCACGGGCTGGGCAGAGAACTGCGGGAGCGCGTTCCATGACGATCATCCCTAGTTTACTCCTGAAATGCGCTTTGGGTGACCACCAGGCGCCTAACGGTAAAGGTGGGCACTAGGGACGAAAGTAGCGGAACCCCGGGGTTACCCGATAGCCGATCCACGGCACCGCATAAACCACCATCAGCGCTGCCATACCCAGGAAGGTACCAAGGGGCAATTGATATTCCGCTGCGAGCGTCCAGCGAAGGCCAGACAGGGTACCCAGTCCGCGCCGGTGCGCCCGTTCCGCCAGTCTTCGCCGCCAGCCAAACAAGTACAGCACCAGGACCACAGTAATCCCGATGATGCTCCCAAAAAATGTCCCGATCAGGATGGTCAGGAACGCCCCTCTTACTCCCAGGAACGCCCCTACCATGGCCATCATCTTCACGTCTCCCATTCCCATTCCTTCGCGTTTGCGCACCAGTTTGTATAGTGCCGCCGCGCCCCACAGCACCAGGCTGCCCAGCGCCGCACCCAGCAGCGCATCGACCAGAGCCGCCGCCAGGCGCGGCATGCGATGCCCGTACAGCCACAAAATCGCAAAGCCATCGGGTGGCACGAAGGTCGCCATCAAAAGCGCGAAGCAGAAGCCGAACCAGTTCACCGCGTCAGGCAGGATGCGTTCGAGGATGTCCGTCATCATCAGCACAATCATCAGGCAGGCAAACATCAGGTATTTCAGCGACGCCAAACTCAACCCGAAACTGTAGTACGTCAGCACGAACAGTATGCCCGTCAGGGCTTCTACGCTTGGGTACACCGCAGAAATTGGCAGATGACAGTTTCGGCATTTCCCACCGAGCAAAAACCAACTCAGGATGGGGATATTGTCGTGGGGCTTGATGCCTTGCTTGCAGCGCGGGCACCGCGATCCCGGCGCGACCACAGACAGTCCTTCCGGAATGCGCGAAATGCAAACATTCAGGAAGCTGCCGATCACAATGCCAAAAAGAAAAAAGAAAAAGGGGATCACAGTCTGACTCTGCCATAGCCCTACCGCAGGCTCAATGCGCGCTATGGCACGTCGTGTCGCATGGCTAACGGCAATTCGAAGTCGGAAGTCTGGAGCTCGGACTTTCCGACCCCTTTGGAGTGCGGCGGCTCGCCGCTGCTTTTGCCATGTGATCCATCCTCCCAACACTCGGCCATCTGGTATTTCGCGAACGCTGTAACTCCTAACTTCCGACTTCAAGCTTCTGACTTCCGACTCTCGACGCTTCCTCCTGCTACACTGAATAACTTATGGCCATGAGCGCGTACGAGCACTGGATCCGCCGTTACGAACACCGACGGTGGACCACCGACGACAATCGCATGGTGCGTCCGTTTGAGTGGGGCTTGGAACACATCGGCGGCCAGCCATGGAAAGAAGATCCGCGCCGGTTCATCGCCGAATATGCCAGCGAAGCTATTGCCGGAAGTGATCATTGGTACGCGCCGGCCGAAGTGCTCGACTATCACCTGGATGGCGACAATGTCCTTACCTTCACCAGCCCCATCCAATCGCCCTGGACAGAAAACAACACCGTCTACGCCCAATTTTTCAAGGCAAGAAGCGGCGGCCCTGCAGTTCTGGTCCTACCCAACTGGAACGCCAAGTGGCAGGGGCAGGTGGCACTTTGCCATTGGCTGCAGCGCATCGGCATCACCGCCATGAAACTCAGCCTGCCGTACCACGACCGCCGAATGGCCAAGAGCCATGAGCGGGCGGACCAACTAGTGGGCCCGAACATCGGGCTCACGCTGGTCGCCAATCGACAGGCAGTGCAGGACGCACGCGCCTGCCTCACTTGGCTCGAACGGCAAGGCTATGACCGCCTGGGCATTCTGGGCACGAGCATCGGCTCTTCCGTCGGCTACATCACGTTGGTCCACGACAAACGCGTTCGAGCCGGCGGCTTCTTTCACGTTTCCACCTATTTCGCCGATGTCGTCAGCCAGGGTATGACCACGAATCACGTCTGGGAAGCCCTGCGACATGAAGTAACTCTTGATGAGCTTCGCCGCTTCTGGGCTCCCATCAGTCCCATGCCGTACGTCGAACGCGGTATGGGCACGAACCGCAGCACCTTCATGGTCCACGGCAGGTACGACCCGACATTCCTCCCGGAACTGACGCAGCAGATGCTTCGCTCACTGCGCCAGCATGGCTCCGAACCCCGCACCATGGAGCTGCCCGTCGGCCACTATTCCCTCGAGCTCCCGCCCTTTAGTTACGTTGCTGGCTACAGCATGTTCATGTACTTCCTGGAGGCTTTGGGATGAAAAAGAGATCTGTCTGCGGCGGGGCATCTTTGTGCAAGGTCCAAAATGGGTAGGAAATCCTAAAACCTGCCTTTGAATAGTCGCTGCGAAGCTGAGAACATTCTTGTGCAGGGAAGCTATGCCCGCAAACACTTGTGTACCAACCCTTGATGAGGTCCGTGCAGCTGGTGATCTGATCTATCGTTCGGTGCGTCCGACGCCCGAGTATTGCTGGCCGCTTCTCTGCGAACGTGTGGGGACCGAGGTGTGGGTCAAGCACGAAAATCAGACTCCCACGGGGTCCTTCAAAGCAAGAACCGCCGTCGTCTATGTAGATGAGCTGATGAAGCGCGAGCCATTGACCCGTGGTTTGATCGCCGCAACACGCGGCAACCATGGACAGGCCGTAGCGCTCGCGGCAAAGCAGTTTGGTCTTTCTGCGACCATCGTGGTACCCCACGGCAACAGCCGTGAAAAGAACGCAGCGATGCGTGCACAGGGCGCCACGCTCGTCGAATTCGGCAACGATTATCAAGCTGCTCGTGAACACGCCGAGACCCTCGCCTCCGAACAGGGTCTCCACATGGTCCCGCCGTATCATTACAACATTGTGCGCGGCGTGGCCACCTACTGGTTGGAACTCTTCTCCGCCGTACATGACATTGACGTCGCCTATGTTCCCATCGGCATGGGTTCCGGAATCAACGCGGCCGTTGCGGTGCGTAATGGCCTGAATCTGAAAACGAACATAGTAGGCGTTGTCTCCTCGGAAGCGCCGGCCTACGCAGAATCCTTTGAACAGCGCCGCCCTGTGGAAGCCCCCGCCAAAACGCGCATAGCTGACGGCCTTGCCTGCCGGAAGCCGGATGAAACTGCGTTAGCCGTTGTTCTGAAGAACATCGATCACATCGTACGGGTCACTGACGACCAGGTGGAAGACGCGATGCGGCACGTGTTCACCGATACGCACAACGTGGTGGAAGGAGCCGGTGCCGCCGCACTTGCCGCGGCCCTGAAGGAGAAGGATCATCTCCGCGGCAAACGTATAACCCTGATTGCCACTGGTTCCAACGTCGATCGCGACGTTTTCGCCCGGGTCCTGCACTGCAGTCGGTAGTTGGAAGTCTCGGAGAAGAGTTCGCCGCAGCGCCGAGGGCCGCGGGGAACGCCCGGCGGTGGACCTCGAGAGACTACCGACTTCTAATGCAGTACTCCCGCAATCTCGCCGAGCGCAATCAATTCCGCCACCGCATTTATATCCGGTGCCAACGGCCGGTCGCTGGTCACCTTGGCCGACACTGCCCGCACCGCCTCTTGCGCTTTCCTCGCCAGCCTTCCCGTCCGCAGCGGTGCCAGCAGGTCGATACCCTGGCACGAGCACAACAATTCAATCGCCAAAACGTGCCGCAGGTTCTGCAGCATGCGTTCCAGCCGTCGCGCACCGCTCATTCCCATGGACACGTAATCTTCCTGATTCCCCGACGTGGGAATCGAATCGACGGAATGCGGTGTAGCCAGGGCCTTGTTTTCGCTCGCCAGGGCCGCAGCAGTAACCTGCGCAATCATAAAGCCGGAATTCAGCCCCGGGTCCGGTGTAAGAAACGGAGACAACATACTCGTCAGCGGGTTGGTCATCTGGTCGATGCGCCGTTCAGAAATCCCGCAGAGCGTGGCCAGCGCGATCGCCACCTGGTCCGCGGCCATGGCGAGCGGTTGACCATGGAAATTACCACCGCTGACGATGTCCCCCGCGCCATTCTCTTTCACGAACACCAGCGGATTGTCCGTAGCGCTGTTCAATTCGACCATTGCCATCTCGCGGGCCTGCAGAAGTGAATCGCGTACGGCTCCGTGCACTTGTGGCGTGCAGCGCAAGCTGTACGCATCCTGTACACGTTTGTCGGAGTCTGGCGAGCGATGCGACTCGCGAATGGTGCTGCCTTCGTTTAGGTGCGCCAGATTCCGCGCGGTCATCGCCGCACCTGCATACGCCCGGGCGTGCATGATACGTGCGTCAAACGCACCAGGGCTCCCACGCAACGCATCGAGCGACAGCGATGCCACCACGTCCGCCGTATCAGCCAGAATGTCTGCTTCACGCAGTGCCAGGCTAAGCAGTGCCAACATCCCCTGTGTGCCGTTCAGTAACGACAGGCCCTCTTTCGCTTCGAGCGCCACTGGAGGGATCAGCGCGCGCTTCATCGCTTCTGCGCCGCTTATCCGCTCGCTCTTATAGACGGCCTCGCCCTCACCAATCACCACCTGCGCCAGGTGCGCAAGGGGCGCAAGATCGCCAGACGCTCCAACGGACCCTTGCGATGGGATCACCGGATGCACACCGTTATTCAGCATCGAGCAGAGTGTTTTTACGATCACCGGCCGAACGCCGCTCAGTCCTTTCGCCAGCGCGTTTGCCCTTAGCAGGATTAGCGCGCGTGTCTCACCCTCGGAGAGAGGAGTCCCAACCCCGCAGCTATGGGAGCGCACCAAGTTCACTTGAAGCTGCCTCACCTGCTCCGAAGAAATACGCACGCTCGCCAGTTTCCCGAAGCCGGTATTGATACCGTATGCCGTCTGCCCTTCCGCCACCACTTTGTCGACCACTGCACGCGACAGGTTCATCCGCGCCATGGCATCCGCGGAGATCGAGACCGGCTCGTGTTGCAGTGCAACCGAATAGAGTTGTGCAAACGTCAGATCGTTTCCGCTGATAACAATGCTCATGCCTGGCTCCGGTCCGCGGGAAGGGAAGCAACAAGCTCCAGGAAGGCTGCTTTGTATTTCGCAGGGAAGTGCGTCACGCGCCCGTCGCGGTGACACGAAACGTGCGTCGTCGAACCGGTCGCCAGCAGTCTCATGTCCGCCTGGCGGTACACCTCATAGCCGAATTTCAGCATGCGCGTTTTTGCCTCGAGGATGCGGGTCCGTACGTTGATCAATTCATCGTATCGCGCCGGATGGTGGTAACGGCATTGCACATCCGCCACCACGAGGTAGCAGTCGTCCTCCGCTTCCATCCGCTTGTAGTCGAATCCGAGCGAGCGCATGATCTCCACGCGACCCACCTCGAACCAAATCAAAAAGTTCGAATGGTAAACCACGCCCATCTGGTCCGTTTCCGCATACCGCACCCGCAGCGTCACATCGTGATATCCAATTTTCATCGATTTCTAGTATGCCGGAATATCTTCCGGGGAGAAAATACATGGGCTGACAACTGGCGGCTAAGGGCTACACCTTTCGCTCTCCCTGCCACACCGGCTTTCTTTTTTCCAGGAACGCCGCTAACCCTTCCTTGAAGTCCGGCGTGCAACGCACTCGAGCGCTTTCCAACACCGCTCGTTCTAAATCATGATCGACAGTTGCGGCCGCCGCGGAAACAAGAAGATGTTTTGCCCGCGTTATGCTGCTCGGACTCGCGGCCATAATCGTGTCGGCGAGTTCCTGCGCCCGCATCGCCAGTTTCTCCGCGGGGACAATTTCATTTACTAATCCAAGCTCTTTAGCCTCTGCCGCTTCCACCAGGCGACCGGTGAGCAGCAGGTCGCGGGCCCGCTTCTCTCCTACCTGCCGGGTCAGGAACACGGAGACAATTGCAGGCAGGAAGCCTATCTTCACTTCCGTGTAGCCGAACTTTGCTTCTGGAACCGACAACGTGAAATCGCAGAGCGTTGCGATGCCACACCCGCCCGCCAGCGCGTGGCCATTCACCGCCGCGATCAAGGGCCGCGAGTAACTCCAAATTTTGCGAAACATCTTCGCGATGCGGCGTGAATCATCCTGATTTTCCGCCGCGGACTGCTTAGCGATCGCTTGCAAATAGTCGAGGTCGATCCCCGCACAGAATGCTTTACCTGTGCCAGTCAGAATCGCCACGCGCGCATGCGTCTTCTCAATCTCGTCTAGTGCGGCTTGCAGCTCCGCAATCATTTGAATGGAAATGGCATTGCGTTTTTCCGGTCGGTTCAGCGTAATCGTTGAAAGATGCCCCGCCGTGTCGAACTTCAGCGTTTCATAGTTCATGCAAGGCCCCCTGAACTCGCAACGGTGCCGTGCGCGTACTTTGCGCGAATCTCGTTGGTCATGCCAATCACTTTGGCTAGTTTAGCCCCGTCCAGACCTAACTGCGCTCCGGCTGTCACCAACGCGGCAAGCACGCTCTCTGTCGGAATATTCCCGACGAGCTCGTCTCCCGCAAACGGACACCCTCCCAGCCCCGTCAACGCCGAGTCGAATCGCCGGCAACCCGCTTGATAAGCTGCGAGCACTTTCGCCTCTGCATTATCCGGTCGGGAATGCAAATGGACCCCTAGCTCGATGCCCGCAACGTGATCCTTCACCTTCGAGTACAGATCATGAACAATCTCCGGCGTGGCCGTGCCTACCGTATCCGCCAGCGACACCGTGTTCACGCGAATGTCCTTCAGCCAGTCCAGGGTGTCCTGCACGATCTCCGGTCCCCATGGCTCGTCATACAGATTGCCGAAGGCCATCGAAATATAAATCACCAGCCCTTTGTTTGCGGCCTTGGTCTCGCGCTTCAAAGCTTCCACTAACTGGCGCGACTCGGCGCGGGTCATGTTCGCATTCGCTCGCCGGAAGTAGGCCGAAATCGAGTACGGGTAGCCAATCGTGGAAACGCCCGGCGTTGCAAGCGCTCTCTCGAGCCCCTTCTCGTTCACGACAATTCCGATGATCTCCGGCAGTTCGGTCCCGTCGGGAAGGGAAGCCAGCAGCCGCTTCATCACTTCTTCGCTGTCTGCCATTTGCTTCACGTGCTTCGGCGACACAAAACTCACCGCATCAATGTGTCGGAAGCCGGCCAGCGTCAGCTCCTTCAGATAGTGCACCTTCTCTTCCACAGGGATCACCTCCGGCACCCCCTGCCACGCATCCCGCGGGCACTCAATCAATTTGATTTCGCTCGTCAAGAATGTTCACCCTTCCCAAAGCCACCAGCCATTAGCTAAGCTAAAGAATCGAGGCCGCCACGCGTCTTTTGGTCAAAGCAAAACTCACTTGACTTGCCTTCCCCTCTCTGTGTCCTCTGGGTAGATCCTCTTTCTCGTTTGTGCGGTCCTGCCATGGCTTTCTTGCTCGGCTGTTGGCTAATGCCTGTCGGCCATTTCTCCTGTGCGCTCTGTGGTGAGAGCTTCGCTTCTCTCGTCGCGTCTTGCCGCCGATCTGCTTTAGCTGTTGGCCAAGGCGGACGGCTAACAGCTGACCTTACGTCTGCAACACCCCCGTCTTGAATTCGCGGATCTCTGTGTTCAAGGCCGCCGCTTGTAGCGCCCAAATCAGCGCATCCCGAGTCTGCGCGGGATCAATAATTGCATCCAGCCACAGCCGCGCCGCCGCGTATCGTGGGTCCGTTTGATGCTCATAGGTGGCTTTTACGGAATCGAGCAGCTCCTTCTTCGCCCTCTCGTCCAACTTTTTCCCCTCGCGCTCGAGCTGCTTGAATTTGATCTCCGCCAGCGTGTTGGCCGCCGCATCCCCGCTCATCACCGCAAATTTAGCCGTTGGCCAGGCAAGCAGAAACCGCGGATCATACGCCTTCCCGCACATCGCGTAGTTGCCCGCCCCAAAGCTCCCCCCCAGAATCACCGAAATCTTAGGCACAACGCTGTTCGCCACGGCATTGACCATCTTTGCCCCAGCTCGGATAATCCCGCTCCACTCCGCGTCTTTCCCGACCATGAAGCCGTTCACATCGTGCAAAAATACCAACGGAATCCGATTCTGGTTGCAGTCCAAAATAAATCGCGCCGCCTTTTCCGCAGACTCCGTGTAAATTACGCCACCGAACTCGATCCGCTTCTGATCCGAGTGCGGCGCATGCGTCTGTACATGCTTCTTCTGATTGGCCACAATCCCGACGGCCCAACCCCCGATTCGCGCATAGCCGCAGAGCAATGTCTCCCCGTACTCCTGCCGATACTCTTCAAACGCGCTTCCATCCACGATCCTCGCGATGATCTCTCGCATGTCGTACTGCTTTCCGGGATCACCGGAAAAAATTCCGTAAATCTCACTGGCCGGATAAAGCGGCTCTGCCAGCCGAGCGTGGCTGAAGATCGGCGGGTCCGGCGCGCCCATCTTGTCGACAAGCGACCGGATTCTCTTCAGGCATGACTCATCGTCTGGCTCACGGAAATCCACAGTCCCGCTGATCTGCGCGTGCATTTTCGCGCCGCCCAGCTCCTCCGCCGACGTCTTCTGGCCAATGGCCGCCTGCACCAGCGCCGGCCCGGCCAGAAACAAGCCCGAGCCTTCCGTCATTAAAATGTGATCGCACATCACCGGCAAATACGCCCCGCCCGCCACGCACATCCCCATGATCGCGGTGATCTGAGGAATTCCCATCGCGCTCATCACCGCATTATTCCGGAAGACTCTCCCGAAGTCGTCCGTATCCGGGAAGACGTCCTCCTGCAGCGGCAGAAACACGCCCGCTGAATCGACCAGATAAATCGTGGGAATCCGGTTGTCGATGGCGATGTTCTGCGCGCGGATCACTTTTTTCGCCGTTATTGGAAAAAACGCGCCGGCCTTCACCGTCGCGTCATTCGCGATGATCATGAACATCCGCCCGGCAACACGTCCGAGTCCTGTGATCGTCCCCGCCGCTGGGGCACCGCCCCACTCCTCGTACATTTCATAGGCCGCGTAAACACCCAACTCAAAGAAGTGCGTACCCGGGTCGATCAATAAGGAGATGCGTTCCCGGGCCGTAAGTCGGTTTTTCTTGTGCTGGGCGTCGATTGCCTTGAGCCCGCCGCCTTCGCGTATCTTCTCCTCTTCATTTTTCAAGCCCGTCAGCAGTTCAACCATCTGGTGGGAATTCTTTTCAAAATGCGGGGATTTGGGATTTACAGAGGATTTCAGAGTCGACACGCGCTTACCTCGGTGCACGGAATGAAGACAAGGAAGTATACGTAGCAAACCACGCCGGAAGCAAAACTCAGTGAGCCGGGAATTGCATGAACTGCGATAGACTCCCGCTATGCAAAATCTGATTCTCGATCTGAAGCTTGCAAAAGAGCTGGAACTCGCCGAAGCCGGAGCAGCCGTGGCCTGCGCTGAAAGGATGATCTCTCAGCAAACCGAACCGGTCGGTGCTGTCGAGAGCATCGCCGGCGGCTACGCTGTCTACTGCGGCCCCGGCAATCCCGTCACCCAAGCTATAGGACTCGGCTTGTGCGGCCCCGTAAGCGCGGACGAATTTAACGGCCTCGAAACCTTCTATTTCAGCCGCGGCGAACCGGTCCGCGTGGAGACCTGCCCGCTAGCGGACCCGTCTCTCTTCGAACACTATAAGGAGCGCCACTATTACACGACCGAGTTCTCCAACGTCATGGTTCGACCCGTAGACAGCCACGTCAGCCCCCCAGCACCGGCTGAAATCAAAATCCGCCTGGCCGGGCCGGACGAACTGGAACTCTGGGCGCTGACCGTCGCGCAGGGATTCGCCGAGAACTATCCTGTCACCCAGGAAGTCATTCGCGTCATGAAAATGTTCGCCACGAGCGATAACACGAATTGCTATCTCGCGCGCATCGATGGCCGTGTTGCCGGCGGAGCGACGCTCGGCATTCGCGGCCGAATCGCAGGACTCTTCGGCGCCAGCACCCTGCCGGACTACCGCAACCGCGGCGTGCAAACCGCGCTTCTCCACTGGCGTCTTCGTCGAGCTGCGGAGGCAGGATGCGAACTCGCCATCAGTCTCGCCCAGCCAGGCAGCAACTCTCAGCGCAACATTGCGCGGCTCGGTTTTCAGACTTTGTATACGAGGGTCAAGTTCGAACGAAGCTGTCCCTGAGGAACACGCAACCTCAAGCTCGGGACTCTTGGCCTCAAACCAAAAATACTCCGTTATTCCGATATTCCGAAGGGAGTTCGCGTAGTGAGGAATCTCTCTTTAATCGGATCCGGGGGCCAGAATAGCTGGAATCAATGCGCTGGCGCGAGCCGTTTGTGAATAAACTCGACTATGTCCTGTGTGGACGTCCCCGGAAGGAAGATCTCCGCAATCCCGACCTGCTTCAGCGCTGGAATGTCCGCCTCAGGAATAATGCCGCCGACCAGCACGGTCACATCGTCCATGCCTTTTTCGTGCAGCAGATTCATCAACTGCGGGCAGAGCGTCGTATGCGCACCGGAGAGAATCGAAAGACCGATCACGTCCACGTCTTCCTGAGCCGCTGCCGAAGCGATCATCTCCGGCGTCTGCCGCAAACCGGTGTAGATCACCTCCATCCCCGCGTCGCGCAGCGCGCGAGCGATCACCTTCGCGCCGCGATCATGCCCATCCAGCCCCGGCTTCGCAATCAGCACTCGTATCTTCTTTTCACTCATGAATATCTAATTCGCCGTCTCCAATGTCTCCGCGGATCTTTGCGCCTTCTGCGGTGACCTCTGTCTTTTCCCTCCAAATATATCGCCGAATTCCGTCTTTTGGCACCTTGACATGAAAAATGATGAGCAGCCCGAGAATCCTGCCGGACAATTTGATTTAGGTCAACACAACGAGCAGATGGGTGCGGTACCCACATTCGAGCTTTCTCGTAGGGAGACTCGGGTAGCCCAGGACCAAGGTTGCGGTGTACCTCAATCGCGGAGCCGGTCAAATCCGTGTCGGTCATTGTTGTTTAGAAAAGATTACCACAGAGGTATCAGAGAAAAGCACAGGCAAACAGAGACTCTGTCGGATAACACGGACGTTTACATAGCTGTAATGAAATTGCCCCCGGAGACCCTACGTAACCGCTACTTCTTCATACGCCCCGAAGACGCTGCGCATTGCCTCGCAGATCTCCCCCAGCGTCGCGTAGACCTTCACCGCATCGTAGATATACGGCATCAGGTTCTCGCTGCCCTCCGCCGCCTTCCGCAGAGCCTGCAGCCTCCGTTCCACCTCCGCTCCGGACCGCTCTGCCCGCAGCGTCCGCAGCCGCGTCGCCTGACGAAGCGCCACCGTCTCATCGATTTGCAGCAATTCAATCGGCTTTTCCGGCGTCACATACTCGTTCACGCCGACAATGATCTTTTCCTTCTTGTCCACCGCCATCTGATACCGGTAACTGGCCTCCGCGATCTCCCGCTGCGGATAACTCTTCTCGATCGCCGCCACCATCCCGCCCATGGCGTCGATCCGCCGCACATATCCCCACGCCCCGGCTTCGACCTCGTTCGTCAGCGCCTCCACGAAATACGATCCCCCGAGGGGATCCACGGTGTTCGTCACACCCGTTTCGTGAGCAATAATCTGTTGGGTCCGCAACGCCACCGTCGCGGCAAACTCCGTGGGCAGTGCCCAAGCCTCGTCCAGAGAATTCGTGTGCAGTGACTGCGTCCCCCCCATTACTCCCGCCAGGGCCTGGATCGCGGTTCTCACCACGTTGTTCATTGGCTGCTGCGCTGTCAGCGAGCATCCCGCCGTCTGCGTGTGGAACCGCAGCGCCCACGACCGCGGATTCAACGACTTGTACCGCTCGGTCATGGCCTTATACCAAATTCGCCGCGCCGCCCGGTACTTGGCGATCTCTTCGAAGAAATCGTTGTGCGCGTTAAAGAAAAACGAAAGCTGTGGCGCAAACTCATCGACCGGCAATCCGCGCTGCATGCCCCACTCGACATACTCCATGCCATCGCGCAGCGTGAAGGCGAGTTCCTGCACTGCGGTCGACCCCGCCTCGCGAATGTGATAGCCGCTAATGGAGATAGGATTCCAGCGGGGGACTTCCCTCGCACCATACATGATAGTGTCCACCACCAAGCGCATCGAAGGCTGGGGT
>Ga0187781_10000689_pt1 | contig 24623 bp, 23 predicted proteins | sample 0715_SJ02_MP02_2_FD_132447 | JGI IMG/M metagenome (GOLD analysis project Ga0187781, IMG submission 132447) | Tropical peat soil microbial communities from peatlands in Department of Meta, Colombia - 0715_SJ02_MP02_20_MG | ecosystem: Environmental > Terrestrial > Soil > Wetlands > Peat | place... | reverse complement strand
TTTTTGGGTCTGACTTGCCGGCGCCAATGCCGGGGACACCGAAAGGGCTTGTCCTTCTTTGCCAGCAGTGCGGAACGGGATCTCCCTCATCCGGACCAAGGCAGCAATCGCGGCGACGCAAGCAGCTCCGCATGGTGCGGATCTGCGCCCGTCGCAGGAGGTTCACCTCGGCGGCTACGCCGCCTGTCGGATTAGGGAGTGGGTGGCGATGACCGCACGCATCCGCGAATTCCTCAAGCAACGCACCAATGACGGACCCTGCCTGGTGGTTGACCTCGACGTGGTCCGCGAGAACTACCAGAACTTCGCCAAGGCGCTGCCGGACACCAAGGTGTTCTACGCCGTCAAGGCCAATCCGGCGCCGGAAATCCTGAAGCTTTTGGTCGGCCTCGGCTGCTGCTTCGACGTCGCCTCGCTCGCCGAGACCGAGGCGGTGCTGGCCGCGGGCGCCGCGCCCGAGCGCATCTCCTACGGCAACACCATCAAGAAGGAGCGCGAGATCGCAACCGCGTTCAAGCTCGGCGTCACCCTCTTCGCCGTCGACTGCGAGGCCGAGGTCGAGAAGGTCGCCCGTGCCGCGCCGGGAAGCCGGGTGATCTGCCGCATCCATTGCGACGGCTCCGGCGCCGAATGGCCGCTGTCGCGCAAGTTCGGCTGCGAGCCGGTCTATGCCGCCGACATTCTCGAATTTGCCCATAAGCAGGGACTAATCCCGCACGGCATCTCCTTCCACGTCGGCTCGCAGCAGCACAACATCGAGGCCTGGGACCGCGCGCTCGCCTCGACCGCGGCGGTGTTTCGCGCCTGCACCGAGCGCGGCATCGCCCTGAGCACGGTCAATCTCGGCGGCGGCTTCCCGGCCCGTTACGTACGCAAGACGCCGAAGCTCGAATCCTACGGCAAGGCGATCTTCCGCTCGCTACGCAAGCATTTCGGCAACGCCGTGCCGGAGACGATCGTCGAGCCCGGCCGCGGCCTCGTCGGCAATGCCGGCATGATCGAGGCCGAGGTGGTGCTGATCGCCAAGCGCTCGCCCGAGGACGAGGTGCGCTGGGTCTATCTCGATATCGGCAAATTCCACGGCCTGGCCGAGACCATCGACGAGTCGATCCGCTATCCGATCCGCACCGCCAAGGACCGCGACGACACCGCGCCCTGCATCATCGCCGGGCCAACCTGCGACTCCGTCGACGTGCTCTATGAGAAGACGCCGTACCCGCTGCCGGTCTCGCTCGCGATCGGCGACAAAGTCCTGATCGAGGCGGCCGGCGCCTACACCGCGACCTATTCCTCGGTCGGCTTCAACGGTTATCCGCCGCTGCGGCAATACGTGATCTGAGGGCTCACGCGAGGTCGACAATCCCGGCCGCGCCGCTGTCCGTCGCCCAGGCGAACAGCATGCCGTCGGCGCTCCAGGCGAGCGCGGTCACCGGTGCATCGCCCGGCTTCTTGGCCAGGATCTCCGCGCCATCGCTGATGCGCACAAGGAGCACCAGGCCGTCGGCATAGCCGGCGGCGACGATCTCTTGCTTGGGATGGCAGGCAACGACTTCGACGCGGTGCTCCGCCGGCGCGAGCACGCGCGGTTGCTTGCCCATCGGGCCGTCCTTGCCCTGGAACGGCCAGAGGATCAGTTGCGGCGCGCCGGAGGTGGCGAGCCAGTCGCCGCTTGCAGTCCAGCCGAACGAGGTGACGCGCGCGGCGTAACCGGACATGCGCATGTGCTTACGGTCCGCGAGCCGCCAGCCATGCAGCATCGGCTCCTGCATGGTGGTGACGAGGAAGCGGCCGTCGGGGCTGACCGTGACGCCGAGATGCGAGCCCTTCCATTCGAGCTTTTCCGGCGCCGCCTGCGGCGCGTTCGGAAACCACAGCGACGCCCCGTTATAGTGGGCGACCGCGAGCCGGAAGCCTTTGGGCAGGAAGGCGAGGCCGCCGACGGTCGAGGGCGCCTCGAACTCGCGCCGCTCCTTGCTTTGCACCGATGCGGACTTGCCGGCCGACCAGGCGAGGGCGCCATCGGGCCCGAGCGCGACGTGGTCGATCCAGCGCCCGCTCGGATCGGCGGCAACAACGCGACTCGAGCCGGCGTCGGTCGTGATCACCTTGCCGTCGTCGCCGCCGGAGATGACGCGCTCGCCATCGGACGCCGTCGCCAGGATCGCGCCGCCGTGCACGGACATCCGGCGCAATTCGCCGTCCGGCTCGACGAACAGCAACGCTTCCTCGCCGAGCACGAACACGGCGGTGCGGCCGAAAAAGTGCGCGGCGACGACCGGCCCGCCCGCCGTAACCTGCCGGGTGCGCTCGACCACGGAAACAATGTCGCTGCGGGTGTCAGTCATCCGGGCATCAATACCCTGCCGGGCATGACGAAGTCAGAAGCGTCGACTAAGCCACGCAGCTCTCGAATCCCTTGGCGATCGTCTCCGCCGGAAGGTTGCGGCCGATGAAGACGATGCGGCTTGAGCGCTTCTCGTCCGCGCCCCACGGCCGCTGATGGCCGCCGTCGAGGATCATATGCACGCCCTGGAACACGAAGCGCTCGTCGTCGCCCTTGAAGGCGAGGATGCCTTTGCAGCGCAGGATGTTCGGGCCTTCCTTCTGCACCAGCTGCTGCACCCAGGGAAAGAATTTGTCCGGGTCGAGCGGTTGGTCGCTGTTGAGCGAAATCGATTGCATCTCCTCGTCGTGATAGTGCTTGAGGCCGTGATCGTGGTGATGCTCATGATCGTGGCCGTGATGATCGTGATCGTGCCCGTCCCGGGCGAGGAACTCGGGCTCGATCGCAAGGATGCGGTCGAGATCGAAGGCGTTGCGGCCGATGACCGCCTCGAGCGGAATTTGCGCGCGCTCGGTCCTATGCAGCTTGGCGTAGCGGTTGATGCCGCGGATGCGGGCCTCGACTTCGCGCAGCTCATCGGGAGAAACAAGATCGGTCTTGTTGATCAGGATCACGTCGGCGAAGGCGATCTGGTTCTTCGCTTCCGGCGCGTCCTTGAGCCGCTCGTTGAGCCATTTGGCGTCGGCGACAGTGACCACGGCGTCGAGCCTGGTCTTGCGCCCGACATTCTCGTCGATGAAGAAGGTCTGCGCCACCGGCGCCGGATCGGCGAGCCCGGTGGTCTCGACGATGATGGCGTCGAACTTGCCCTTCCTGCGCATCAGTCCGTCGAGGATGCGCACCAGGTCGCCGCGCACGGTGCAGCAGATGCAGCCATTGTTCATCTCGAAGACTTCCTCGTCGGCGCCGACGACGAGGTCGTTGTCGATGCCGATCTCGCCGAATTCGTTGACGATGACGGCGTATTTCTTGCCGTGCGGCTCGGAGAGAATGCGGTTGAGCAACGTGGTCTTGCCGGCGCCGAGATAGCCGGTCAGCACCGTGACCGGCACCTTATCGGCAGAAAGCGGTTCGGACATGCGGCCCTCCTGCGCGGCTATATAGGCGATCCGCCGCCGAGCCAAAACCCCGCCGCCTCGATTACCCTCAGCTGCCGTCATTCCGGGGCGCCGCGCAGCGGCGAGCCCGGAATCCATAATCACCGCCCGTGCAGAACCGGCCGCCGCTTCGAACGCGTTCTGAAGGATTCGTGGCTATGGATTCCGGGCTCGCGCCTTCGGCGCGCCCCGGAATGACGTCACCCGCTCAGCGCTTTGGTCAGTTCGCGCAGATTGTGCCGCATCATCTCGATATAGGTCGCGGCCGGTCCGTCCGGCGCCGACAGGGCGTCGGAGTGGAGCGTGCCGCCGATCCTGGCGCCGGTCTCGCCCGCGATCGTCTGCATCAGCCGCGGGTCGGTGATGCTCTCAAGAAAGACCGCCGGACTTTTCTCTCGCCGGATTTGCGCGATGATCGCGGCGACGTCCTTCGCCGACGGCTCGGCCTCGGTCGAGACGCCTTCCGGCGCGATGAAACTCATGCCATAGGCGTCGCCGAAGTAGCCGAAGGCGTCATGGGTGGTGATGATCCTGCGCCGGCCGGCGGGAATGCCGCCGATCGCTTCCGCGATTTGCTTTTCCAGTTCGTCGAGCTTGGCGAGATAGCCGGCGGCATTGGCGCCATAGGCGGCCTTGCCGGCGGGATCGACCGCGCTCAGGCCGTCGCGAATATTGGCGACGTAGATCTTGGCGTTGGCGACCGATTGCCAGGCATGCGGATCGGCCGCCATGCGTCCGGGCCGGTCTTCATCCTGCATCTTTCGTGGCGTGACGCCGTTGCTCACCACGACGACCGGCGCCCTGGTGCCGGACGCCTTGACGAGCCGCGTCATCCAGCCTTCGAGGCCAAGCCCATTGACGAAGACGATCGCGGCGGACGCGATCGTCCTGGCGTCGCCCGGCGTCGGCGAATAGACGTGGGCGTCGCCGTCCGGTCCGACGAGCGTTGCGACCGCGACGCGGTCGCCGCCGACATTGCGCACGAAATCGGCGATGATCGAGGTGGTAGCGACCGCGTTGACCTTGTTTAGCGGCTTGTCCTGCGCGTGCGCCCGCTCGGTCAAGAACGCGGCGGCGAGCGCCACGATCAATCCCGCGAGCAACAGGATGCGCCGCGTGCTCACGCCGCTCATGCCTCGAGGTGGCGCCGCGGCCAGGCGAGCCAGAGCAGGCCGCCGGCCGGCCCGAACACCACCGATAGCGCGTAGAGCGCTCCGGCGGCGAGGATGATGGTCGGCCCCGACGGCAGATTGGCGTGATAGGAGATGATGAGCCCGGCATAGCCGGAGAGCGCGGCGCTTGCGACCGCAATGCCGATCATGGCGGTGATGTCGCGCGCCCAGAAGCGCGCGATCACCGCCGGCAGGATCATCACGCCGACGGCGAGGAGCGTGCCCAGCGCCTGGAAGCCGCCGACGAGGTTCATCACCACCAGCGCCAGGAAGGCGATATGCGCGGGCCCGCCGGCGCGGCTCACCGAGCGCAAAAATCCGGGATCGACGCACTCGAGCACCAGCGGCCGCCAGATCAGCGCCAGGATCACGAGCGACACCGAGGTGATACCGACGATGAGCAGCAGCGCCGGATCGTCGACCGCGAGCACCGAGCCGAACAAAAAATGCATCAGGTCGACATTGCTGCCCTTAACCGAGACGATGGTGACGCCGAGCGCAAGCGCGATCAGAAAGAACGCGGCGAGCGAAGCGTCTTCTTTCAGTTGCGTCGCGCGCGCGATCAGTCCGGCGCCGAGCGCGATCAGAAATCCGGCAGCGAGGCCGCCGCCGGCCATCGCCGCGAGGCTCAAGCCGGCGATGAAGAACCCGATCGCCGCGCCGGGCAGGATCGCGTGCGCCATGGCGTCGCCGATCAGGCTCATCCGCCGCAGCATCAGGAAGACGCCGACCGGCGGCGCGCCCAGCGCCAGCGCCAAGGTCGCCACCAGCGCGCGGCGCATGAACTCGAATTCGGCGAACGGGGCGATGAGGGTGGCGTAGAACATCCGCTTGAGAACTACGTCACTCAGCGGCGACCGCGCAGGCCTCGGCGAATTCGTCGAAGGCCTCGCACATCCGCCGCGCCTTGGCGAGGTTGTCGGCGGTGAGCACGTCGCGCGTTGCGCCCCAGGCGACCGGCTCGCGGGCGAGCAGCAGAGTTTGCGGAAAATTCGCCCGCACCAATTCGATGTCGTGCAGCGCGGCGAGCACGGTGCGCCGCTCGCGGTGCCATTGCTGCACCAAATTCAGGAGATCGGCGGCAGTCTTGGCGTCGATCGCGGTGAACGGCTCGTCGAGCACGATCACCCGCGCGTCCTGAAGGAGGAGCCGCGCGAACAGCATGCGCTGCATCTGCCCGCCGGACAGCGTGCCGATCACGCGCTGCTCGAATCCGGTGAGCCCGACGGCGGCGATCGCCGCCTCGATCGCGAAGTGATCCTTGCCGCCGATGCCGCCGAACGCGCCCTTCCTCCGCCACAGCCCCATCGCCACGATGTCGTAGACGCTGATCGGGAACGTGCGGTCGATCTCCGCAACCTGCGGCAGGTAGGCGATGTCGCGCGGATCAAGCCCGTCGCGCTCGATCGCGCCGGCGAGCGGGTGGAGCCCGCCGACAATACCTTTGAACAGCGTCGACTTGCCGGCGCCGTTCGGGCCGATGACCGCGACGAGCGCGCCCGATTCGACCACGCCGTCGAGGTGATGCACGGCCGGATGCCGCTCGTAGCCGAGAGTGAGATTGCGAAAGCGCAGCTGGGTCATGAGCGCGGACTTAGTGCATCGCCCACGCGGCTAGCGCCCAGGTCAGCGCGATCAGCACCGCGGCAACCGCGATCCGCTGCGGCGCCGAGAGCCGCAGCAGCGAGGGCGCGATCGTCGGCGACGGGTGCGCCTGCCCGCCCTGGTGGTGATGGTGGGTCATAATGTAACAATATAACATTGCGCCCGAGCCGGCGCCAATCGGGGCTTCATCGCTCCGGCCCTCGCAATCACGTATCGTGCGCCGAGCCGGCAGGTGGAATCGCCGGCGAACCGATTCGGGACGATCAATGAGCGAACAAAAACCGCGCGCCGTCTGCGTCGGCGAAGTCCTGGTCGAACTCGCGCGCGGGGCCGACGGCCGGTTTGCGCTCTCTTACGGCGGCGATACCTTCAACACCGCGATCTATCTCGCCCGCGCCGGCATCGATGCCGCGTTCGCCACCGCGCTGGGCGATGATCCTTATTCCGACGGCATGGTCGCGCTCGCCGCCGCCGAAGGCGTGGCGACCAATCTCATCCTGCGCCCGCGCGGCCGGCTCCCGGCGCTGTGCCTCATCGATGGCGGCCGCGGCGGCGAGCGAGCGGTCCGTTGTTGGCGCGAGGGCGCGCCGGCGCGCGAACTGTTCGAGCTCCCAGACTGGATGCGCGTCGTCGACGGCCTGATGTCGGCGCGGCTCGTCTATTTCTCCGGCATCACGCTCTCGCTCTATTCCAACACCGGCCTCGGGCGCTTCCTCGCCGTGCTCGAGGCGGCACGGCGCGAGGGCGTCAAGGTCGCTTTCGACGGCAATTTCCGTCCGCGCGGCTGGAACGGCGATCTTCCCCGCACCCGCACCGTCTTTATCGAGACGCTCAAGCGGGTCGATATCGCGCTGCCGGCCTTCGACGACGAGGCCGTGCTGTGGGGCGATCCGTCGCCGGAGGCGACGGTCGAGCGGCTGCAAGCCTTCGGCATCGGCGAGATCGTGGTCAAGAACGGACCGAACAGTGCGCTCGTCGCCGCGGCCGGCGCCAGCGAGTTCGTGCCGGTGCCGGAAGTGGTGGTGCCGGTCGATGCGACCGCCGCCGGCGACGGCTTCAATGCCGGCTATCTCGCGGCGCGGCTCAATGGCCGCGAGCCGGCGGCCGCGGCCGGCGACGCGCATCGGCTCGCCGGCAATGTCATCCGCCATCCCGGCGCATTGGTGCCGCGCCCGAGCGCGGCGATGCACTAGGTCGCGTCGGCTGCCCGCCGCGAGCAGATCGAATGATCGCGCGGGCAGAGAAAGCGAAAGCCCGCGCGGTCTTGCTTAATGATCGCCGCCATGCGTGTGGCCCATGCCCATACCCTCGCCGCCGTGCGAGCGGCCCATGCCCATGACGCCGAAGCCAATGTCCAGGCCGAGGCCAGTGCCTCCGCCGCCACCATTCGATTGATCGTCGTTGCCGGTGTTCCGGCCAGAATGACTGCTGGTTTTCTTGCTGGCTGTCCGCACTTTCGATTTCTTGGTCACTTCCGCTTTCTTGGGCGTGGTGTCGTGGCCACTGGTGGGTGTCGTCGTTGTCGAGGGCGTTGTGGTCGACGGTTGAGTCGGCGGCGTCTGCTCGACGAGCTTGCCGTCGGGCATCTGCTCGACGGTTCTGCCGTCCGGATAGTGAATGGTCCAATTGCCGTTCTTCTCCGGTCGCACCCAGTCGGCGCCGGTCGGCCAGCCGCCCTTCAATGGGCCGCCCGAGGCCTGACCGGGCGCGTTGTTCGCCGACTGGCTGCCGTCGCCGGTTTGCGTCGTACCGCCGCCGGTTTGCGTCTTGCCGGCGTCGCCGGTTTGCGTGCCGCCGCCACCGGTCTGCCTGCCACCGCCACCGGTTTGCGTGCCGCCGCCACCGGTCTGCGTCCCGCCATTATCGGTCGACTGCCCACCGCCTCCCGCGGGCGGCGGATTGTCGCCGCCACCCGGAGGCTGATCGCCTCCGCCTTGGCCCGGCGGCGTGAACGGCGTGGTCGATACGCGCCAGGTTTCCTGCCAATTGAGCTGCGCTTCACCGCGGTCGTTGGCTTCATCTGCCGGATCGCACTTCCGTCCGGTCGCCTGCGCATAGCTCGTTATGCGGGAGGCAACGGTCGTGCCGGTGTCGTAGCAGGTGTAGATCACGTAGCCGACATTGTAGACCAGATAATTATTGCCGATCTTCCAGCAGACCGATTTCGCCTGCTCCACCTTTATCGACGTCACATTCTTGCAGTTCGGTGAGACGTCGACGACGTTGCCGGATTTGTCGAGCTTCACCGACCCGGCAGGATTCGTCCATGTCCAGCCTGTTGGAGTGCCCACATACATGCTGCCGTCGGGATAGACGCCAGCCTGGGCGTGCGCGGCGGTGGACGCCGATCCTGCCGCAGCCGCGATCGCAACGATCGCGGCGCCATTGCGCATTCTAGAAATCTGCGGACACATTGGGTTTCCCTCAATGCGCTACCGCACGACGGTGTCGCCCCGATGGCTTGCCGCGTTGCGGCAGCGATCAGCGCCGAGGGCAGCGTAGGCGAATCTATTGACAGTTGCGCAACACAGATCGCCCGGGGGCTGGGGACGGCACGACCGGGTAGAGCGGTCCGATGGAGGTCAGAGAACGCCTGCGTTCCAGCTGGCGACCGGTTCGGACTACAATAACATTCAGGTCGGACAGTCAGTTATCGAATCGCTCGCCGTCCGAAGGCCTTGTGACGCGCATGCCAGTAGACCTGCAACCGCCACTATGCGCTTTGGTGTTGGCGGGCCTGTTTGATGGCGCGCAGCGCCCGTTCAATGCCCTTGGTGTCAGGCCTCGGCGTCTCCGCCGCGGTTGCGGCCGTATTTTGGGATCGCGGCGCAGAACGCCGCGTCGATACGGGCGGGAATTCTTTGACCCCCTGCTGTCGGGCGGCGAAACGTTCCCGGCTTCGAGGATCGGCAAAACCAAGCCGGCGCCGCTCGTCTTGAGCTTGACGACTGGAACGCTCGTCAAAAAACTGACGACCGATCCAGGCGGCTTCGGGAATTCGGAAACGGCGCTCGCCGACGATTTTGATCATGACGTGAACCAGAAGGCCCGCGATCGCCAGTGCGGGCCCGAGCAGAAGAAAGATCAATCGCAAGGCGCCGGGTATTCCGGCCGTTCCGGTCGGTTCATCGCTTGCGGCAGCGTCCCCAGGATCACCGGATCTATCAGTGGGCGCGTCGGATCGCAGCGTTACTGCGCCGGGTTCTTGCGGAATTGAGGGCCGGTCAGCTTCTTCTTCTACGCTCTGCTGACTTTCTTCTTCGGCCATCGTGCGGATGAACGGCACAAGCTGTGGTTTCGCGGCGGGCGTCGTTGCGGGCGCCGAGCCGGCAGCACCGTCTTCGGTGTCTTGCGGCATCGGAGCGCTGGCGGCGGTGGAGATCCCGTGGTGTTCAGCGCGCTTGATCGCGGCCCGATGCAGCAGCGGCAGGGCCGCATGCAAGTACCAGCACTTGCGATGGTGCGGTCGATCGACGCGGTAGTACCAATGTTGGCCCTGCGGCGCGGAAGCGTTCGGCGCCGCAACACAATCACTCGCGTATGCGCTGTTGGTTCGCAGGTCGATGCCGGCCGCTGAAACGACAACGGCAACAACCACCGCGATCGACTCGATCGAACGTGAGATGTGTCCTGGCATGGTCCCCTCCGCCATGCTGATTCGCATCAGTATCTCTGCAGAAAATTGACCAAACACGCTGCAAATCCGGCAACCGTGTGCTTGATTGCGGTCAGATTGCGGTACTGGAACTGACGGATTGGAGAGGTGCCGAACTGACAGATTGGAGAAATCGTTGTGCGCGCCTTGCGTATTCACCTGCGAGTCAAGGCGCTGCCTTCGAGACCAGAAAACATTTTGCGTTCCGGCTTCGCTACGGTTTGCCCAGCTGCTGGCGCAACAGCGCCCGCGCTCCGCGGGCGAGCGCGTGGCCGGCGAGATAGCTGAGCGCGATCAGCGCGGCGATGTTGAAATTGTCCCACCATTCGAACCGCGTCTGCGGCAGGATCGGGTCGCCCGAGTTCAGGCTCTGCGACAGCGTCATTCCGGCGACGGCAGCGAGGCCGAGCGGAATGGCGAACGCGAAAGCCGGCCCGGCGCCGCGGCCGCCGAGCCAAAACAGCGCCGCGCCGAATGCGAACGGAATGACCGCAGACGCGATCCAAAGGTCGGCGGCCTTGAGATCGAGCATGTTGACGATGACGTGGTGGGCGACGAGGAGCAGCACCAGCGGAAGCAGAAAATAGCGCACCGCGTCGGCCGGCCAGAGCCGGCGCGGCGTTGCTTCGCCGGCTGTGACGATCGCCGCGGGCGCGGGCGCGGCCAGCGCGGCGGAAGCAGGTGCCGGGCCGCCGGCCGTAGCGCGGTCGATGGCGCCGATCAGGCGTTGCATGTGGGTGCGGAAATCGCGCCCGCTCGCCACTTCGGCGGCATTGATAAAGGCGAAATTGCCGAACTCCGCCGGCAGGTCGGTGCTCGGCGGCATCCTGGCGCCGTCGACCAGCACCGGGATGATCGGGGTCTTGCGCCCGAGCGCGGTCTCGATCTCGACCCGCACCGGGTCGGTCTTATCCTTGATCCGCGCCGCGCCGTCGGCGCCGAGGCCGAGCCAATTCGGGCCGATGACGGCGACGACGATATCGGTGCGCTGCAGGGTCTCGTGGATGTGGTCGCGGAAATCGATGCCGAACGGAATGTCGTCGATATCCATGAACACCGAGTCCTCGCCGTAATGCGCGGCAAGGCGATCGAAGATGCGCCCGGCGATCGCCGACGTATCGGCGCGGCGATAGGAGATCACGATCGTCGGCATCGCCCCGGATGCCTATTTGGCGACCTGAAAATCGATCTCGGCGCCGCCGATGCGCCCGTCCTTGTCTTTCAGCTCGACCCAGAACTGGTGCTTGCCGGGCGGCAACTCGGCCTGCGTAATATCGACTCCGTCCGCGGTGATGAACGGCGTGATCCGCTGGGTGATGTCGATCGCCGGCTGCTTGAGGTAGGTCACGACGACCGAGCTCGGATCGATCTGCCCGCCGCCATGGGCATTAAACTGGAGTTTCAGGTCCAAGGGCGAGTGCACCAGCCCGGCGCCGGGCGGCGGTGAGACGATGACGATTTTCGGCCGCCGGGTCGGACTGCCGCGCAGTTGCAGCGCCGGCGGCGGGCCGGCCGGCAGCGCGGCCTCCTCCTTGGTGACAAGTTCGATCGCGTCAGCAGGAGCCACCGCGAGGCCGGCAAGACCACCGGCCACGCAGACCGCCGCCATCATGCGCACGCCTTTAACTGCCGCCGCCATCGCCGATCACCGAGTAGGGGGCCCAGAACAGGGGATGGGCGTAGGTAAACACAGTGTGGCCGGCATCGTCGACCGAGCCCGGCCCGTCAACGAGCGCCATCATCGCCTGCCGCAGCGCCTCGCCGCGTGACAGCTTGGGATCGGCGCTCTGCCGCCGGAACAGGTCGCTCATCAGCTCGCGCGCCGAGGCCGACTGCACCGACCAGTTGGTGACGAGGAGCGCGCGCGTGCCGGCGTAGAAGAAAGCGCTGCCGAGGCCCGAGGCCGCTTCGGCGCCGGCGCCGGCCCCCGCCGCGGTGTTGCAGGCCGACAGCACCACCCAATCGGCATCGAGCTTGAGCGCGAGAATCTTCTCCATGGTCAAAAGTCCGTCGCCCTTGACCCCGGCGACGTCCGGCGCGGTCAGCGCCAGCGCCGGCTGCGTCAGCCCGTCGATGTCGCCGGGGACGAGCCCGTGGGTGGCGAAGGCGACGATGCGGTAATGGGCGAGGTCGAGCGTCTCGACGTTCTGCTCGTTGGCGTCCTTGCCGAGATAGAGCGATTTTCCCGGATCGACGTCGAGCGCCTTGGCCATGGCCTGCAATTCGAGGCGGGTGTCGGGAAGCCGCGGCAGCATGGCAAGCTCGGCGCTGTCGACCGTCTCGGTATGCGGCGAAGCGCGGCGTTTGAGCGCCACGCCGCGGGTCGCTGTCTCTGCGTTCGCCGCATCGGCCGGCGTTTCCGATGATGCGACCTGCGTTTTGTCCACGCTTGCGGTCTGTTCCGCTTCGGCCGCCTCCTGCGCGTTGAAATAAGGATCGCCGAAGCCGATCAGCTGGTTGCGATCGGTCGAGCCGGGCGGCAGCCGGCGCAAAGTCACAAGCGCCGCGGCCGACGGGATCACGGTCACCGCGTGGGTGCGCGCGAGCCAGGGCACGTCGCGATAGCCGGCGAACAAAGGCTTCGCCTGCGCATCGACCTCGGCCGGGGAGGTCGGGAGCAGACTCAGCGGCAGCTCGCCGAGCGCTCCGTTGGTGATGACGATCAGGCTCTTTGCCGGTTTCCACGCTGCCTCGACCGGCTTGAGCAGCGATGCGTAAAGCTCGTAAGCGAGCGTCAGATCGAAGGGCGGAATCTCGCTCACCAGGGTGATCTGCGGCTCGAGCGCCTCGCGCAATTTGCGGACCTTGGCGGCAAGCTCGGCTGCGGTCGCCGGCACCGCCGCGAACGCGACCGGACCGTCCTTGGGCACCGCCCAGACAAAGCTCTGAGTCTGCCCGAAATAAAATGACACCACGGCCTCGCCCCGCCGCAACGTTGCTTTGATCTCCTCGACGGTCGGCGCCTTCGGATCGACGAGGTTGGCGTAGGACGGGAAGCGCCGGTTGATATCCTGCCAGGCGGTCCTGCGATCGGCGCGCAGCTTGTCGAGCGCGGCGCTGATCGCGCGTATGTTCTGCTCGTCGCGTTCTCCGGACGGCAAGCTGAGCTGATTGTTGAGTGCGCCGAGCTGGGCGCCGATCTCCTTGGCGATATCCTGCTCGTTGCGCAGCAGCGCGGCGAGCGCCGGATCCTTGGCCACCGCCCGCGCGCTCGAATCGGCGAGCGCTTGCTGCACGGCGCGGCCGCGCACGCCGTCGGCAAGCGCGAAGGTCTCGACCGCGGTGTCGTTCGACGTGCCCGCATTGCGGGCCAGCACGCCAATGTAAGACTCGATGACCCGCTGCGTTCGCAGGCTACGCGAGGCGACAAGGGTGACATCATCCTCGTCGGCGTTCTCGTGAGCGAACATCAGCAGCAGCGGCACGCAGGCCTTGAACTCGCGAATGGCGTCGGCGTCGCGCCCGACGCGAGCGTAACCGATGGCAAGCGCCGCCCGCGCCGACGCGGTATCGACCGAGTTCGCGCCAGTGCGAGCAGTCTGTCGCTTGACCAGCTCCTCGGCGAGCGCGATCCCAGCCTCGACCTGGCCGGCGGCGTAGAGCGTGACGATGCGTGCGGTGTTGATCTGGAACGCCGCGCGCCGCTCCGGCGTCCATTGCGCGACCGCCTTATCGAGCTCGGCATAGACGGCGGACGCCTCCTTGGTCTTGCGCTGCAGGGTGAGAATGCTGCCCAGCTGCGAAAGAGTATTGGCGCTCTGGGCGGTATCGTCGCTGACGCCGATGGTACGCTGAATATCGAGCGCCGTGCGCACCAGCTGCTCGGCTTCTTTGTAGCGGCCCTGCTCCACCAGGATGGTCGCGAGGCCGACGATGAATCCGGGAGCCGCTGGGCTGTATTTGCCCTGCGCCTTGAGGATGCCGAGCAGCGCGCGGCGCGCATCGGCTTCCGCTTCGGGAAGGCGCGCCTGCCGCGTTTCGTTGCGCGCAATCGCGAGCAGCGTGACATCGGCTGCCTGCAGCATCTGTTCCGGCGGGGGTGGGAACGGGTATTTGCCGATATCCTGCAGCGCGGCGCGGCGGAACACCTCGCTGCGCCGGTAAGCGACCTCGGCTTCGGCATACTGGCCGCGCGCTTCGGCGACGGCGGCGCGCACGCCGTCGGCATCGGCTTCCCAGCTGCGACCGTAAAGCGCGTAACCGGCGCGCCATTGCGGGTTCGGGCTGCCACGCGCCTCCTGGACCAGCGCTTGGACGCGGCCGGCGTAAGTGCCGGCCTGACTGACGTCACCCATGGCGATCAACGGCCGCACGGTGTTGGCCAATGTATTGATCAGGCTGCCGCGCCGGCCGGGCTGGTCGGCCTCGCGCGCCATCGCGTCGAATGTCGCGAAGGCCTGCTTCGGATCGCCTTGGTCCTTGTATTGCAGTCCGACGAATTGCTCGATGCGCCAACGCTGCCGGTACTCGATCGTGTCCTTGCCGGCCGCAAGCGCCTGCAATCCGTCGGCGATCGCTTCTTTGGTGCGGCCGAGGACCGCGCGGGCATTGCCGCGGTCGTAGTAGAATTGCGCGATTTCGGCGGGCGAGCCGGTGGCGGGCGGCGTGGCGTTGGCCTTGGCCTCGAGCTCGGCGATCTTGGCTTCGTCGGGCTTCTCGCTGTCGAGAATCGCGGTGATGTCGGCGATGGTGCGCGGCGGGGCGACGAAAACCGGCTGCACCGCGGCGGCATCCTTCGGCGCGATCGCGGCTTCATCCTTCGGCGCCGCGGGCGCCGGCGTCCGCGCCGCCTGCTTCTGCTCCTCGCGCTGGACGCAAGCCTGAACGATCGGCCTGCCGACCGACTCGCGGCAGGCGGCAAGATTGCTGTCGCGGTCGCCGCTGCCGCGCTTGCGCATCATGCAGGCCTGGACCTGCGGCCGCGCGCTTTCCCGGCACCGTTCCACGATCTGCTCATGCGTGGCGGCAAAGGCCGGATGCGGCCACGCGACCGCAGCGATCGCGCCCACGCCCAACGATGCCGCGAACCCAAACGTGGAGCGATCGACCATGCCTGTCCCCGGCGGGATTGCGCTCGCGTTGCGGCGTTAATTTTAGGAGCGGCGGAACGCAGCGGCAAGGACCGGCTCGGCGCCGCGCCGATTAAATTGCGGCAATCCAAACGTGTCGAAGCGGTGGCGCGCGGCGGGCGCTTTCGCACCGGCCGAAGCCGAGATTTAAAAATGACGATAGCGCGACCGGCCGCTACCCCGTTGCGCGGAAAAGGGTCCCGACTATCTTCCGGATCAGATGAACAAAGGGCAATGATCGTGAACGCGCTGCTGCAGCGGCTTGGCATCGAACATCCGATTTTGCTCGCGCCGATGGCCGGCGCCGGCGGCACCCCGGAGCTTGCCGCCGCCGTATCGAATGCCGGCGGCCTCGGCGCCTGGGGTGGCGCCTATGCGAAACCCGAGGAGATCGCGGCGACAATCCGCCGCATGCGCGCGCTCACGCAGCGCCCGTTCAACATCAATTTGTTCGCCGGCGGCTGCCAGACCGATCACGCCATCGATCCGCGGCCGATGCTGGAGATCGTCGGCGCGGCGCATGCGCGGCTCGGATTGCCGCCGCCGGTGTTGCCGCCGTCGCCCGCCGATCCGTTCGACGCGCAGCTTGAAGCCGTGCTGGCAGAACGCCCGGCAGTCTTCAGCTTCACTTTCGGCATGCCTTCGCCGGCGCAAATCGGGGCGCTCAAGGCGCGCGACATTGCCGTCGTCGGCACCGCAACCACTGCGGCAGAGGCGCGCCTTCTGGAGCAGGCCGGCGTCGATGCGATCGCCGCCCAGGGCGCGGAAGCGGGCGCGCATCGCGGCAGCTTCGCCGCGCCGTTCGAGGAGTCGATGGTGCCTTTGGGGACGCTGCTACGCGAAATTCGCGGGAGCGTCGCGCTGCCGGTGATCGCGTCGGGCGGCCTCATGGATGGGCGCGACGTCGCCGCGGCGCTCGCGCTTGGCGCCGCCGCGGTACAGCTCGGCACCGCGTTCCTGCCGTGCCCGGAATCCGGAGCGCCGGAGGCTTACAAGCGCGCGCTCCTCGCCGCCAAGAGGGACACGACCGTGATCACCCGCGCCTTCTCCGGGCGGCCGGCGCGCGGGCTCAGCAATGGCTTCATCGCCATGGTGGCCGGCAAGGAGAGCGCGATCCTGCCGTTCCGGCAGCAGAACGATCTGACGCGGCCGATGCGCAACGAGGCGGGCAAGCAGGGCGCCGCGGATTTCATCTCGCTGTGGGCCGGGCAGGGGCTGACGCGCTCGCGGGCGGTGCCGGCAGCCGATCTGGTCGCGACCTTGATCGCCGAGGCGCATCTCGGCTAAGCCGCGTGGCCATCGTGCCATGACCCAAGCCGGCTCGCCTGCCGATATCGTCGCCGCGCTCTGGCAATCCGCCGGCGGGGACGCGGCGGCGCTGGCGCAGCTCAAACTTTCCGGCCGCGATCCGGTGCTGCCGTCCTCGTTCCGGATCGCCACCGCGGCGCAGGCGAGCATCGCCGCCGCGGCGCTGGCCGCGGCAGAGCTTCGCCACCGCGCCGGCGCGCCGCGCCAACAGGTGGCGGTCGACATGCGTCACGCCGCCGCCGAGTTTCGCAGCGAACAATTCCTGCGCATCGACGGCAAGGCGCCGGCGGTTGTCGGCGACCCGCTGTTCGGCGCCTATCGCGCCGGCGACGGCCGCTTCGTCCGGCTGCATACGAACTTCAAGCATCACCGCGACAATGTCGTGAAGCTTCTGGACTGCGCGCCGACGCGCGAGAGCGTTCTCGCGGCGCTCGGAAAATGGAACGCCCTCGATTTCGAGACGGCGGCCTATAAGCAAGGCTGCGTCGTCGCCGCGATGCGCTCGCCGGACGAATGGGCGAGCCATCCGCAGGCCGCCGCGGTCGCGGCAATGCCGGCAGTGCGGATCGAGAAATTCGGCGCCGCGCCGCCGCGACCATTGCCGCACGGCCCGCGGCCGCTCTCGGGCGTTCGCGTCCTCGACCTGACGCGCATCATCGCCGGTCCGGTCGCCGGGCGTACGCTCGCCGCACACGGCGCCGACGTGATGCTGATTTCCGCGCCCGGCCTCCCGTTCATCGATTGGTTGGTGAAAGACACTGGGCGCGGCAAGCTCTCCGCCTATGCCGATGTCACGACCGCCGACGGCAAGGCGGCGCTGCAGCGGCTCATCGCGGACGCCGATGTGTTCCTGCAAGGCTACCGCCCGGGCGCGCTGGGGGCGCGCGGCTTCGCGTCGGCAGACGTCGCGGCGCTGCGTCCGGGGATCGTCTACGCCTCGTTGTCCGCTTATGGCGATGCCGGGCCATGGGCCTCGCGCCGCGGCTTCGACTCGCTGGTGCAGACCGCGACCGGATTCAACCACGCCGAAGCGCAGGCGGCGGGCGTCGCGGGTCCGAAGGAATTGCCGTGCCAGGCGCTCGATCACGCCTCGGGCTATCTCCTCGCCTTCGGCATCATCATGGCCCGCATCCGCCAGGCGAGCGAAGGCGGCAATTGGCTGGTGCGTATCTCGCTCGCCGCAACCGCGCGCTGGCTCTGGAATCTCGGCCGCCTCGAGGGCGGATTGTCCTGCCCGCTCCCCTCGCTCACCGAGGTCGACGATCTGCGCGAGGATAGTGCGTCGCCGTTCGGCGCGGTGCGGGCGGTGCGGCACGCGGCGCAGCTTGCGCAAACGCCCGCGGGTTGGACGCGGCCGACGGTTCCGCTCGGCACGCATCCGCCGATCTGGCCTGCTGGCGCGGGCTAGGCGGCTCGCTCCCATCGCTGCGCGGGGTCATGGACAGGTCTGCTGAAGCCGGGCACATTATCGGTTAAGGCGCGGGCGGCGCGTGCGAGGCGCGCGGCCCGCAAATTCAAATGACATGGTTCAAATGACATGGGAGGAGCAGTCATGAATTGGCGTGGACTGACGATTCGCCTGTTGGCGGCGACAGCGGCCATTGGCGCCTTGAGCGCCGGCGCATCGGCGCAGGACGACAAGGTCTTCAAGCTCGGCGTGGTCGCGTTCCTGTCCGGGCCGGCCGCGGAATCCTTCGGCAAGCCGGCGTGGGACGGCGTCAAGACGGTGGTCGACGCGCTCAATGCCGGCAGCGTGATCAAGCCCTATGACCAAGTCGGCTTCGGCGGCCTCAAGATCGAGATCGATCTGATCGACGAGGCCGGCGGCGCCACCAAGCAGGTCGAGGAACTGCGCAACGCCTACGAGCGCGACCACGTCGACGCCGTGCTCGGCTATATCAGCTCCGGCGATTGCCTCGCCGTCGCCCCGGCCGCCGAGGAGCTCAAGAAGTGGCTGGTGCTGATGGATTGCGGCACACCGCGCATCTTCGAAGAGAACAAGTTCAAATACGTGTTCCGTTCGGCCGCGCATGGCGGCATCGACAACGTCACCATGGCCCGCTATCTGGTCAAAGAGGGGCTGAAGGTGACCGAAGTCGGCGCCATCAACCAGGACTATGCCTGGGGCCAGGATTCCTGGCGCGACTTCAAGGGAAGCCTCGCGCAACTCGAGCCCGACGCCAAAGCAAAGGTCGAGCTTTGGCCGAAGCTCGGCGCCGGCCAATACGGCACCGAGATCTCGACCCTGCTGCAGGAAAAGCCGAGCCTCGTCTATTCGAGCCTGTGGGGCGGCGACCTCGAAGCATTCGTGCTGCAAGCCGCGCCGCGCGGCCTCCTCAGCGACCGCGTCGTGGTGCTGAGCGCGTCGGACCACGTGCTGCAGCCGCTCGGCAACCGCATGCCGGACGGCGTCATCATCGGCGCCCGCGGCGCCAACGGCCAATTCGCCGAGCACAGTCCAATCAATGACTGGTTCGTCGCGGCGATGGCGAAGTCGCGTCCCGGCGTGCAGCCGGTGCAGCCGCACTATCGCGGCGCCCAGGGCATACTCGCGGTCAAGACCGCGGTCGAGAAGGCGATGGCGGCGAATGGCGGCAAGAAGCCGACCAGCGAAGAAATGGCGGCGGCGATGGTCGGCCAGGAATGGGACGCCCCGTCGGGCCACCTCAAGATGGCGCTCGGTGACGGCCACCAGGCGATTCAGTCGAACGCCGCTGGCCGCACCAAGTGGGATGCCGACGCCAAGATGGTCAAGCTGGTCGACATCGTCCACTTCTCCGCCGAATGCGTGAACCCGCCTCCGGGCATCAAGTCGGCGGATTGGATCGCCGAAGGTTTCCCCGGCGCCAAGTGCAACTGACAACGTGCAGCTGATAACGTGCAGCGAAGCGGCACGGGTTCTGAACAGGCCGAAGCGGCAGTGCTAGCCGCTTCGGCCGCTTCCCGCTAGAGACGGCGCGTGAACCTCGCGGCGGCAATCTTCGTCGACGGACTGATCGACGCGTCCTGGCTGTTCATCGTCGCGGTCGGGCTCACGCTCGTCTTCGGCGTCCTCAACATTCTCAACTTTGCCCATGGCAGCCTGTACGCCGTCGGCGCCTATACCGCGGCGAGCGCCGCCGGCTGGTATTATGGCGGCCAGATCGGTCCGCCCTTCTTCGGCTATTTCGTCATGCTCGGCGCGGCGCTCCTGGTCGCGGTCGCGATCGGCCCGCTTCTCGAGCGCGGCGTGCTGCGGCTGTTCTACCGCCGCGACGAGGTGGTGCTGGTGCTCGTCACCTACGCGCTGTTCCTCATTCTCGAAGACGCGACCAAGCTCATTTGGGGCGTCGACCCGTATTACGCCTACGAGCCCTATGGTCTGCTCGGCAATGTCTCGCTCTTCGGCTTGAGCTATGTCGGCTATGATTTTGCCCTGATCGCACTGGCGCTCGTCACCGGCATCCTGCTCTGGCTCGGCCTCAACCGCACCATCACCGGAAGGTGATCCTGGCGGTGATCCATGATCGCGACATGAGCGGCGCCATGGGCGTCAACGTCAACCGCGTCTTCGTCCTTGCTTTCACCTTCGGCGTGTTCCTCGCCGCGCTCGGCGGCGCCTTCACCGCGCCGAAAATTTCGGTGCAGCCGGGGATCAGCATCTCGGTGATCCTGCTGAGCTTCGCCGTCGTGGTGATCGGCGGCCTCGGCAGCGTCGAGGGAGCGGCGATCGCGGCGCTGATCGTCGGGCTCGCCCGCTCCGCGGCCATTCATCTGATGCCGTGGGCGGAGCTGTTCATTGTCTATCTGGTGATGGCGCTGGTGCTGGCGCTGCGGCCCGAGGGGCTGTTCCAGCGCACCACGCTGCGGAAAATCTGATGGCCGGCCGGCTCGGCATCCTCGCCGCCGCGCTCGCCGCCTTCGCGGCGCTGGCGCTCCTCGGCCGGGTGCTGCCGAACTGGTTCGTGCTCGTCGCCACGCTCGCCTTCGCCAAGGGCCTCGTCGCGCTCGGCCTCGTCGTGCTGATGCGCGGCGGGCTCGTCTCGTTCGGGCAGGGCATCTTCTTCTGCGCTGGCGCCTATGCCGCGGGCCTGGCGATGCGCAGCCTCGGCGTCGATGACGCGGTGCTGCTGCTGATCTTGGGCGGCGTCGCGGCGCTGATCCTCGGCCTTATCATCGCGCCGCTCCTTGCGGGCTATCGCGGCATCTTCTTCGCCACGCTGACCCTGGCGCTGTCGATGATCGCCTACGGCATTCTCGACAAGACCTATTCGCTCGGCGGCTCCGACGGCATCAACCTGCACGAACCGAGCTTCCTCGGCTATCATCCGCCGACGCCGCAGGCGGTGAGCTACGCGCTCTATGCCTTGACCAGCCTGGTCACCGTCATCGCCGCAGCGCTCTGCCGTATCCATTTCGACTCGCTGCGCGGCCTTCTCTCGCTCGCCGCGCGCGACAACGAGATCCGGGTCGAATATCTCGGCGCCTCGGTGCGCCGCGTCAGCGGCGTCAATTTCGCGATCGCGGCGCTTCTCGGCGGCGTCGGCGGCGCGCTCTCGGCGCTGTCGCTCGGCCACATCGATCCCGACTTCACGTTCTGGACCACCTCCGGCGAATTCGTCTTTCTCGCCATCCTCAGCGGCTACGCCAGCGTCACCGCGGTGTTCGTCTCAAGCGTCATCGTCGAATTGGTGCGCTCGTTCTCCAGCCAGTATTTCCCCAACACCTGGCAGGGCGCGCTCGGCATCTTTCTTCTGCTCGTCATTTTGTTCCTGCCGCAGGGGCTCGGCTCGCTGGTGCAGCGGCGGCGGCGGAGCCAGGGCGAGAGCGAGGGCGAGCTCAAGCCGGCGCCGGCGCCGGTTCCGGCGGAGACGAGCCAATGACCGCGCTTCTGGAGACCAGCGGCTTGCAGAAGTCGTTCGGCGCCGTTGTCGCCGCCAACGACATCTCGGTCGCGGCGCGGCGCGGCGAGCGGCTCGGCCTTATCGGCAATAACGGTGCCGGCAAGACGACCTTCGTCAATTTGGTCACCGGCTATCTCAAGCCCGATGCCGGGCGCGTCGTCCTCGACGGGCTGGACATTGCCGGGCTGGCGCCGCGGCGGGTGCGCCGGCACGGCGTCAGCCGCTCGTTCCAGATCCCGCAGCTCTTCGCCAGCCTCACGCCCGAGGAGAATCTCCTGATCGCGCTCGGCATCGCCAGCGACGACGGATTGTCGTCGTGGCAGCCGGCGCGTTCGGCGGCGATGACGGCCGGGCTCGAGGACCTGCTGGCGCGGTTTCGGCTGCGCGAATATCGCGACCATTCGATCGCGGCGCTGCCTGGCGGCGTGCGCAAGCTCGTCGATGTCGCCATGGCGGTGACGCATCGGCCCAAGCTTCTCCTCCTCGACGAGCCGACGAGCGGCGTCGCCGCCGAGGAAAAATTCGCGCTGATGGACGTGATCATGCGTGCGCTCGAAGGCAGCGACGCCACCGTGCTGTTCGTCGAGCACGACATGGAGATCGTCGGCCGCTACGCCGGGCGCGTGCTCGCTTTCTATGAGGGGCGGATCATCGCCGACGGCACGCCCGACGCCGTGCTCGGCAATGCCGACGTGCAGCGCTACGTGACGGGGATGACGCCGTGACTCTCCTCTCGATCGAAGCCTTGCGCGTCAAGCTGCAGTCGGTCGAGGTGCTGCGCGGGGTGAGCCTGTCGCTCGCCGCCGGCGAGATGGTCGGGCTTCTCGGCCGCAACGGCGCCGGCAAGACCACGATGCTGCGCGCGGTGATGGGGCTCGTCGCGGCGAGCGCCGGGCGCATCAGCTGCGGCGCGGAGGATTTGACCGCGCTGCCGACCTACCGCCGCGCCGCGCTCGGCATCGGCTACATGCCCGAAGACCGCCGGCTGGTGCCGCAGCTCTCGGTCGAAGAGAACATCCTGCTGCCGAGCTGGGCGACGCAGGCGGCTGACGCGGCGGCGCGGCTCGATTTCGTCTACTCCCTGATGCCGGAGGTCGCGGCGATGCGGGAAAGAAAGCCGCTGGTGCTGAGCGGCGGCCAGCAAAAGCTCGTAGCGCTCGCCCGCGCGCTGCAAGCGGGTACACGCCTTCTCCTCCTCGACGAGCCGTTCGAGGGCGTCGCCCCGGCGCTGTCGCGCCGGCTCGCCGAAGTGATCGGCGCGCTGCGCGGCAAGGACGTCGGCGTCCTGATCGCGCAATCCGACCTCAATCACTCGGTCAAGCTGCTCGACCGCGAATACCTGATCGAGCGCGGCGCCAATCGCGAGCGGCCGCGGCAGCGCACGCAATAGCGCACGCGGCCCTGTCGCATCCGAAATCCCCTACAGGCCGAGATAGGATTCGGCGACCGCCTTGTCCTGCGCGAGCGCCGCAGCCGGGCCCTCGCCGACGATGCGGCCGAGCGACAGGAGATAGGCGCGGTCGGCCATCTTCAACGCGCGGCGCGCATTCTGCTCCACCATCAGAATGCTGGTGTCGCCCTCGCGTGCGATGCGCTCGAGCGCGGCGAAGAGTTCCGATGCCAGCATCGGCGCGAGCCCGAGCGAGGGCTCGTCGAGCAGAAGAAGCGAGGGTCGCGCCATCAGCGCCCGGCCGACCGCGACCATCTGCTGCTCGCCGCCGCTCATCGTGCGCGCCGGCTGCCGCCGCCGTTCGGCAAGCCGGGGGAACAGCGCGAACACGCGCGCCATCGCCGCCGGTGCCGCCTCGCGGGCATGCGCGGAAAATGCGCCGAGCGCCAGATTCTCCATGACCGACATCGGCCCGAACAGATGCCGGGTCTCGGTCACGGTGGCCACCCCCTGCTCGACGATGCAGTGCGGCGAGACGCCGACGAGCTCGTTGCCGCGGTAGCGGATCGAACCGGCGGAAGGCTTGAGGAGGCCGGCGATGGCGCGCAGGAGCGTCGACTTGCCGGCGCCGTTGGCGCCGAGGATCGCCACGACCTCGCCCGGGCGCACGCGTATCGAAACATCCTGCAGCGCGCGATGGCGGCCATAGGAATGGTCGAGGCCGTCGAGCTCAAGCATGTTCGTCACCGAGATAGGCGCGGACGACCTCGGGATCGCGCAGCACGTCTTCCGGCCGTCCCTCGGCGATCTTCGCCCCGGCATTCATGACGATGACGCGATGGCAGAGCGCGCGCACCGCGGTCATGACGTGCTCGACCAGCACGACCGCGATCCCCTGCGCCGCGAGGCTCCATACGACCGACATGCCGCCCTCGAGCTCGGCGGGGCTCAGCCCCGACAGCCACTCGTCAAGCAGGAGGACGCGCGGGCGGGTCGCGAGCGCGCGAGCGAGCTCGACCCGCTTCTGCTCAATGTAGGTGAGCTGGTCGAACCGCCGGTCGGCCTTGGTCAGGACGTTCATCTCGCCGAGCCAGCCGGCGGCCTCGTAGCCCGCGTCCTTGAAGCGCACCCGTTCGCCGGCGCCGTAAAGCACGCCGGCCATCACCGTGCCGATCGCCGGCATGTTCGGCGGCGCGCGCACCAGCTGGAAGGTGCGGTTGATGCGCTTGCGCACGCGCAGATGATTGGCAAGCCGGGTGATGTCTTCGCCGGCCATGCGGATGCGGCCGGAATCGCTGCGGATTGTGCCGGCGATGAGATTGAGGAGCGTGGTCTTGCCCGAGCCGTTCGGGCCGATCAGCCCCAGCACTTCGCCGGCGGCGACCGAGAGCGACATGCGGTTGACGGCGAGCAGCCCGCCGAACGCCTTGCTCAGTCCCTCGACTTCGAGCAGCGCGGCCATGGCGTCAGCGCCGCTCCGGCACGCGCGGCATGATCTTCTCCCAGCGCTCTTCGATCGCGCCGGCGATGCCGCGTGGCAGCAGGATCGGCCGCGACAGCCAGGCCCAGGCATCGAGAATGGGTCCGGTCAGTCCGCGCGGCAGATCGAGCGGCCGGCGCAGGGCCTCCCAGCCGTCCTCGAGGAGCCCGGTCAAGCCCCGCGGCAGGAAATAGACGATGACCATGAAGACGAGGCCAAGGAGCACGCTGTACCAGAACGGAAACTCGGTCTGCAGCGCCTCCGACAGGATGATCAGCGGAATGACGCCGAGCACCGGCCCCCATAGCCGCTGCAGCCCGCCGAGGATCGCCATGATCACGACCACGAACGAGACCAGCGGGTTGAAGGCGAAATTCGGATTGATGAAGCCGAAGCGCGGCGCCATCAGCGCGCCGGCGAGCGTCATGAACATCGCCGAGACGATGAAGATTGCGACCTTGGCGAACGGCACGTTGATGCCGACCTGGCGCGCCACGGTTTCGTCCTCGCCGATGACGAGGAGCGCCAGACCGAGGCGGCTTCTGCGCAGCAGCCAGCCGACCAGAAACACCAGCACGGCAAGAGCGAGGAGATGCTCATAGATCATGGTGGTGTCGAAC
>Ga0187781_10000688_pt1 | contig 24623 bp, 20 predicted proteins | sample 0715_SJ02_MP02_2_FD_132447 | JGI IMG/M metagenome (GOLD analysis project Ga0187781, IMG submission 132447) | Tropical peat soil microbial communities from peatlands in Department of Meta, Colombia - 0715_SJ02_MP02_20_MG | ecosystem: Environmental > Terrestrial > Soil > Wetlands > Peat | place... | reverse complement strand
GTTCCACCACGCCTCGATGTAATCCGCGCGGCGGTTCTGATATTTCAAGTAGTAGGCGTGTTCCCAGACATCGATGCCCAAAACTGCTTTGCCGCCGTCCATGATCGGGTTGTCCTGATTGGCGGTGGATTCGATCGCGAGCTTGCCGTCGCGCAGGAGCAGCCACGCCCAACCGGAGCCAAACCGGCCCATCCCCGCCTGCGCCAGCTTCGCCTTGAAGTCGGCAAACGTGCCAAAGGCTCCCTTGATGGCCGCGGCGAGATCACCGGAAGGTTCTCCGCCTCCACCCTTCTTCATGAGCTTCCAAAACATCGTGTGGTTCATGTGGCCGCCGCCGTTGTTGCGCACGGCGGTGCGAATGGATTCCGGCACCTTGTTGATCTGCGCGAGCAGTTCCTCGACCGTCAGTCTTTGTAAGTCCGGCTGAGCTTCGAGAGCCTTGTTGAGATTGGTGACGTATGCGCCGTGGTGCTTGTCGTGATGGATTTCCATCGTCTTCGCGTCGATGTAGGGTTCGAGCGCGTCAAAGGAATACGGCAGATTCGGCAACGTATGGCTCATTTGCGGAGCGGCTCCTTGTCCTGAAGTAGCTGACATTATGCACCTCCAGTTTCCCGGTTCCTGCGCCATAATTATACGCGCCTGGCGGGAAACGTCGAACAATCGGACCACATTTGCAAGTAGCTTTCGGGAGGACTTCATGCCGTCCGTCGAGCATGTGGAAAAGCACTTCACGGCGAACGCAGCCGTGCGCGACATCGTCATCGGTATGTCGGATGGGTTGACTGTGCCGTTCGCGCTGGCTGCCGGACTCACGAGCGCAGCAGCCGCAGTTGCGAGAGGAACAGGAATCATCGTGACTGCCGGCTTTGCAGAAATCGCCGCTGGATCGATTGCGATGGGCCTGGGCGGCTATCTCGCGGCGAAAACCGACACGGAACACTACGCTGCCGAGCTCGATCGCGAGTACCGCGAGACGGTCGAGCTGCCTGATATCGAAACCGAAGAAGTGGCGAAGGTATTCCGCGACTACGGACTGACCGAGGAGCAGATGGCTCCTGTCGTTTCTGCGATCATCGGCAATCAAAAGCGCTGGGTGGACTTTATGATGCGCTTCGAACTTGGACTCGAAGAACCGGACCCTTCGCGCGCCGCGCGCAGCGCGGCGACGATCGCAGGGTCGTACATCGTCGGAGGGCTGATTCCTCTCGCGCCGTACATCGCGATGCAGAGCATTCGTCCGGCGCTGTGGGTTTCGGTCGGTGTCACGCTCTCTGCGCTATTCGTCTTCGGCGCGATCAAGGGCCACTACACGGGCGTGAAGCCGTGGCGCGGAGGTTTCCAAACGGTGCTCGTCGGCGGACTGGCCGCAGCCGCAGCGTTCTTCATCGCGCGACTGATTAGCTAGCCGCGCGAAAACCGCTCGTTCGCTGCGGTATACCCGGAAACGCCCCTATGCATCTATAATAAGGAAGGTAGCAGGACGGGTACCCGCAGTACCTGCTGCGAAATCCCTTTCTTGCTGCGCGAACGGTACGATTCTCCAGAAACTACGTCTAACGCACTAATACGTCAAAGGCCGATAGAGCCTTTTGGTGACGAAAGGGAGAAAGACAGCCATGAAGAGCAGTTACTTACACATTCCGCGCTGGGTAGCGACAATCGTCGTGCTGGCGGCGCTCGTCGGCGGCGGAGTGGTTGCAATCGGATTGCGAGATTGGTCGGGGCATGAAGTATTCGGCGCATCGAAGCTCGAGTTGACGATGGCGAGGAATCTGGAGCCCGTGCCTCTCGGGAATTTCACGAATGGGTTCGCCTCCGTGCTGAAGAACGCGCTGCCTGCGGTCGTGAACATTCACACGTCAAAAGTCGTCAAGACCGGGCGCGGACAGATGCCGTTCTTTAACGATCCGATGTTCCGGCAATTTTTCGGCGACCAGTTTGGGAACCTCGGGCAACCACATTCAGAACGTGAGCACAGTCTCGGCTCCGGTGTGATTGTCACATCGGATGGCACGATTGTCACAAACAACCACGTAATTGACGGCGCGACGGACATCAAAGTGGACCTGAGCGACAAGCGGGAATTTCAGGCCAAGCTCGTCGGTACGGACTCGAAGTCGGACATCGCGGTCTTGAAAATCGAGGCCACGAATTTGCCGACGCTTGCCATCGGCGATTCATCGAAGCTGCACGTCGGCGATGTCGTTTTTGCCATCGGCGAACCGTATGGACTCGGCGGTACGGCCACGATGGGAATTGTCAGCGCGACGGGCCGTAGTTTGAATGGAGAGATCGAAAATTATGAGGACTTCATTCAAACCGACGCCGCGATCAATCCGGGGAACTCCGGCGGGGCGATGATCGACCTTCATGGCGACTTGATCGGCATTAATACTGCGATTCTCGCGGAAAACGGCGGCAATCAGGGTATCGGCTTCGCCATTCCGATCAACATGGCTCGCTCGGTGATGGACCAGATCGTTTCGCACGGCAAAGTCGTGCGCGGCTATCTCGGCCTGTATCCGCAGGATGTGACCCCGGCGCTTGCAAAGCAATTTGGGCTTTCTCAGCCGACGGGCGCGCTAGTTGGACAGGTCGAGTCGGACACCCCGGCCGCCCGCGCGGGCCTCAAGCGCGGAGATGTGATTCTCGCGGTCAATGGGCAAACGGTGGCTTCCGCCAATGACCTGCGCTTGCGCATCTCGCAGATGGCTCCGGGCTCAAACGTCAAGCTGCAGATCTCGCGTGACGGCAAGACTCAGGACGTCAACGTGGCTCTCGGCGAACTCCCGGAGAAGGCCGACAAGACCGGCCCGGCGGAAGGCGAAAGCGGCGGTCTGGAGGGCGTTGAGGTGCAGGAACTAACCTCGGACATCGCGGAGCAGCTTCAGTTGAAACCGGGTACGCACGGAGTTGTCGTTACCTCCGTTGATCCAGCCAGCCCTGCTGCTTCCAGCCTGCAGCGCGGAGACGTGATAGAGGAGGTCAACCATAAGCCGGTGGCCAGCATCGAAGACTACAAGCGAGCGGTAGCGGCCGCGGGCAAGGGGCAAGTGCTGCTGCTTGTGAACCATCAAGGCGTCACGGGTTACGTGGTGATCGATTCTCAGTAGCGGCATAGCAATACGACAAACAATGGGCGGGGCGCGATCCTCCCAAGCCATCGCGCTCCGCTAATCGAACAAACAGCGATACCCCAGGTTCTGGCTCCGCGTGCTCAAAGCACCGCAACCAATCCTTCGCTGCGGGGTTCCTAGAAGTGGCGAAAGACGTGCGGAGGCTTTTCGGGCCGCTGACCAATGGCGAGTAACTCGCAACGAACGGCCCAATTTCTTGGGTTATCGCTTTCAGCACTACCGGGGGTAGAATAGTACGTGGGTTCTATTCATCCCAGCCCTTTGATCTAGTACCAAAATACTGTGCGGTACCTGTGTCTGCGCACGACAGTCCGACCGCGAAGGGAATCCGGGGTGAAAACTGATGGCACCGGCAAAGAATCGACCCGTCTTTAATGAGGCACTCCTGCCCGAAGGCAAGCGCCGCTGGGGATCGTTCAGCGTCGGGCTGGGGCTGGAGTGCGTAGCCCTCACTGCGCTGATAATCCTGCCGCTCCTTATGCCGCAGAAGTTTGAGGCGATGCAGCACTACTGGGTTACGCCGCTAGAGGCTCCCGTGATTGAAGCCTGGAAGCCGCAGCCGCCGCCGAAGCCTGTCGTCGTGAAACGAGAGGTGGTCGTCAAGAAGGAAATCCCGAAGCCGGAGGTTGTCGAACCGCCCAAGCCGAAAATTCCGGCCCCTGTCTTCACGACGCCCGTAGTCAAACAGGTCGTACGGAAGGTTCAGGCTCCTGACATGACGGAGGTTGCAAAAGTCTTTCCCGATCCGGCGCCCACATTGGGAAGCTCCGCGCCGCCGACTTTGAAGAAGCCGCGAGAAGCAGTCCAAACGGGCGGGTTCGGCGACCCGAACGGCGTCCCTGCGAATGCCAAGACTGATCGGAATCCGAACATCGTGCAGATGGGTGGCTACGACATGCCCACGGGCCCGGGCAACGGCAACGGCACGGGCGGCGCAAAGGGTGCGCGAGGCGTCGTGGCGAGCGCGGGCTTTGGCAATGGAGTTGCGACGGGCAGCCCCGGAGGCGGAGGCCACGGAGCGGTTCAGCAAGGCATGTTCGATGTGAAGGCGGCGGACGCGCCCAAGGTTAAACAAACCTCTGTAGCCTCGAACACAAAGCCTGTCGAGATTCTGTCTGTGCCCAAACCGACTTACACGGAAGAGGCACGGGCAAAGAAGATTGAAGGGGATGTGTTGGTGGAGGTGGTGTTCTCAGCGTCAGGTGAAGTGAAGGTGCTCCGCATCGTGCGGGGATTGGGTTACGGACTGGATGAAGCTGCTGAGACGGCGGCTCGCCAGATTCGTTTTCGTCCCGCCCAGCAGGATGGACAGCCCGTAGACTCCCCTGCGATCGCACACATCACATTCGAGCTGGCGTACTGAAAGGGGAACGCAATGCGCACGTGGAAAAACCTCTCGGTGTCGGTCATCCTGGCGGGGGCTCTCGCGGGCCTCGCCGGCGCGCAGACACAGACACAGACGGCGGATCAAACCCAGCCGCAGGCCGGCAGTTCGGCCTCCGGCCCTGTCACCACAGTCAACGAAGCCATCGATCGCATCATCGCGCGCGAGCACGACGAGATCGCCACGATCCGGCGGTTTAACCCGATCATCGAGACATATATCCAGGATATGAGGCCCGACAAGGACATGGGCGCGATCCCCGTGAAGGATCACTATTTCCTCGGGCAGGCAAATCTCGCCCAGGGAGTGGTCGATAATTCCATGCTGTCGAGGAAGAAGGGCAAGCTCGACCAGTTCAATCCCATATCTCACGTCGCCGGCTTTTTCGAATCGTCGTATGTGCCCGAGGGCTTCCTCCAGATGATCTATCTGGATACGAACGGATTCGACCGCCAGCACTATGAATTCGACTACGTCGGCAGGGAATTTTTGGGCGAGGTTCGTTGCCTCGTGTTCGACGTCACGCCACTGCCGAAGTCTGGCAAAGGGCGTTTCAAGGGCCGGATTTGGGCGGAGGATCAGGGTTTCGCGATGGTCCGCTTCAATGGCGTGTATACGCCGCTCGCTGGCCTCAACGGCTTTAACATTCACTTCGATAGCTGGCGCATGAACGTGCAGCCCGGTCTCTGGTTGCCCGCGTTCGTTTACAGCCAAGAAAACGACCTGAAAGACTTCATGGGCAATCATGTCCACTTCAAAGCCCAGACACGCCTGTGGGGCTACGATCTGAAGAACGCCGGCCACGAAGAGGAATTCAGCCAGCTCACCATCGAGTCGCCCACCGCAATACAGGATCAAGGTGCGCAGCCCGTGGATCGTTCGCCGATCGAAGCGGAGCGCGAATGGCAGCATCAGGCCGAAGTGAACGTCATCGATCGTTTGCAGCGCACCGGCTTGCTGGCGCCCCCGAACGAAATTGACAAAGTGCTCGAGACCGTCGTCAACAACCTGGAAGTCACCAACAATCTCGACATTCAGCCGGAAATCCATTGCCGCGTGCTGCTTACCGGCACGCTTGAGTCGTTTGCCATCGGCCATACGATCGTGATGAGCCGCGGTCTGATCGACGTGCTTCCGGATGAAGCTAGTCTTGCGGCCATGCTCGCGCAGGAACTAGGCGGCATCATCGTCACCAAGCCCGCGACCGACCAGTGGGGCTTCAACGATATGACCAACGTCTCGACCGTCGAGGCGCTGGGCCATTTTTCGTTCCGCGACAACGCCGCCGACGTTCAGGCCGCGAACCAAAAGGCCGTCGAACTCTTGAAGAATTCGCCGTATAAGGACAAGCTCACGAACGCCACCCTTTTCCTCAAGCAGCTCGATACGGAATCCAAAGCGCTTCCAGCGCTCATCAACCCCCATGTCGGCAATAGCGTCGCGCTCGGATCAGGCCTAGCAAGCACCGGACCAGCCTTGCAGCCGGATAAGGTCGATCAAATCGCGGCGCTGCCCATCGGTGCGCGCGTGAAGCTCGATCCGTGGACCGATCGCGTCGAGCTCGTCAAAGCCAAGCCGGTGGCTTTGCTTTCGGCGCGCGAAAAGATGCCGTTCGAGGTCACACCCTTCATGCCGTACTTGACGCGTTATCAGAAGCCTGGAGCGAACGTCACTGCTGCGGCGAAGGCTGACGTCGCCAAGCAACAGCAGGCAACGCCCGCGCAACAGCAGCAATAGGGTCTCCGTATCCCGCGGTATCGGAATCCGGCGGCGAGATAGCCTCTCGCCGCCGGATTTCTCTTTTGAGCCGTGCCTGCGTGGCGTGTCAGGCAGCGCGGCTCGTTGTGCGATACAATCATCGAAGGCGCTGGGGAGAAGGATTCGGGGAAGGTGAAATGATCCATCGATTCGTCTTTCATAATCACCGTTTGCTGCCTGTCGAAGACGTGCGGCTGTCTCCCGGTCAATCGGGCTTGCTGAGCGGATGGGGGCTGTTTACCACGATCCGCATCATCGAAGGAATTCCGTTCGCTTTCGAGCGCCACTGGGCGCGGCTCTCGCGCGACGCGCAAAAGACGTATTGTCCGTTCCCGTTCGACGCCGAAGCAGTACACGATCAGATGAACGAAGTTCTGCGCGCCAATGAAGTTCGCGAGGGCTGCGCGCGAATCTACATCGTGTACAACCAGTCCGGCTTCTGGCGCAGCGACGAGGAATTTCCGGCGGCTGATCTGCTCATCTGCTCGGCTGGGCTGCCGCCCCATCGAGATCCGGCGCGCCTGATGCTCCGCGAGCACGGGCGGCACGCGGCTTCACCGCTCGCCGGCGTCAAGGTCACGTCCTGGCTCAACAATGTCTGGAATCTTCACGAGTCGCAGCAGGCGGGCTACGACGAAGTTGTGCTCCTCAACGAGCGCGGAGAAGTGTCCGAATGCACGGCCGCGAACATCTTTTGCGTCCACGGGGACCAGGTGACGACGCCTCCGCTATCGTCCGGATGTCTGGAGGGAGTGACTCGCAGCATCGTGCTGGAAGTCGGGCCGCACGCGGGCGTGTCGGTCGAGGAGCGCACTCTCTATCCTGAAGATCTCTACACAGCGGACGAAGTGTTGATCTCTTCCACCAATCGCGGCGTCATTTCCGTGAGTGAGGTGGCCGGCCACAAAGTGCCCGTCACGCGCGGTCCGATGGCGCAAAGGCTGGAAAGGATTTTTGGCGACTACGTCCGCGAGTACGTGGAGGCGCGCACGGCTGCGTCCGGTAGGCGCTGAGTTGAGAAGACCATGGGGACGGCCTTACTCGCCCCTCTGTTAATAATGTTGGCCATGTTCTTGTCGTGTGCGTCAGCGGCCTCGCAATACTCGGTCGAAATGGTCGAGCCATTCCACAGTCGCTCGCTTTCTGGAACCGTGTTGGATGCATCGGCTGCGCCCTTAGAGGGAGCGGTTGTTGAACGATGCCAGGAGAGATGGAGGAACTGTTTCGATCGAGTGGTCACGGATCGACATGGGCGTTTTTCGTGGCATCACGCCAAGAATGGCACGTATTTCCTGAAGTTGAGCAAGGACGGTTTTAATCCCATGCAGGTGACGGTGATCATTGATGGGAATTTCAAAGCTGGTCTTCGCTTCCAACTGCCCATTGCGAATTAGGTAGGGACCCCGCCGTTCTCAATGCCGATTATCGGATGAGAAGTCCGGCGGCGCCGATGGCCAGACCGGCCAAGCCCAGCACCAATCCCATCCCCCAAAAGATCCGCTTTCTGGTCAGCAGCGTGATCGAGCAGATTACCAGCGCGGCTTCGAGCATCACCTCACCGAGATCGAAACGGTCTGCCCGCCGCTGCTGCACTCTCACTTCGTCTTCTGCTTTTTTGGCTTCGGCTTCGATGTCCTTCATTTCGTCGCGGTAACGCTCCACCTCTTTCGCGTACTTCTCTTTCAGCTTGTCGACCTGTTCGGAGTTCTGAAGCGAAAAAACCGAGGTTTCATCGAGAAAGAGTTCATAGGTATGCCGCCGGATGTCTTTCGCCTGATAATAGGCCCACTGATCAGTGGACTTGGTTTGCAGCAGCAATTCCTCGGTGTGCGCGCGGTGGCCCAGCAGTGATACCGCGGCAACCAGGACGGCCAGAATCGCCATCGTCACGGTCACAGGCGCAAGGCTTGGATGGTGCGAGCCCTCTTCAGCTTGTTCCTGGAGTTCCTGGATTTCGTCGGCCATTCTCGATCCTCGCCCGGCGGATTTTCGACTTAACGAAGCGTCAAAGAATAGCAGAAATGGCGCGCCGCAAACCATGCTGTGGCTATCCGGGCTTCAGCCTGTTCCGGTACAATCCACGCCGACGGATGAATTGAGGAGGGCTGCCTTTATGACCGATCTGGCCAGCAAGAATTGCGTCCCGTGCCGTGGAGGTATCCCGCCGCTCGCGGGAAAAGAGCTCGAAGCGCTTGCGAAGCAGGTGCCGGAATGGAGGGTCATCGACGGGCATCACATCGTGCGTCTTTTCAAGTTTCCGAATTTCGTTCAGGCGCTGGCGTTCGTGAATGAGGTAGGCGAGCTGGCCGAGCAGCAGGGCCATCATCCGGATATCCTGCTGGCGTGGGGCAAAGCCGAAATCACCACGTGGACGCACGCCATCAACGGCCTCACCGAAAGCGATTTCATCCTCGCCGCCAAGATCGACGCGCTGAGCACGCGTTGACGCGGATCCAGCCTCTCGCTCTGCTCCGCGGCTCATCCCGTTCAGTGGAGAATCTGTAGCCCCACGTACCCGAGAAATTCGGGTTGCCCGCTCGAATTTCCGCTGAAGCTGCGTCCGGCCATGAAAAGCAGCAGCAGGTTTTTGTGAAATTCGTATCGCCCGCCAAGGTCGAACGTCGTATTTTGGGGAGGCACGCCCATCACCGCATCGTTGTACACCTCGCCAATCGCTTCGAACTTTGGATTGAACATGTGTCCCATCGCAAGTCCCAGGATGCGCTCGTTGCGCGAGTGCGGCGAATTGAGCGGGAAGAAATATCCGGCTTCAAAATTCACTTCGAGCGGCCCGATCGGATGGCTTACTTCCACCGGCAGCAAGAAACGCGTGCCCCCGTCGGCAATACCCGTCTTCACCGAACCTCTCGGCCCCTGAATTTCGATTTGCGGGAATGTCGAAATCGCCCACCCATCTTCGCCCTGATCGAAAAATCGCCATTTGACTCCGGGGAATCCGTTGCTCCATCCGCTTGCATTCGGCTGCCCGGTCGCGCTCTGCCAGACGAAGGGCACTTCGTACGTCAACTGGATGCGGTCGCCCAACCCGTAATTTAGGTCGATCTGCGGCAACTGCAGAATGTTCGTTCCGCTTCGGAGCACCTGCATCACACCGATGTTGATTTCCCATTTTTCGTTCCCCGGTGTGCCTGGGTCGTTCGTGAGGAGAGGTGGTCCGCCCTGCGCAATAACCGGTGCTTGACCGGAGCCGACCAGCAGGAAGACCGCGAAAGCTACATTCGGAATCGCGGTTCGCACCGCGGTTGTTACAACACGCACGACACGCGCACATACGTGCGCGCTCCGCTTCCTTGCGCCAATGGCCCTCGAGAAGTTGGTTGTCACCGTACTTCACCGCGCAAGAAATGCGCCGTCACAAGGTACACCCTCTCGCGCTGGCGTCGCACCACGGGCGTTTGCTCGTGACAAGCATTCAAGGCCAGAGTGCACGGCGCATCCCGGTCTCGGGAGCCGACCCTCTGATTCAGACGCATGTTAGGAGACGACCGCCCCGGCGCGCAGAACACGTCACGATTGGCAGTCTTTGACTCCGTCTCGCCCAGGCCGTAGACTGACGTTCGTGGGCTCCTTTTCCCGCGGCTACGGCTACCAGTTTAATCTGAGCGGCTATTTTCCCCGCGCCGTCAAGACGATTTGCCTCGCCTGTGTAGGGGTTTTCCTCTTGCAAGAACTGTCCCTGTTGTTCTTCCGCGCGGATGGGTGGAATTTTTGGACCAGATGGTTCGGCCTAATCCCCGCTGACGTGCTTCTGCACGGCTACATTTGGCAGCCTCTTACCTACCTGTTCTTGCATGGAGGCCTGCTCCACATCTTTTTCAACCTGCTGTACCTGGCGATGTTCGGGGCCGATCTCGAACACACGTGGGGAAGGCGCAAGTTTTACACCTATTTCTTTCTGTGCGGGATCGGCGCTGGACTGATCGACATGGGTGTCCGATTTTTGGTGGTGGCGTTGGGTTTCGCTGGCCCGGGGCTTCTACACGCCTCGACTATCGGCGCATCCGGAGCGATCTATGGAATTCTGCTCGCGTGCGCCGTAGTCATGCCCCATCGCCAAGTCTGGTTCTTCCCTTTGCCGATCTCCCTGTCGATGCGCCTTTTCGTGATTGTTTCTGGCGCGATTGAATTCTTTCTGACTATAGGTGCCACGGGCGATGGCGTGAGTCACGTTTGCCACTTGGGCGGAATGTTGGTTGGGTATCTCTACCTGCGCCGGGGCTCATTCCTCTACAACTCGCGGAATTTTTTCTCGGATTGGAAGCGCCGCAGACTGCGCAAGAAATTCGAAGTCTATGTCCGCGAGCACCGTGACAAGCCACCGTCACGGCCGGACAGCTGGATCAACTAGACGGCTGAGTTCCGCTTCTGCGGCGCACTCGGCAACCGATTCGTTACCCTATTTCGAGACCGCGAAATCGCTCACGATCGCGTACAGGAAGTCCACACCCTTACGGAACGAGTCGACCGGAATGCGTTCGTTATCGGCGTGCATCCGCAGCGAATCCTCTTCCGTCAGCGGAAACGGAAGCAAACCGTACGCCTGGACGCCGCGCATGCGAAGATACATCGAATCCGTCGCGCCCGTGGACATGTAGGGCAGCACCGGAGCGCCGGGCAATACCTGTGCGGAGACGCGCGAGATCGTGGCATACAAGTCCGATGTAAGCGACGACGACGGCGTGGACTCGCCCACTCCCGGCTCGACCTCGAATCGAATCTGCGGATCGTTCACCAACTGCTGTAGTTTGGCCAGCAGCGGTTCGACCATGTTGCCGGGCAGCAGGCGGATGTTGAGCACGCCGCGCGCCTCTGAAGGCACCACGTTCGGCCGGATTCCCGCTTGCAGCATGGTCGGCGCAATCGTGTCGCGCAGCATCGAGTTCCACGCGGGGCTGGCGCTCGAAATCCAGCGCGCTGCGTGATCGCCACGGTCCGATGTGTCCAGCGCGCGGATCCACTTGCTTGTTTCTTCGTCTTGCGTCGGCGCAAGACCAGAAAAATATCCACGAGTCACTGAGTTGAACTGAACCGGCGTTTCGTATGTGCCGATTTTCGCCATTGCGGCAGCGAGGTGAACCACGGCATTGTCGCTGCGTGGCGTCGAACCGTGGCCGGAGGTGCCGGTCGCGATCACGTCCACGTTGACCATCACTTTCTCGCTGGCCTGCACGCCGACGTACTGAATCTGGCCGTCCTTTAGGACGACGCGCCCGCCCTCATTGATCGCGTAGCCGGCGGCGATCTTGTCCCAGTGCTTGTCCACGGCAAACTTCATGCCGTCCGTGCCGCCGGCCTCTTCGTCGCCCTCCGCGAGCAAAATCACGTCGCGGTTGAGCCGCACGCCCGACCGCTTCAAAGCCACCATTACGGCGACGTTGGCGATCGTCATCGCTTTGTCGTCGATCGCTCCGCGCCCGTAGAGGTAGTTGCCCTGAATCACGCCACCGAAGGGATCGACGGTCCACTTCGTCTTATCGACGCCGACCACATCGAGATGCCCCATGAGCAGCAGAGCACGCGAGGGGTCCGGCATGGCGCTCGATGACAGGCGCGCCACCAAGAATCCGCGCCCCGGCGTGCTCTCGAAAATCTCCGAATGAATTCCCTCGCGGTCGAGGATTCCAGCGATGTATTTCGCGGCAGCGATTTCGTTGCCGGGAGGATTCGTCGTGTTGATGCGGATCAGCCCTTGCAGCCAGCCGATCGCGTCACTCGTAATTTGCGAAATGTCGCCCGCGGCAGACGCGGCAGGAGTTGCTTGCGCCAAGACGGGGCGCATGGCGGCCTGTCCGCGCGCAAGTGACACGATCACGAACGTCGCAACAAGCATCTGCAGCAGGATTCGCACAGTGCGGCGCTCCATTCCCTCAGCCCCCGGGTGCATGTGACAGCGAGTCTCCAAACGAATACAATTGATACTAGCATGTGCATGCGCGGTGCCCGGGACGGGCCTTGCAGGGCGTTTTCTGGGTTGCAATCGACCATCCGTGGGAGGCCCTGCTTGCATCCAACTGCGGTGGGGAGCAGAAATATGCGATCGAAGAAATGGTTTCGCGTCGCGCCGATAGGGGCCCTGAGCGTCGCGCTATTGCTCGGGCTCAGCGCTCAAAGCCTGCTGGCACAGCGCGAGGGGCCGCAGCAACCGGCATCCCAGCAGCCCGAGCCGGTGAAGCCGCCCACGGGCGCCTCGAGCGGGCAGGCGCAGCCTCAAGCGCCCCTTCCGACAGTCTCCATCTCCGTCGAGTCGAACCTGGTCAATGTGGACGCGGTCGTGACCGACCAGGACGGCAATCTCGTCACAGGACTCAAACGCGAGAACTTCCGAATTTTCGACCAGGGACAGCCGCAGCAGGTGATGAATTTCGCGCCCAGTGAGGCGCCCATCACAGTCGTCATACTTCTCGAATACAGCGGCCTCTACTACGGATACTTTGGAAACAAAGGAGCGTATTGGGCGGACGGCTTCCTCAACGAGCTGAAGCCGCAGGACTGGGTGGCGCTCAAGACATTCGACCTGAAAACGACCCTTCAGGAAGATTTCACGCAGGACAAGCGAGCCATCGATCAGGCCCTCCGCACGCTTGGCTTTCCGACATTTCACGAAGCGGTCCTGTTCGATGCCCTGCTCGAGACGCTCGACCAGCTCCGCGATGTGAAAGGCAAGAAATCGATCTTGATACTTTCGAGCGGCTACGACACGTTCAGCAAACACAATCTCGATCAGACTCTCAACCGGCTCAAGGAAACCGATGTAACGATTTTCGCGGTCGGAATGGCCGAGGACGTTGACGTGAGTTCGCCGGGCGGACTGGGCCTTGGCTACCTTCAGGCGAAGAACCAGCTCAGTTCGTTTTCGCGTCTGACGGGCGGCTACGCTTTCTTCCCGCGTTTCCAGGGTGAAATGCCCGAAATATTCAACACGGTCGCGTCATACCTGCGCAGCCAGTACACGCTCGGTTTTTCGCCTTCCACGCCGCAGGACGGCCGCTATCACAAGCTGACTGTCGAAGTCGTGGACGATCAGGGCAATCCGCTGCAGTTGGCGAACAAGAAGGGCAAGATGAAGAAGGCGGTGGTCAACGCTCGCGAAGGCTACGTCGCCCCGCATTCTCCCGCCGGGGATTAGCGCGGTACCCGGCGATTCCCGAATTCCGAGAGCAGGAGCCGCGAGAGTCGCACTTCGTCGTGCCGGACGACGCCATCCTGCCGCAGGAAATCCCCGGTGAGGCAACTGAGTTTCATCCGAGCCAGATCATCCAGCGCGGGGCTTACCGGTTCTGCGCCCTGCGCGCGGTAGCGCCGCAGCAGGCGCGGTGAAACCGCAGTGCGGTTGACGACGGCGAAGTCGAAGAGATTCGGCCGCGTGTGTTCGTAGATCGCGCGGACGTGGTCGGCCACCGTATAGTGCTGCGTTTCTCCGGGTTGCGTCATCAAGTTGGCGATGTAAACGCGCGTCGCCCGCGAGTGCGCAATCACCTCCGCAACTTCCTCCACGAGCAGATTCGGAAGGATACTCGTATAGAGGGATCCGGGCCCGACGAGAATCAGATCGGCATCGCGCAGCGCGGCCAGCACCTCGGGCAGCGGGCGGACGCGCCGCGGCACCAGCCGCAGCCGGGCGATTCGCTTGCGCGAACGAGAGATGTTCGTTTCGCCCGCCACCACAGTTCCGTCTTCCAGCACGGCTTCGAGTGTGACGTTCTGCGCCGTCGACGGAAAAATCCGCCCGCGAATCGCGAGAATCTGCGCCGACACCTGCACGGCCTTGGGAAAGTCGCCCATGCTGTTTGTGAGCGCCGTAAGAAACAGGTTCCCGAAACTGTGCCCGCCCAGCCCCCGGCCCGCGGGAAAGCGATACTGAAAGAGCTTTCCGAGGAGATGCTCGTCCTTCGACAGCGCCACCATGCAGTTGCGAATGTCGCCCGGTGGCAGGACCTTGTACTCGCGGCGCAGGCGGCCCGAGCTTCCGCCATCATCCGTGACGGTCACAACGGCCGTCAGGTCCGCGATGGCGTGCTCCGGCCTGCGCTTGCCGCGTTCGGCAATATGCTCCTTCAGGCCGCGCAACATCGTCGAGAGCCCTGTGCCGCCTCCGAGCGCGACCACGCGCACGGATGGCGACCGCCGTTCTTTGCGATTGTTCATGGGGAGGGCAGGCGATCAGCTGGCCGAGCTATCTCGCTCCGGGTAGAGCAATTCGGTAAATCGCGGATCTTCCTGCAGGAATGCGAAGTCCTCGTCATTGCGGGCGTGATAGCGGTTCTCCGGACGCAACTGGATGGCGATCTTCAAATTCTCCATGGCTGAATCAGCTTCGCCGGTCAGGCAATCGAGCGCGGCCATCGCGTAGACGATGTGATCGGCTTTCGGCGCGGCCTTGCGAGCGCGGTCCAAATGTTCGCGGGCCTCATCCCACCGGCCCAGGTTCATCAAGGCCACGCCCTGCGTGTAGTGGTCCTCCGCGGTCTTAGGCGCCGCCGCAGGCAGCTTTGAAATCCTTTGCTCGCAGATTCGCAGGTGAACCTTGGCGCGGTCGGCTAGCTCCTTGCTGGGTCCTTCGAGCACCTTTTCTAGGATCTGCTGCGCGCGGCTGAATTTCTGCTCGTGAAAATGGCCCAATGCCTCCTCGTAGAGCTTCAGTTGCTGCTGTTTGGCCGGGGCGTCAGGGTCAGGCGGCGCCGCCTTTTGTCTGGCTGCTAAACTGCTCTTGGCAAATGACTTACGATCCTTTGAGGAGGAAGCGCTGCTGCGCGCCGCACGCTGTTTCACGGGTGGACTCCGAGGGAGAAGTAAAGCAGACGATAGCAGAATCGAACTAGTGCGTCAATCTGCCCCAGAAAAGCAGCAATGGCGCAAAGCGACCCACAAAGCTTATTGCAAGCGCGGGCGCAGCGCTTCTGCGAATCCTTCGACACGGTTTAGCGGCAGGATCGCAATGCGCTGGTCGCCTAGGAGCCGCGAAACGAACTGATGGCGGGGGTTTTCGGCTGCCGGCTCGACCTCCGTGATGACGGTGAATTCCGAGTTTGCGGCGCGGGCGCGGATGCGCGCCGCCGTGTAAGCCAGAACCTTGGCCTGGGAAGGATCGCGCGCGAGCGCCAGAGTGTGCAGGAAGCCGCGCGTGCCGTTGTAGCGGTAGGCGTAGTCCAGCCGCATCGGGTCGCCCGGCTGCGTGAACTCTTCGACATGGACACCGCGCTCGAGTTTGTCGAGGATGCGGTGGCGCCGGAAGATGTCGTTCAGCCGGCCGCGTATCCACGCCCGGGTGTTTTCGATGATTCCGCCTCGCGCCGCAGCCGGAGGTGCCACGTGGTCGCGATACAGACGGTCCATTTCCGCGTCGAAGTCTTCCGACAGGACCGCGCGTGCGGGGCTCAGCTGCACGGCGTTCGAAAGCGTGTCTTCGAGCTTCTCAAAGTACCGCCGCGCTTCGGCGTCGGGCGCGCCGAGACGGTTGTCGATTTCGGCGGGCAGCGCCCGCAGCAGATTTTCGTCGGCGCCGGGATGCAGCCGGCGAACGCGCGCGATTTCGGACGGCTCTTCCATCAGGCGCGCCGCGCGGCGCGGGCCATTCACCTCCTCCAGCAGCACGCCGATATTGATCCATTCGTCGCGCACGAGATTGGGCGTGTATCGCAGCACTCGGTAGCGCAGCGTGTTGGCAAGTTCTTCTGGCATGGTTCACTTCCAGTTTGGAAAAGGCTGGGCCGTGGATTTCCGGGCCGAGACGATGAGCTCCCGCACGAGTTTTCTCCGGCGCAAGAGCTGCTCCAGCATCCGTTCGAGCGGGTCCGGATCGAAATCGTACCATTCCGGAGGAATCTCGCTGAAGGCTTCTTCGAACGCGGCTTCTCCGATCTTCGTCTCGACCCGCGAAAGCCACGGTTCGAACGAATCCATTCCGCGCACCGATTCGTAGACGCGATGCCGCGCGTAGAGTCCGCGCAGCGGCGCATCCGGAAAATTCCACTCGTTCGCGTTGAAACAGAAACCCTGATCGATCATTTGCGCCTGATAGCGCGCATCGCTCCGGCCGCGGAAGTAGATCGCCTGGCGGCCGTTGGTGTTGCAGGTCCACTTGTCGAAGACGAGCATGCCGCAGAAATCGGTAAGATTCGCGACTTCGCGAAGCTGTTCGTCGGGCAGGAAATCGTATACCACGGTTTCGGCGGGCAGTCCGGGATAGCGCGAGCCGAATTGAAGTCCGGCGCGGCATCGCGCGCGCCCGCGCCCGAGCTCGATGACCAGATCGTCCGTATTTTCGATCAGGCTCTCCCGCACCTCCACGACGGCCACTGGAGGCGTCGGCAGCCCCAGCCGCGCCGCCAGTCTCGTCCCAAGCAATTCGTTCGCCAGAACGCGCTGTCCCTGCGGGTTATTCTGAAACTTGACGACGTAATATCCTTCGTCCGCGCACCGCATCAACTGCGATTGCGCCCCTCCGCGCATTCTCCGGATCTGCTCGACCGCCAGCGGCATCGAGCGCGTATGCTAGCCATCCAAAGCGGTTTATCGCAAGGGAAACGTCGCAAGCAGGGAAAACCAGGCGCGTGCACGGCAGGTGGGAAAATGGATCGCGGGATGGCTCCTCCGTTTGTTGGGAGCGCCATCCCGCGAATCGAACCGATCTTCGCGATCGAGGCTTCTAGCGCTTTTTGCGCTTGCCCTTCTTCTTGGCAGGCGCCTTCTTCGCTTTCTTCTTCGGCTTGGCTTTCTTCGCCTTCGGGCGCGCCTTCCTGGCCTTCTTCACCTTCTTGGCCGGAGCGCGCTTGGCGGGAGCCGGAGCTGCGGGCGTCTCTGCGGCTTCCTCCTCCTCCGGCTCTTCCTCGATGATGATCTCTTCGACTTCTACGATTTCGTCCTGCGGCTGCTCTTCCTGCCCCTCTTCTTCGTCGTCGTAGCCGGGCAGTTCGTCGTCTTCTTCATCGTTCATCTTGGCGAAAAACATTTCGATCCTCCGCGAGGTCCGGACTTCACCGGAAGCGCTGACTCCATCGTGCGCTTATAAACGGAGTCTCGGACCGTTGTCAAGGCGCAATGGATTCAAAAAACGATGCTTTCAGAAAGGCTGAGTTTATCGGTGGCAATCGTTCCGACGAATGCCTGTATGTTGCAGAAAGGATGCAAGTTACCCGGATTTCGTGGTCAGCGTTGAATCGTAATCACATCGCCCGCCTGCAGAGGCCTGTCAGCAAGGAAGGTGTTTGCCTCGCGAATCGCTGAAACGGTCGTGCCATACTCGCGCGCGATCGAGTACACCGTTTCGCCCTGTTTCACGTGGTGTTCCAGCGTTTTCGTTTCTTCGGAGTTCCGCGCGGCCACGTTTTGCAAACCATTCGCTGTCCTCTCCTCCGCGGATTTCGATTTGCCGTCCGACGACTGCGCCGACTCGCTGCCCGCGTAAATCCGGAGGTGCGCGCCACGCGGGACGTGATTGCCTGAGATGTGATTCCAGCGCTTCAGTTCTGCGACCGTCACGTCGAATCGATCGGCGATTCCGGCAAGCGTATCGCCGCGTTGCACGCGGTAGCGGACCAAGTGCACGGTCGGCGGCGCCGTGGGAACATTGAGCAGAAACCCCGGCGGCAGCGTGGCATGCGCCTCGAGATGATTTGCAGCCTCGATCGCCGGCACGGTCACGCGATAGTGCCGCGCGATGTCCGCCAGCGTCTCGTCCGTTTCGGTCGAGTGGAGCCGCCAGCTCGTCCACTTGTCTTCCGGCACCTGCTGAATATTCTCTTCGAAGGACTTCGCGGTTCCCGCGGGCAGCTTCAACTGGAAACCCGACAGGTTCGGCGTCACGTTGCGCAACAATTCGGGATTCAGCAACCGGAGATCGTCGAGGTCCGCGCTGGATGCGTCGGCCACGAGATGAAGATCAATCGGATGCACGAGGCTGACCGTTTCGACCTGCGGCGGCTTTTCCGGATCAACCTGGACGCCGTAGAGCTGCGGCTGCTTGGCGACGAGCGCGAGCGCCAGAATGATCGGCACGTAGTTCTGCGTCTGCTTCGGCAACACGCGCCGCTTCTGCAGTTCCCAGAAGTCCGCGTACCCGGTACGCTGGATCGCTTTCGCCACGTTAAGGGGCCCCGAGTTGTACGCCGCCATCACTAGGTACCAGTCGCCGAACATGCCGTAGAGATCGCGCAGGTGCCGCGCTGCGGCCCGCGTAGCTTTTTCCGGATCGCTGCGATCGTCCACATAGTAGCTTCGCTCGAGGTCGTATTCCTCGCCGCGGAACGGCATGAACTGCCAGATTCCGCGCGCTCCCGCCCGGGACACAGCTTCCGGCTGAAACGCGCTTTCCGCCTGCGCGAGGTAGATCAAATCTTGCGGGACGCCTTCTTGTTTCAGCACGCCGCGGATCATGTCGTTGTAGCGCCCGGCTCGGTCGAGTCCCCGGCTCACGATCGCTCGCCCGCGCGTGGTCGTGAAGAAGCTCAGATACTGCAACACCGAATCGTTCACTGTGAGCGGCAGATCGTGAGGAACGCTGATGAGTTCCTTCTCTGCCTTCACCGCGAGACTCGGGTCGCCCGCCGGAAGCGTGAGGTCGGCAATTTCGTCGATGGGAGCGGGCTCGGACGGCGTGTCAGACTCGTCGTCGTTTGCAACGCGCACCGCAACGTTGAGATCCTCGGACGGCACCGCATCGCCGATCTCGTCAAAAAGCTTCGCCAGTCGCGGATCGGAATCTTTCTGAAAGCCGCTGGTCAGGATCAGATCGACGGTGTGATCGAAATCTGTCTGCGCCTGCTGCGCGTTTCCGGCTTGCAGAGCCTGCTCCCCGGCGTCCAGGCCCGCTTGAACTTTATCTACGAGAATATCGATCGTTGGCCGGGGATAGAACGCCTGCGACGACGGATCGATCGGTCTTGACGAAAACGGAAGGGGCTGGCGGGCGAAATCGGCAGCGGGCGCGGGAGCAGGGGCCGTCGCAGGCGGGCGAACATGGACCTCTTTGGTGGCGGTCTCTTCGCAGCCTGCCAGAGCGATCGCTGCGGCTGCCAAAGAGACCCAAATTGTCGCCCTGCGCTTCATAGCGCGTCGCCTCAAAACCGCCAAGTGCTCTGCGTTCCGTCTGTTGTTAGATTCGACGGGCCCGGGCAATGGTCGCCCGGGCGCTATCCTCAGGCAAATCGAAATTTTACGAGGCGGCCGCAAACCGGGTCAATGGAACTACCCGTTCGGCCAGTGACAAAAACAGGACACCGAGTACTAGTGGGCCTTCCCTTGCCCTTCGCCTACCCAGCGAAGGGTGGGGACAGGCTTATACCACCGTTCGGGGCGAAATTGCCAGCGATTCGGGCAGCCGGGGGGACCCTCACTGGCCACGCTCGTGGCGCAGCGATGGGCCTCTGTTGCGGACGAGTTTTTCCGTTCGGTTTTCAGGCATTGGCGAGTACACCAACAGAGCAGGCAGGGGCCGTTCCGGCACCCAGCCAGAGGTGTAATCTACGCTGAAGGGGCGCATCCGTGAAGAACTTGAAGTTCCTCCTCTCGGTTCCCGGTGACACCCTGTACTTACGGGCACAGGTGGCCGCGGCGCAGGCCGCAGCGGCTCGGCTCGACGTCGGACTCGAAATACTGGCAGCGGAAACGGATGCCGTTGCTCAGGGGCAGCAGTTGCTGAGCCGAGTGCAGGCGCGGGCCCCGCGGCCGGTGGATGGCATTTTGGTCGAACCGGCGAGCGCTGCCGGACTGCCGCGCGTCGCGGAAGCCGCCCTCGCTGCGGGAATCGCGTGGGTTGTCAGCAACGCGCACGTGGATTACGTCGCAGCGCTGCGCAGGAGTTCGAAGGCTCCTGTATTCCAGGTCTCGCAGGACCATTTGGAAGTTGGGCGGCTTCAAGGAAAACAAATCGGCGCGGTCTTGCCGAACGGCGGTTCGGTTCTCTATCTTCGTGGACCTGCCATGGCCTGGTGGGCCACAAAGCGCGCCGAAGGTTTGGAGAGCACCAAACCGAGGAATGTCGAAGTGAAGACCGTGAAGGCGGTGGGGGCGACGTCCGAGTTTGCGTATGCCGCCGTTTCTTCGTGGCTCAGCTTATCCAATGCGCGGGCGGACTCAATGCAGTTGATTGTGTCGCAGAATACCGACTTCCTTTCCGGAGCCAGGAAAGCGTTTGAAGCAAACACCGCCGAACACGAGCGATTGAAGTGGCTGGCGCTGCCGCGCATCGGAGTCGGCGTAGCGGACCGAAGCAGGCCCCTGGTGGATCGCGGCGAGTGGTGCGCTGCCGTGGTGACTTCCTTGACGATGGATAGGGCGCTCGAGATGCTTGTGCGGGTGATGACAGATGGCCTGCAACCCCCCGAACACACGCTCGTCGAAGCCTATTCCTATCCCGCCCTCGACGACCTCACCAAGAGGTGGCGGGGCGTGAGGCCGTAACCAAGCTAGGCGAGGGCCTGCCTGAGATCTTCGATGAGGTCTTCGGCATCTTCGAGGCCGATCGACACGCGCACAGTTCCCGGCTCGACGCTGGCCGCCTTCAGCTCCGCGAGCGACATCTTGTAGTGCGAAGTGAAAATCGGCAGGACCACGAGCGATTCGACGCCTCCCAGGCTCGCGGCCAGCAGGAAGACGTGAACCCGGTCGCAAAACCGCCGCGCAGCGCTGAGCCCGCCCTTCAAATCGAACGCCATCATCGCGCCGAAATCGCGCATCTGGCGTCTGGCGAGACCGTGATCGGGATGCGACGCCAGGCCGGGGTAGTGCACGCACGCCACCTTCGGATGCTTCGCCAGGAATTTCGCGACGGCCATCGCCGATTTGCACTGGCGCTGGATTCGCACATCGAGCGTTTTCAGTCCCCGAATCAAAAGAAACGCGGCCTCCGGGTCCATCGACCCACCCATCTGAATCACGTTGGCGCGCACCTGTTTGATCAGCACGGCGCTGCCTGCCGCCGCGCCTGCGATCACGTCGGAGTGGCCGGACAGATATTTTGACGCGCTATGCAGGACTAGGTTGAAACCCATCTCCAGCGGCTTTTGCAGCACGGGGGTCGCGAACGTGTTGTCCACCAGCGAGACGAGCCCCCACTCCTGCGCGAACGCCGCCGCTTTCCGCAGGTCCACGATCCGCAGCGTGGGATTGGTGGGCGTCTCGACGTAGAGCACTTTCGTGCGCGGGCCGACCATCTTTTCGATCCCGGCGAGATCGGCATCGACGAGCCGCACGCCGATGTTCAGTTGCGGAAAAATATCGCGCAGCAGTTTGTAGCTGCCGCCGTAGAGCTGGCGCGTGGCAATCACTTCATCGCCGGCCTTCAGCAGCGCGAGCAGTGCGGATGAAATCGCCGCCGATCCCGATGCGGTGACGACGGCGTCCTCCGCTCCCTCGAGCGCCGCGATTTTCTTTTCGGCCATTCTCAGCGTCGGATTGCCGTACCGCGTGTAGATGTACGCGCCACTCTTGCCCTCGGCCCAGCGCTTCATTTCCTCCGAGCTAGCGAACGTGAAGTTGGCGGTGCGGGCGATCTCGGTGCCCACCGCTGTGCCGACGCGGAACTTTTCCTCTCCGGCGTGGATGGCCAGCGTGGCGTCGCCGAGTCGCTTCCTCTTGGGAGATTTTTTCATCGCGAGGCAGCTTGGCGCAATTGGCGACAAAACCGCAAGGGCCAATTTGATTTATAGTGGCGCAGGGCCGCGCTGCTCATCCGTCCGTTCGGGGCGGTATTTGAGGACTCCGTTCGCGGCGCAAAGTGCTGGCTGCGGCGAGGTTCGAGGCCGTTTCGAACCACGGAGGTTGTTTCGCTTTCCGTTCGGTATTGGCTTTGCCGATGCCTCTTATGGAGTACGGCCGAACGGCCGATAAGCTATGTGCCATCATGGAGGCAAGCAACCCAGCCTCGTTGGAACGCAGACTGCGCTCTCGAAAGGAATCGCCGATGAGAAAGGCCGGGGGAATCCTGTTTTTGCTGCTGGTGACGATGGGACTGGGCGGGTGTCTGTGGTTCCGCGTGGGAGCGCCCTGCTCCGGTTTCGGCTGCCCCGCATTTACGCCGAAGAGCAGCGCGCAACTGCAACAGGCGCCTGCGCAAACCGCGCAACAAGCCTCGCACCATCACTTCAATCCGTTCGCGCAGAAGGCGCAGGCGCAGAGCGACGCAGCTCCCGCGCCGTCGGCCAAGTCCGGCCAGTAACCTTTCCTGCAGCGTGCCGCCGGAGCTGCGCGACTACGCGTTGGCGGCTTCGCTTTCTTCTTCGGCGTGATGCGGTTTGTGAGCCGCGATCACCTTTTCCGCAAGCTCCTGCGGCACGAAATCGTAGTGTGAAAACTCCATCGAGTAGCTGCCGCGCCCCTGCGTCATCGAGGTCAGCTCGTTCGCGTAGCTCAGCATTTCCGAGAGCGGCACGAGCGCCTTCACGATCACGCTTCCCGCGCGCGTCTCGCTGCCGCTGATCTTGCCGCGACGCCCGCTCAGATTGCCCATGATGTCGCCGGAATACTGATCGGGCGCGTACACCTCGACGTGCATGATCGGCTCGAGCAGCGCGGGCCGGGCCTGCTTCATCGCTTCGCGGAAGGCGAGCGATCCCGCGATCTTGAACGCGATATCCGACGAATCGACATCGTGATACTTGCCGTCATAGAGGATCGCGCGGAAATCGACGACGGGGAAGCCCGCCAGATAGCCGCGCTCGGCCGATTCGCGGATGCCCTTTTCGACCGACGGAATCCAGTTTTTCGGAATTGCGCCGCCGAAAATATCGTCCACGAATTCGACGCCCTTGCCGCGGGGCAGCGGCTCCATCTTGATCCGGCAAAGTCCGAACTGGCCGTGGCCGCCCGTCTGTTTCTTGTGCTTGCCCTCGGCATCGGCTTTGCCGCGAATCGTTTCGCGGTAGGGAACCTTCGGCGGCTTCAGAGTCAGCTCGACGTGATAGCGCTTGCGCAGCTTGGCGACGACGACCTCGATGTGCTGCTGGCCCGCGCCGCTGAGCAGGAACTCCTTCGTCTGCGGATCGCGGCCGAAGCGCAGCGCCAAATCCTCTTCGAGGATTTTGTGGATGGCCGTGCCGATGCGGTCCTCGTCGGCTCGCGTTTTCGGCTCGACGGCAAACGTGATCGAGGGCTCGGGAATTCGCGCTGGCGTGAAAAAGATCGGCGCGTTCTTATCGCCGAGCGTTTCGCCGGTGAGCGTTTCTTTCAGCTTGGCGATCGCGCCGATGTCGCCCGCGTGCAGATCGGCGACCTCCGTCCCCGCCTTGCCTTGCATCACCTGGATGTGCTGGAAGCGCTCCGGCGAATTGCGGTTGAAGTTTTGCAGCGTCGCGTCATTTTTCAGCACGCCGGACATCACTTTGAAATAGGTAATGCGGCCGGCGAACGGGTCGGCGATCGTCTTGAACGCGAAAATGGACAGCGGCTCGGAATCCGCGATCGCGCGCTCCGCCGTCTCGCCCTTGTGGTCGGGAGTCTTGTGTCCGGTCGCTTTGCCGCGGAACGCCGGCGAGGGAAGAATCTCGGCGACGAAGTTCAAAATCGCGTCGCTGCCGATATTGTGGAGCGCCGAGCTGAGCATCACCGGGAAAATCTTTTTGTCGCGCACTTCCTCGTGCAGGCCCTTTTTCAGGTCTTCGATCGGCAGCGTGCCTTTTTCGAAAAATTCCTGCATCAGCTCGTCTTCGCCCTCGGCCACCGCCTCGACCAGCTTTTCGTGCGCGGCCTTGGCTTCTTCGGCGAGATCGGCGGGGATCTCTTCGATCTTGGCTTTGCCGTCGCCATCGGGCGTGTAGATCAGAGCTTTCATCGCGACGAGGTCGATCACGCCGCGGAAATTCCGGTTGCTGCCGATGGGCAGCTGGATGGGCACCACGCCGCGTCCGAAAACCTGCTCCAGAGACGCGAGCGCGCGCTCGAAGCTCGCAAGGTCGCGGTCCATCCAGTTCACGATGAACGCGCGCGGCTGATCGTATTCAGTCGCGTAGTCCCACACTCTTTCGGTGACGACTTGCACGCCGGAGGCGGCGTCCACCACGATCAGCGCGGCGTCCGCTCCGATCAGCGACGCTTTCGTTTCGTTGATGAACGTGGAATAGCCCGGCGTATCGAGAAAATTGATCTTGGTCTTCTCGGCCTGGCCGGGAACCTGCCATTCAGCGTAGGCGACGCCGGTGCTGATGGTGATCTTTCGCGCGATCTCTTCTTCGTCCCAGTCGGTGGTGGTCGAGCCCTCGGCGACTTTGCCGAGCCGGGGCGTCATCCCCGCCGTGTAGAGCAGCGACGACACGAGCTGGGTCTTCCCCGTGTCGCCGTGGCCTACAATGCCCACGTTGCGGATCCAATCGGTTGTGTAGGATTTCATG
>Ga0187781_10000687_pt1 | contig 24628 bp, 16 predicted proteins | sample 0715_SJ02_MP02_2_FD_132447 | JGI IMG/M metagenome (GOLD analysis project Ga0187781, IMG submission 132447) | Tropical peat soil microbial communities from peatlands in Department of Meta, Colombia - 0715_SJ02_MP02_20_MG | ecosystem: Environmental > Terrestrial > Soil > Wetlands > Peat | place... | reverse complement strand
CGGCGGTCAATGATCCCACCAGCGCCATCAGCTGCATCGATCAATTGAGCCGCATCATGATTCGTTTTGCCTCACGAGACCCCGTCGAGCCGCTGTTTTTCGATCCTCCGGGAGTTGCTCGGGTAAGCATTCCGTGGATCAGTTTTGAAGGCTTGCTCCAATCCGCCTTCGAACAGATTCGGCTTTATGCAAAAGGCGATGTGGCGGTGAGTTTAAGGCTGCTACGCGCTCTAACTGATGTAGCTTCCACCACTCAAAATCCAGATCATCGCAAACTGCTGGTTGAGATGGGCCAGTGCGTTGTTGCAGGATGTGCCGAAAAGTTAACCGAAAGCGAATTGAGACATCTACGAATGAGGCAGAAATCCCTGGAGTCGTGCCTCGCCGTTCCGATAGCTTGCACTTGATCCGGCATATGCAGCGCAGCTTCGAGCCAATACGCAAGCAGGCGGACAAGCCGAACTCACCGATGTCGTTGCCCACGTTGTTATGTACGTGGCAATCATCAAGCAAAGGACGGCCTTCGCTTTTTGAAATCGTGTGGGTGAAATCCGCCAGATCTAGCCCGGGAGCTTTCGACCTGCAGTGGCCGCACGCACAAGACCCTCACTTGCCCAGGTCGGACGTACGAACTTCTCCACGAGAAACGCTCGAGTGCAGCAGCTCCTTCGGATCGATTTCACCTTTCTTCGTCGTATCCAGCTTGTCGAACTCCGCCTCCATGAATTTCATCCACGCCTGCTTGGAAATCTTGCCGTTCTTGTCGGCGTCCATCAGGGCAAGCAATTCTTTCACTTTTTCGCTCGCCATCGCAGCTGTGTTCGGCTGTTTCGGGACAGGTGCCTTCTGTGCGAAGGAAGCGTCCTGTAGAGTTCCAACCGCGAACATCCATGCAATTAGAAGAATTGTGGTGTGACGAGTTTCTTGTTTCATAGGGAAACCTCTTTTCAGAAGTCGAACCGCAACGCCAACTGACCTGTGCGGTTGCCCGCATTCTCGGCAGTCTGTTGCGCATCGAGCACGCCAAAAGTGCTGGGGCTGCTCCAATTCGTCGCTGGAGGCGCATAGTTTGTATGGTTCAGTATGTTCGTAAAGGTTGCCTCGAAGCGCAGACGCAAATTTTCGCGGATCGCCATCGCCTTCGCTAGTCCTGCGCTCACGGCTACTGTTCCGGGCGCTTCGAGAATCCCGACTCCGGCGTTGCCAATGCGTCCTGCGCCCACCGGTGTGGGCGCAAAGGCATTGATGTTGAAGTAGGCGCTTGCCGAGCGATGAGCCGGAATCGGATTCCCCACCTGGTCCGGACGAACAATCGCGCCGTCCAATTCAGGGTCGGTGTTCGATTGGTCAAACTGAGGATTAATTGTCGGAGTCAAGTACGGTCCCGTTTCAAGCAGTGTGATTGTGTTCAGGCTCCAGCCGCCGAACGCCCCGTTCAGTACACCGGACGAACTGGACCATTGCCGTCCTTTCCCGAAGGGCAGGTCATAGTTTCCCGTCAGCAAGAATCGATGCCGCCGCGTGCCCGCGACATTGCCACGGTCCTGACGAATCGCGAAGCGATCGAGCACCGCAAGTCCGTACGCGGTTTCGCCCCCGAAACCCACCGGCGCATCTCCCTGAGCATCGCTGATGTTGTGTGCCCACGTGTAGTTGGCGGAGAAGAATAGCCCCTTGGAGGCCTTGTGCGTGGCTTCCACCTCCATCGCCTGATAATTTGCTCCTCCGAAATTTTCCGTGGAATAGATGACGCCCCAGTTCTGGAAAGGCGCTCGGGGATCCACCACCGGACTGGGAACATACGGCTGCGTGCTCGGTGCAATCTGATTCCAATTCACCGTTAGATTAACCCGGTATGAGTTCATTCCCACATAGCTCACCCGCACAGCTGTAGCAGGCGTAAGCTCGCGTTCTAGCGTGACGTTCCACTGAGCCGATTGCGGATCGCGATACCGGGGATCGGTAGCTTGTTCAATCGTGCCCCCGCCAATCTGCACCAGTTGGCTGGTTGCGATCGTGTTTGGAAATTGGAAAAGGGGAACACAGTTGGTCGTGCTTGGGCAATTCTCATACGTGTGGATTGAGGCTTGCGGGTTGCTCTCGTTGTTGTTCTGCAATTGCCCCAGGTTGATTACTGTGAAAATTCCGAAGCCCGCGCGCACAACTGTCTTATTGTCGTTGAAGGGACGAAACGCGAAGCTGATCCGGGGATCGAAGTTCCTCATATACGTCTGCCGGAGGCCAGGCGGCAAGCCTTCCTGCCCGTTCGACACCACGGCCGAGCATGGCATCGAGGTCGAGGCAGCGTATCCTGCGTCGGCGGGAGCGGAGAATCCCGGAGGCGCGGCGTTGCAGGCATTGAAAGATTGCAGGAATGCCGGCACCGGACCGCCCAACCGGTTGTACAGCAGACTGTTGACGATGACCGCATTCCGGATGGGATCGAAGTAGGCCTGGATGCCATTCACGTCCACGAACGGAGGCAGCCACTCCCAGCGCAACCCGGCATTGATCGTGAGCCGGCTGTTCACCTGCCATTCATCCTGTGCGTACAGCCCCATTTGTGGGCCGCCGGCATTATCCTTTGGGCCGGTCACTGCAAAGTAGGTGGTATCTGGGAGCCCTAGCAGGAGGTCTCCGAACGCATCGCTCGTAAACGGGCCCGTGAAAGTGAACAGCCCGTAGTCATCCGACGGCGTCTCAATTTCGGGCACTGCGAATCGCACCCACCGATAATCGATCCCGCCTCTCAACGTATGCTTGCCCCGTATGTAGGTAAGATTGTCGGCGATCTGCTTGGTGCTCGAGTAAGTGTTTCCCACGTGGTCCCGCCCAATCGGTGTGAAACCCGTGCTCTGCGAGAAATTGATGGACGGAAATCCGCCGTCCGTGGGGTGATGCGAAACATCAACGTCCTGCAGCCCCAGTTGGGCGATTGCGGCCGCTCCTTCGATCGGGAAATTGGGCGCCAGCAGCGAGTCCGTAAATCCAAAGCGAAACTCGTTGACCAGGTTCGAGCGCATCACATAGTTATGCGAAACCAGAAAGCTTCTGTCATGTTCGTGGTCGAGATCGTTAGGCAGAAGCGGATTCACGACGTTGGTCACCAGATTCTTCCAATTGAAACGCGCATACACCTGTTGTTTCGTATTGATGATCTGATCGATCCTCCCGTCAATCCCATTGGTGCTGGAGGGTATGGGCTGCAGATTTTCATAGTTGAAACTGCAGCTTTCGGTCAGTTGCGTGATGCAGTTGACGTTGGGCAAGGGATAGTAATCGTTGAGCAACGTCATCGCCGATGTGTTCAGCGGAATGTTGATCGTATTGTTGGGAAACTGCTGCCCGGTGAAAGGGTTCACCAGCGGCGGCGGATTTGTGGGATTAATGAGTACCTGCAGATCGTTTAGATCACCGTTTCGCTCGCCCTTAGTTGGAACAAGGAATTGCTCCGCCTGCGACGTCCGCTTCCTGTTCCCCTCGTAGTCGACAAAAAAGAACGTTTTGTTTTTCCCGTTGTACAGGTGAGGAATTTCTATCGGACCGCCGAGACTGCCTCCAAAGGTATTGAAGTGCTTCGGCGCTTTGGTCGTAAAATTCAAAATTCTGGCATCCAGCGCATCATTCTGCAGATATTCGAACAGGCTTCCATGTAGAGTGTTCGTCCCACCCTTCGTAGTAAAAGTCACGTCGCCCACCTGCGAGAACTCAGCACTGTTATTGAACGCTGTGATCTTCAGTTCGGCTATGCCTTCGGAAGAGGGATAGGGATTTGAGCCCGCGGAACTTGTCCAGATGTTTGCCGTCGAGATGCCGTCCACCGAATAGCCGACCATGTTCGCTGTGGCCCCGGCCAACGCAATATTCCCCTGACTGTCCTGTTGTACGTTCGCCGAGGTCGCCAATGCCGCTAAGGGACTGGTGGTCACCGCGCGGAAATTCAAGGGGAGCTGACCGATCTGTGCGTTATCTTTGGAATCCCCGATCACGCCATTCTCCGTATTCACCACCGCGACGGTGTCTGCGACCTCTACCGTCTCCGTCTGACTCTTGATGATCAGCGTGACATCCACACGCAGCGCCTGCCTGGCAGTCAGCTCCGCCGACGGCACTCGAAAGTCGGCGAACCCTTCAGCGTGAACTGAGATCTCATACCGGCTCGGGTTCAGGTTTACGAACTCAAAGGATCCACTCTGATCCGATGTCGTCGTACGAGTGCTATTTTCCGCGAGGTCCTTTATCTCGACCGTCGCTCCCGGAACGACCGCATCCGTCTTGTCATGCACTAAACCGACAATACTGCCGAACGTGGACTGGCTCATAGCTGAGGAGATCGTTAGGAGTACAACAGTCGCGACGACAGAAAAGATAGAACGCATCTTCGTTTCCTCCACCGGAGACAAATCTCTCGGTTATAGCCTGTCTTGGTTCAGACTCGACGTGAAGTCGGTAGGACGAAAAGTGAGAAATACCGCGTTCAGGCGGCCCGACGGGATTCTCATCGCCCCATCCACCTGGGTTGCGGATTCGCCCAAGCTGGATCTGAGACGGAGCAAGTGGCAAATTCTTTGCCCCTTAGATTGTTTGCACATGGTCTTGAGAATTCACGCCGAATAAGCGGCCGTCAGGCGACGCTAAAGCGAGTGTCGCAGTCGCAACAACTGCAACCTGTAGCGAAACAGTCTGACTCTCTCTTTCGACCCCGAGCCTGAATTTGAAACGATGCTGCGTAAGAGTGGGGGAAGGAATCCATAAAAGATTCGTAAGAATGAAAGACGGCTCCGTACTACGGCTCATAGCCTGTTGGCGAGAATGGTGCCTCCCAGTTGTCTTGGTGCCTTCGCTCTGGTCCGCTAGCGGAACAGCTGCTCGTCAAAAGACGAGGGTTCACAGGACGCTGCACGATTAAAATAGTGGTGCGCAAAATACCTGAGTCAACCAAGAATTCGAGCGCGGAAGAGTCGCGAAATAGCGGAGGGTGGACCGATTGGCTCCAAGATCCGAGGCGGAACTAGAACTAATGCGGGTGCTCGCCCCGCGCCCCACCAAGCTCCGTTCGCAGCGCGACATTAATCTCTGGCAGATCCCACTGAAACTCTCCCTTGCGGCAGTTGGGCTATTCGCGGTCACCCTGATCCCGGACGTCCTCGATAAATACGGGATCATTCACATTCCCTCATGGTTCACGATGGGCGGCATCGACGACGCGCGTGCCATCCTGGCGGCGATGATGGGCGCGGTGGCGACCGTGCTGGCGCTGATCTTCTCGGTTGCACTGCTCGTGCTCTCCATGGTGTCAACGCTGTTCGGCCCACGCCTCCTCTATCGCTTCCTGCAGGACTGGGTCACCCAGGTCACGATCGGCCTGTTCATGGGCACGTTCGTGTACATCTGCCTGGTTTTTCTCGTCACGCATCAGGACCCACAGTCGACCTTCATCCCACAGGTCTCACTGATCACGACTTGGCTGCTTGTCGTAGTTAGCTTCGGGTTCCTTGTTTATTACAGCCATCGCGTGGCGAAATCGATCCAGAACCCCGACATGATCGGCGCGATTGTCGACGATTTGTACGTCGCGGCCGGCAGCGCGCACCTTTCCGGACCTGGTGAGGGCACGGGCCCCTTGCCGGACGACGACGCGATCCTCCGCCAAGCCGAAACCGGCGCGACGGTGTCGAGCGCGAAAAGCGGATACCTGCAGCACGTCGATCATGGCGCGCTCGTCGCGGCAGCGTACGCTGCGGACGCTCTGATCGTGCTCAAATTCCGTCCCGGCCAGTTCGTGTTCCGAGGCGAGCCCCTCGCGGCCGTCGTCCCGCCGGAGAAGGGCGGCGCTATTGAGATGGCCATTCATGAAGGGGTGAATATCGGCCGTCACCGTACCCTCACTCAAGATAGTGAGTTCGGCATCGCGCAGGTCGTTGAGATCGCAATCCGCGCACTGTCACCTGCCGTCAACGATACCTTTACCGGCGTTGCCTCCGTCGACTGGCTCGCTGAGGCCCTACTCACTCTCGCGGAGCGCCCTCCGCTTGAGGGGAATTGGTACGACACCAGCAGTCGGCTCCGAGTATGGATGCCGCCGGTGCGGCTCGAACGCCTGGCGAAACTCGCATTCGATCAAATCCGTCAGGCCTCGGCAACGACGCCCGCTGTGCTCATTCGCCAGCTTGACGCCATCCGTCGCTTGGCGCCGCGACTTCCGAAGGCCTGCCGTCAAACGTTGTCCGAGGAAGCAGACGCGATTCTCGAAACGGGCAGCGCGTTGGTAGCCCTCGATCGGCGAGACCTTGAGGCGGCTCACTGGCGCGCACGCGCCGCACTCGATGAGCTATCTCGGCGGGGGAGGTAAGTGTTAACGCGCCGGCCTAGGGGCAGCGCTCTGGCAGGGGAAAAACTCGGAAGTCCTAGCCGCTGGAAAAATGCCAGCCCCCGCGGACACTTTTTCATTTATCCAGCTTGAGAAATTGAAAGCCTAGAAAATCCGCCGGAATGCCCAGAACAGAGATCCCGCCAGGAGCATCGACGCGGGCAGTGTCAGCACCCAGGCCATCGCCAGATTTCGTACTGTGCTCCACTGCAACCCGGAGTGATTTGCCGCCATGGTGCCCGCCACGCCCGAGGAAAGCACGTGGGTTGTACTCACCGGCATGCCGAACCAATCCGCGGCGCCGATCGTAAACATCGCCGTGATCTCGGCCGCTGCCCCTTGGCCATAGGTGAGGTGTTCCTTGCCGATTTTTTCGCCGACCGTCACCACAATCCGCTTCCATCCAACCATCGTTCCCAAGCCGAGCGCCATGGCGACGGCCACCTTCACCCATCCCGGAATGAAGCGCGTCGCGCCATCGACGTGCTTCTTGTAGTTATCGAGAGCCTGCCAGTCGGTAGCATTGATTAAATTTGGCTGGTTCTTCTTCATCAGCCGCAGCGCTTCGCTGACCACGTACATATCATTGCGGAAGTTGCGCACGCGGTCGTTGGGGACCTTCGCCAGTTCGCCGAAAAGCGTGGTTTCGTTGCCGATGTCGCCCACCAACTGGCGCAGGGCGAGCATGGTATTCGGCGTGAACTCCTTGCTGCGGATGTAGTTGGTAAGCTCATCGCGATCGTCGCCGACGACGGCGTCCGGGCTCACGTATTTGGAAAGAATCGCCGTCGCTTGCTGCGAAACAGCAATAAAATCGTCGGACTGCCTGCGGCTGACGGCGTGATTCAGCGCATACGCCGTCGGAACTGTCCCGACGAGAATCAGCATAATCAGTCCCATGCCTTTTTGCCCGTCGTTCGAGCCGTGCGCAAAGCTCACTCCCGTGCACGTAAGAACGAGCAGGGCGCGAATCCAGAACGGCGGCGGTTCGGTCCCCACCGGCGCTTCGTACAACGCGCGGTTCTTAATGACCGTTTTCATCAGCCACAAAAGCAGCGCCGCGCACACAAAACCGACGATCGGCGAGAGGAGCAGCGATTTGCCGATATTGGTCGCCTGCGACCAGTCCACCCCGCTGGTGCCCGTGCGGACCCCTGCGTGGGCGGCTATGAATTGGTTGGCCAAACCGACTCCGATAATCGATCCGATCAGCGTGTGCGAACTGGAAGCCGGAAGGCCGAAGTACCAGGTTCCTAGGTTCCACAAAATGGCCGCGACCAGCAGCGCGAACACCATGGCAAACCCCGCCTTGCTGCCCACTTGCAGAATCAGCTCGACTGGCAGGAGCGAGATGATCCCGAAGGCGACCAGCCCGCTGGAAGTGAGAACCCCGAGAAAATTCCAGAACCCCGACCACACCACCGCCACGTGCGGCTGGAGCGAGTGCGTGTAGATGACGGTGGCCACCGCATTGGCAGTGTCATGGAAGCCGTTGACGAACTCAAATCCTAGCGCCACCAGAAGCGCCACTCCAAGCAGGAGATACGGCAGCCAGGAGCCGGCATGCACCGTGGAAAGGTCGCCGAGCAGTTGGTGGCCAGCATAAATAATGCCGCCCACCAGCACGATGCCAAACCCGATCATCCCGATCTTTCCGGGTGTCCTGGTGATTTTCGCGTCCAGAGCAGTCGTGGCTGTCGCCATAGTGCCTCTCCTGAATAGGTTTGTGAGACTTCACGCGGACCGGCAGGCCCCCACGATGTTCAAAGCAAGAGGTACTATACGGCTGAATTGTTACGGCTGTATTAACAACGAGAAACGGTACTGCCTGAAAAGCAGGCAGTACCCGAGAAACTGGTAGGGGCTGAATTCAGCGACTACCCAAGGAACTCAGCCGCTGTCCTGGCTCATTTCGCGCCACCTGTCCCGGGCGAACCAGTTGTTCGTGGGCAATAAAAATGCGGCCCAGCTTGACCTGGGCCGCAAAGACCTGCGCTAATCAATATGTCAACCCGCTGTTAGGCCGCCCGTGCTTTTCGGATCATCTCCAGCAATTCGGTCCGTTCCGGTTTGAGCAGATTGGCTACTCCTTCCTTGTTCACCTGGCCAACGATGATCTGCCCAATTTCGGTGTGCACCTCCGCGAAGATACCCAGGCGCTTCATCTTTTGCGTCTGATATTCGTTATCTTCCGTCGGGGTTACGTAGTGCACCGCATTCGCCGAGTAACGGTGGATCAGGAACAGTTGCATCAGCGTCATCAGCCGCTTCTTGCGGAACGCCGGTTGCGTATTCAGGTCGCGCACCGAAAGGAAGTTGCGCCCGCGGCGGTCCTGTAAGCTCGCAAAGATCACGTTGGAGATCTTCTCCCCTCCATCGCTCAGTACGCTTAACTCCAGCAGCTCCGAGCCCGCGGTGTGCGGTCGCAGCTGGACGCGAAGTTTCCCTTGATGCTCCCAGTGCTCGCTCCACGCCGCCAGCCACTCCTCCAGCAGTCTGGGCGGAACCTCGGTCTGCACCAGGTGCTGAAACTGGGTCGAGCCCTTGCCCATCGCCTTGGTTGCAGCCGTGCGCCCCGAGGACGCCATCAGCGCGCCATCCAGCCGCGGCCCGCCCACCAGCGTTTGCGGTGTGCGGTAGGGCGATTCCAGCAACCGGAACTTGCGTTGCAAGCGCGCCAGCGCCAGCATCCCATCCTGCTTGAGCGCGGTGGCGAATTCCTCCGAGGCCAGGCCGTCGATCTGATGCCCACCGTAAGTGATGAAATTGAAAACGAAGCCCAGCTTGCCCAATTCCTCCGGGAAGCGTCGCATCTGCTCCTCGCTCATGCCCGTCGTGTCCCAGTTGAACGATGGCGACAGGTTATAGGCCAGCATCTTGTCCGGGAACTGGGCGTGAATTGCGTGCGCGAACTTCTCCGCGTCTTCCAGGTCCGCCGTCTTCGTTTCCATCCACAGCAAGTCGGCAAACGGCGCCACTGCCAGCGACTTGGCGATGGCGTAGTCGATTCCGCCCTGCACCTGATAGAAGCCCTCTGGCGTCTTCGGCAGATCGCAATCCCATACCACCTGCACGCCCATGGCCCGCGCCTTCTCGCGAATTTCATAAAACGAAGCGTCCTTCGAAAATTCCATCCACGCCTCGACGGTCATGTCGAAGCGCTCGCCGTCTGCCGCACGTGTCTGCATGGCATCGGCAACCGCGCGTCCGTATGTCTTCAGCTGCGCTTGGCCGATCCACTCTTCGATGTATCGCGTATCGAGCTTGTCAAGTGCGGCTTCGAACTCGGGTGCCGTCGCGTTGCGCAATGCCTGTGCGGTTGCCCGGATCGCCGGAATCAACCCCGCTCGTTCCAGCCACTCATTCGCGTCGTGACATTCCGTCTCTGAGATCGCGAATAGCAGGTGTCCGCGAATCTCCTGCGCTCCGAACTCCGCCAGCATTTTCAGAATGGCGACGTAGCCCACACGGTACGTGGGCAGGTCGGTATTGGTTGCTCCCAGGATGAAAGGTTGATCGCGCTCGTCGCTGTCATTTTCCAGGAACGTCGCCGACTCGGCGTCGGTGCGCGCCACGATAATTCCCGCGACTCTCATGATGTCGAGTTGCAACCGCGCCGCGTTCAGCCTCCGGATCTGCTCGTCTTCGGCCACCAGCACCTTTCCGCCCTGGTGCCCGCACTTTTTCGCGCCCGGCTTCTGGTCTTCAATGTGATAGCCCGGTACGCCAACTTCCACAAAGCGCCGGACCAGGTTGCGCACGTGGGCGTCCCCGCCATGTCCGGTGTCCGCGTCCGCGATAATGAACGGGCGAAAGTCAACCACGGGCGTCGACTTGCGCTGCTGTTCGCTCATACGGGCACGCGCATAGTGCTGGTTCTTGTCCGCGGCAAGCAGCGCGCGTACCAGGCCCGCCGCTTCGTCCGGCACCTGGCTCAGCGGATAGCTCGCCAGGTCCGGACCCGGATCTTCATTCACCGATCCCTTCGCCGACGTTGCCCACCCGCCCAGGTAAATGCCCTCAATTCCCATCCGTTTGATCATTACGGCTTGGCCCGGCGAGTAAGGGCCGAAAGTGGTGATCGCCTTGCGCTCCTGGAAAAGCTCGCGCAGCCGCGCATAAAAGTCCTCCGCCGCTTTCCGCGCCACCGTGTAATCGCCACGAATCGTTCCTTGCTGCTCGGCCACCTGCTGCGCGCTGTGCAGCCGCACGATTCCCTCGAAGCGCGGGCTGGCAAACCACTGCTGTGCGGCAGCCACCTGCTCGTCGAATGTGTTCATCGTCGGGGTGGGCATTTCCGTCGCTGGTATTTCCGGAGTTTCAACTTTTGTCGGCATATTTTTCATCCATTATCAGAAAGTTAATACTGCATGCTTGCAGCGATGCGGGATGCGCGAGGGCGCGAATCGGGATTCGGCCAGCCCGCCGCCGACTCTACTGTATACCCATTGGTCGGGAGGTTTCATTGTGGGGATTCAAGACTGGAGGTCTTTCGTGCGCAGTACTCGCTGACGATGGTAGCGCGGGCATCTTGCCGGCGGTCCCGAGCCCGGAATCCCCAGCAAACTGATTTTGGCTTGCTGGGGTGGGAGAGCGTCTCGCCCTCGGCGCCCACTGTCGTAGAAATCACTGCCCGATCGGGCCTTAGTCACCCGAAGGCAACAGTTCGTAGCTCTCTTCCACCGTCGAGTAGTCGATGGCCTGCGCTTCGCGGAGTCCTTCCAATGCCGTGACCCCGCCCCGAATCAGGTGTTCCCAATTGTTTTGCCGGTTGGAATTCTTCGCAGTCGTCATCTTCTTGTCCTCACCTTACGGAATTTGCCGCCGGGAGTTTGTCCCCGGCCCCGCATCCAGGCCCAGTAGACTGCGAATTGCAGTTTCCTGCAAACCCTGCCGTCCGCCCCGGCCCACTGGGTCAAAATAACCTAGTGGCTGGTCCTTGCCTCCAGCGCGGACTATGATGTTGACTTATGAACGCGATGACCACTTTTCCCAATACCGTTCCCGAAGCCCAAGGTTTCGCCCAGATTGAGAGCAATGTTCTCACCCCCGAAGCCCGCGCCTTCCTTTTGAAGCTCGCCGGACGCTTTGAGGGCCGCCGCCAGGAACTGCTGGCGCGCCGCAAGCAGGTTCAGCAGAAGATCGACTCCGGCTGGCTGCCTGACTTCCTGCCCGAGACCGCCGAGATCCGCAAGGCCAACTGGAAGGTTGCGCCCATCCTCAGGGATTTGACCGACCGTCGCACCGAAATTACCGGCCCCGTTGACCGCAAGATGGTCATCAATGCCCTCAATTCCGGCGCCAGCGTTTTCATGGCCGATTTCGAAGACGCGAACTCGCCCACCTGGAGCAACAACATCGAAGGCCAGCAAAACCTGTGCGACGCCATCCGCCGCACCATCCAGTTCGTAAGCCCGGAAGGGAAGCGGTACCAATTGGCGCGGAAGACCGCGACTCTGGTCGTGCGCCCGCGCGGCTGGCACCTGAACGAAAAGCACTTCCAGGTAAACGGAAAGCCCATTTCCGGCTCGCTGTTCGATTTCGGCCTCTACTTCTTCCACAACGCCCAAGAGCTTCTCCGCCGCGGCACCGGCCCCTACTTCTATCTGCCCAAGATGGAGAGCCATCTTGAAGCGCGGCTCTGGAATGACGTGTTCAACTTCGCGCAGGACGAACTCGCTATTCCGCGCGGCTCCATTCGCGCCACCGTGCTCATCGAAACCATCCTCGCCGCGTTCGAAATGGATGAGATTCTTTACGAACTGCGGGATCATTCCGCCGGTCTCAACTGCGGCCGCTGGGACTACATTTTCAGCTTTATCAAGAAGTTCAGCTCGCGTCCCGATTTCCTGCTCCCCGACCGCTCCCTCGTCACTATGGAGCGCCATTTTCTCGCCTCCTACGTCGAACTGCTGATTCAGACCTGCCATCGTCGCGGCATTCATGCCATGGGTGGCATGGCGGCGCAAATTCCCATCAAGAACGACGACGCTGCCAACGAGCAGGAGCTCGACAAAGTCCGCAAGGATAAATTGCGCGAGGTCAAGGCCGGCCACGACGGCACCTGGGTGGCTCATCCCGGCCTGGTTCCGGTCGCAAAACAGATTTTCGACCAGTACATGCCCGAGCCCAACCAGATCACAAAACCGCGCACCGACCGCGCTATCACCGCAAAAGATCTCCTCACCGTCCCCGACGGCGATATCACCGAAGCTGGTTTGCGTTGGAACGTAGATGTCGGCTTGCAGTATCTCGATTCCTGGCTGCGTGGTTCGGGCTGCGTGCCGATCTATAACCTCATGGAAGATGCTGCTACCGCCGAAATCTGCCGCGCCCAGGTCTGGCAATGGCTGAAGCACAACGCGCGCATGACCAACGGCAAGACGGTTACCCAGGACTTCGCGAAACAGGTAATCAAAGACCGGGCCACGGAGTCGTGCGGCGACCGCCAGTTACAGAAAGCCGCCCAGGTTCTCGAATCCTTGATGACCAGCAAAGAGTTCCCCGAGTTCCTCACTCTTGCCAGTTACGACCTTTTAGATTAGTGGGCTAGTAGACCAGAGGCTTGGCTTTTGCGATTTGATCGTCAGTAGCGAGTCATCCTGAGCGCAGCAGGTGCTGCGCTGAGCGCAGCGCCTGGGGAGTCGAAGAGCCTGCCTGGAACGATTTCGAGGGGACCCCTATACCATCTACGCCCGGACGGTCGTATCAGACAGCTCTACCCGTGCCCTGCGCTTTTAGGATAGGATTCCCGACTGCCGCGCTCTTGGGATCGTGCTGGGAACCTATGGTGGTATAACCTGAGCATGGCAGCGCCACAGAATCCTTCGCCCAAAGCGGAGATTGACGCAGGCTTTCTTTCCCAGCTCCAATCCCACGTGGCCGCCCGCGAAGTTGAGCTCGGCTTAGCCTCCCTTGCAGCGCACAAGAATGTCATTGCCGGCATCGATCCCGCCGCGCCTCATGCCGCTCGCCTGCTCCTGCTTGTCGCCATCTGGAGCGATATCGGTTTTGCCGCCTCCCCTCCGATCCAAGAGCTTCTCTCCCGTTTCGACGGCCGTTCCCGTTCGCAATTGTCCATCTCCGACTACATCTGCCTGCGCATGGCCCACGGCATGGTCGCGATGGCCGAGGAAGCCATCGAAACCGCGATTCCTCATTTCGATTTTGTCCTCAGCCTGCCCGGCGAACTCGACAATCGTTTCCTGCTGGCCATTGCCTACTACTGGAAAGGCCGCTGCCTACGCCGCCGTGGCGACTACGACGAAGCCCTGATCTTCACCGGGCAGGGAAGAGACCTCGCCCTCGAACTCAAGGCCCCGCGCATGGCCGCTGTCATGCAGGTCCTCGAGAGCTGGCTCCTGTTCCAGCAAGGCAAATGGAAAGAGGCGGTCCGCGTTTCCGAGGCTGCCGAATCGGCCCTGTGCCAGACCGACGACTACGTCACCCTCGGCAACATTCAGTCTTTCTATGGACGCATGGCTCGCCGCGAAGGCCGCTTCGATAAAGCCATCGAATTCTTCACCACCGCCATCGAGCACTACCGCAAGCGCGATCCGAAACACCCAAACCTAGCTCGTTCGCTTGCCAATATGGCGCTGGCCAAGCGCGGCATCGCTCTTCAATTGCAGCGGCGTGTCGATCTCGACGCGCAGCGGCATCGCAAAACCTCGAGCCGGGCCGCGACCGATTCGTCCCCTCAACCGGCCGTCATCACGCGCGCCGACCATCGCCGCCGCCTCACGCAACTGCGCCGCGAAGCGCTCGATCACCTCGACGCTGCCCGCGAAATCTACCGCCAGCGCCCCACCCATCACGGCCTCGGCACCGTCTATTTAAATGCCGCCTACATCCACCTCGACGGCGGGGACTTCCAGCGCGCCGAAGAAGAATCCGAATCTGCATACAAGCTGGCCGATGAGAAGCGCGACTACATCCTGATGTGCCGCGCCCGCATTCTGCACTGCATGATCGAGAACGCGAAAGTGGAGGAAGATATCGGCGGTCCCGATCCCGGCAGCCACGCCCGCCGCGCTCTCGATTTCAGCCAGCACGCGGTCGAACTGGCAAAGCACACGCAGCACCACCATCTGCTCGCTACTGCTTATCTCTGGCAGGGCCTGACGCAGTGCAACTCGTTCTTCGACAACACCGAAGCTGCGCGCGAATCCTACGACCTCGCCCGCGCCGCTTGCGGCGCCACCGAAGCCGATAGCATCTGGCAGGACCTGCAGGCTCTGCGCGCCAAGATTGTCCGCAAGGGAACGGTTGATCCCGTCCTGAAAGCCTGGTCGCAGGGTGCGGTAGGAGAAAAATCCTTCCGCCAGATCAGCGACGAGTTTGCCGAAATCGTCATTGCCCGCGTCTATGAGCGCGAGGGCCGCAAGGTCTCGCGCGTGGCATCGCGCCTTTCCATCTCGCCCAAGAAAGTGCGCCGCATCCTCGCCCGCATCGGCCGCCGCAAACCCAAGTCAAAATAGACCCGTGTGGGCGCGGGCATTTGCCCGCGCTGCCAGCCATCATCAGGAACCGCAGAGAGACAGCGGCCCTCGGCTGTCCAGCGGCGAAGAGGTGCGTATCGCTTTCGAAGCACCGGCCGTCGCAGCGCCCGTGTAAAATGCCCTTATGCCTCAGCACTCGGGGAACAACCACTCCAAAAAGCGCACGCCGCCGCCCGACGAGACGTTTGAGGAAGCGGCTTACCTGAAGTCGCTCGGCGAGAAGCAGAAAGTTGTGAGTCTCAAGCTCGCCGATGGCGAAATCGTGCGCGGCTGGATCGAGTACTACGACAAGAACATGGTCCGCATCACGCGCGAAGACGGCCCCAATCTCTTCATCTTCAAGCACGAAATCGTCTACATCGCCGAAGACAACAAAAGGAAATGACGCAACCTGCGCGACCTCACGCCGTTTCATGAATAGATCTCAATCTTCCTCCAACCATTCCGCTAATCTGCTCCCCACCATGCAGTCCATCGCCCGCGAAGCCGGCGCCCTGCTAATGGATCATTTCCGCCGCCACGTCAAGATCGAATACAAAGGCGACGTCGATCTCGTCACCATCGCCGACCGTCAATCTGAGGCCCTCATCCTTGATCGCATTCGCGCTCACTTCCCGTCGCACGATGTCATGGGCGAAGAGGGAACGCGCGTCGATACCGGCAGTGACTACAAGTGGTACGTCGATCCCCTCGACGGCACCACCAATTTCGCCCACGGCTTTCCGGTGTTCTGCGTCTCGTTAGCGGTCGAACACAACGGCCAGCGCATTGCGGGCGTGGTTTACGATCCCACCCGCGACGAACTATTCGCCGCGGAGAAGGGAAGCGGCGCGCGCCTGAACGGGGACTCTATTCACGTCTCCTCCACGCCGCGCCTTGCAGAGTCGCTGGTCGCCACCGGTTTCCCCAGCCACAAGCGCCATCGGAATCCGAACATCTACTTCTATCACCAGATTACCCTGCGCTCTCACGGCGTCCGCCGCGCTGGTTCGGCGGCGCTCGATCTCTCGAGCGTCGCCGCCGGACGCTTCGACGGTTTCTGGGAATTCAATCTCAACCCCTGGGATACTGCCGCTGGTGTGCTCCTCGTCGAAGAGGCCGGCGGGCGTGTCACCGATTTTTCCGGCGGCCCATTTCAGATTGCCAGCCGCGAAACCCTGGCCTCCAACGGGCTCATTCACGATGCTCTCGTTGCCGAGTTCCAGGCCATTCTCGCCGGCCGCGGCCTGGAAGAACTTCCCAGCCCCGTCGCCTACGCCAAAGACCGCCAGCCCTGATGCCAACTCAAGCTGCCCCGCCCAGGCCTGCAAGCGCAGAGCGTTACAATATCTAAGTGGGGATCTGTGGGGGCAGAAAATCGGAAGAAATGATTTCCTCCGTGAACTCTGTGCCCTCCGTGGTTCAGCTTTTTCAAAGTCGCGAACATGCCAAACCTTCAAGGTTCTAGTTCACTGCTTGATCGCAAAGTCGAAAAGTGCGCCGATCGTCTCCGCCTCCAAGGCCGCATCCTCTTTCTCACCGAAGATCCCGAGCTCATCAAAAAGCAGCTCGCCGGCTGGGATCTGCCCTGGGATACGAAAAATCCCTCCGCTAACCCCAGACTTCGCGACGACATCTCCACCGACGAAATCACTCCCGCTCACCTGTGTTTCTACTTCGACCAAACCCTCGGCGAGATTCCTTACGCCGGCCTTAAGTGCGGCGGCACCTTGCCGATCGCTCGCGGCGATGTGAAAAAGGGCGGCTTCGTTTGTTCGGTCAGTGGCAAGCGCCGCGGCAAAGGCTCCAGCCGCGAGCAATCGCCCTACGCCGAAATGTGTGCCGGCATTCAGGTCGTGATCGCCGAAAACATCGAGCGTATCTACAAGCAAAACTGCCAGAACCTCGGCCTGCTCACCTCCACCAATTTCGGGCTCATCGACCGCATCCGTTCTGGAGAAGAAATCCCGCTCTCCGAATTCACCACCGGTGAAGACGAAATCACCCGCCAGGTCATCGAATACGGCGGCCTGTTCCCGTTTAATGTCGCCCGCATGCAAGGAAAGGTTTTGCTCCCGCCAATCAAGCCCGTGTGGGGCGGGCATTCCTGCCCGCCGCCCGCAACCCCGCCGCCCATGACGCTGGCCGAAAGGATTTTCGCCAAGCATATGCTCACCTCCGACGGCTCCGTCGGCGTCCCTGCTGTTCAGCCCGGCGACACCGGCTTCACTCGCGTCGACCTCCGTTTCTCCCACGAATACGTCACGCCCATGGCCGCCATCTTCTACGAGCAATACGTGGGCAAGGACGTCCCGGTCAACGACGCCTTCAGCATCCGTTTCTTCCGCGATCATCTCACCTTCCTCGACGAAGTCATCTCCGAAGATAAGAAGAAGCTCGGCCTCCTCGATCTCGCCACCCAGCTCAAGCTCAAGCAAGAAGCCTTCGCCCGCCAACAGGGAATCAAGCTCCACGGCGAACTCACCGACCGCAAGGGCTCCGAGGGCATTTGCCATTCCGTCATGCTCGAAACCTACGCCCTGCCCGGCCAGGTCAATGTCGGCTCCGACTCGCACACGCCCCACGTAGGGGCCATCGGCTGCATCGCCTTCGGCATCGGCACGACCGACGTTTTCAACTCCTGGATCACCAAAGACGTGCGCGTCAAAGTTCCCGAGTCGGTCAAGATCATCATCAAAGGCAAGCGCCATCCGAACGTCACTGCCAAGGATTTCATCCTCAAAATTCTTTCCCTCGACTACGTCCGCAGCGGCCAGGCCCTCGCCAAGGTCATGGAGTACGCCGGCGAAGCCGTCGAAGCCCTCAGCGTCGACGAGCGCGCCACCATGACCAACATGGCCGCCGAAATCGGAGGCTTCACCGGCATCGTCGCCCCGGACGAAAAGGTAGTTGAGTTCCTGTTAGAGCGCCGGCAGGGCCTTGGGGAACAACTCGAAAATTTAAAGGATGTCATCCTGAGCGGAACGAAAACTCCACGAAGTGGGGTTTTCGCGCAGTCGAAGGATCCCTACCGTACCACGGAAGCCAGCCAGCTAAAGAGCGAACTCCGCCACCTCATCTCCCCCCTCCATAGCGATCCCGATGCCCGCTACGCCCACGTCATCGAACTCGACGCCGCCGAAATCGCTCCCATGGTTGCCACTCCCGGTGACCCCGGCAACGGGAAATACATCCGCGATCTCGAGAAGCCCGTTCCAGTCGAAATCGCCTACGGAGGCACCTGCACCGCCGGCAAAAACGAAGACATGGATATGTACGCCGCCGTCCTCGCCGACGCGTTAAAACATGGCCGTCGAGTCTCGGAAAACGTCCAATTCTGGATTCAATTCGGCTCGCAGGAAACCCGCGAGTACTCGCGCCGGAAAGGCTACATCGAGATTTTCGAGCGCGCCGGCGCCCGCCTGATCGAGCCCAGCTGTGGAGCCTGCATCAACGCCGGCCCCGGAGTCTCCACGCGTCCCGACCAGGTAGTTATCAGCGCCCAAAACAGAAACTTCCCCGGCCGCAGCGGCCCCGGCCAGATGTACCTGGCCAGTCCCCTGACCGTAGCCGCCAGCGCCGTCGCCGGCCAAATCGTCGAATACCAAGCCGAACCGTGACCCCAGCGTCAACTCGGTAACATCCTGTCGGCTCGCTTTTTCACCCTACGGAAACACGCCACGTTACTCGCGTCTTAAACCCACTTAACCAAGTCACCTGCCGCACGCTACCAACGTAATCTGGTGTCTCGCTAGTTGTTCCCTTATTCTCTGGCTCTGTCGCGGTGGGGTGACAGCGCAAAATTTTCTGTCCGGGCGACACAAATCACTTTGGGGGATTGGATTCCATGAAGTTCGCGAGAATGAGTGTGTTTGTGGCTTTGCTGGTGGCCGTTTGCCTTCCAGCCGGCGCACAGGTGATAAAAACAAAAATGGGCGTCAACGTTCCTTTCAACTTTGTTGCCGGCAGCGAATATCTTCCGGCGGGCCACTACACCATCGTGCAAGCGTTTTCCGACAACAATACAACCTGGCGTATTACGAGCGACGACGATCGGCACTCTGTTTCGATGCTGACAGACACTACCTCGTCACCCGTGAAGAGCCACCGTCGCAGCGTGGTATTCCAGCAGGTGGGCGCGCGCTACGTTTTGTCCGAGTTCTGGACCACAGAACACTCCGGGCGTGAGGTGCCCAAAGCGCGTCACCAGACTCTTGAGGCTTCGGCTGGTAAGAACGTCGAGGTTGCGGCCGAGTAACCGCACTTACCAAACTGCCGGACACAAAGACGACGGGAGATTGGGAAAGTCGCGTCGCCTGACAGTCTGGCACAGACCTGAAAGCGCCCACCCAAGTCTTAGCTTGGGCGGGCCTATCCTGCCCAAACGCGGAAGCCTCTGCAGACCCCGGTTGGGCCGTTGTCAGCGCCCAGACCCGCAACTTCCCCGGCCACGGTGGCAAGCCGAACTCCGAACGCCGGGAGCCGCCAGCCGCGTTCGCACGCGCCACAAAAATTCCTGCTACAATTTTTTCAAGAGCTCTGTTAATCTTCCCGTCTGTCAGGAGCACTGAAGAATGGCTTACGTGATTGCCGAGCCGTGCATCGGTACGAAAGATACGGCGTGCGTGGACGCCTGCCCCGTCGATTGCATTCACCCCAAGAAGGACTCCGAAAAGTACGCCACCGAAGAGATGCTTTATATCGATCCCGTCGAATGTATCGATTGCGGCGCGTGCGTCCCGGTCTGCCCAGTTTCGGCCATCTTCGCCCTCGACGACCTGCCCGAGAAGTGGAAAGACTTCACGGAACGGAATGCGAAGTATTTTGGGAGATAGCTGTCAGCTGTTAGCTTTTAGCCATTAGCTTGGGCCTGTGCGGTTTACAGACTTCTTGGCCAAGTCAATGGCCTTGGTTGAAATTCCCGGAAACGGCGCCCGACAGCACGTTGACACGCCTGAAGGCCGACGTGAGTTCCACTGCCGCTTTAAGCTAAGAGCTAAAAGCCAAAAGCCGGTCCTCTCCGTTACAATCATCGTTTAGCCGCTGAGCCCTCCATGGCGCTGAAGGAGTCGGAAGCGATCGTTCTGCGCGTCTATCCGCTGCGCGAATCCGATCTGCTGGTGACGCTTTTCACCCGCGCGGAAGGCAAGGTCAAAGGCGTGGCGCGCGCCGCCAAGAAGTCGAAACGCCGCTTCGGAGGCGCGCTCGAGCCGCTGACGTATGTGCGGGCGTTTTACGACGACCGCGAACGGCAGGAACTGGCTCGGCTCGATTCCTGCGAAGTGATCGAGTCGCCCATGGCGAGCGAGGTCACTTACGCGCGGTCGGTGGCGCTGGCGCACGTGGCTGAGCTGCTCGATCAGTTGATGCCGGACCGCGAGGCGAGCGACGCCGTTTTCCGGTTGAGTCTGGCCGTAATCGGAGAGCTGCGCGGCCGGGCTTTGTGGATGCCCGTCACCTACTTCGAGCTGTGGATGACGCGGCTGATAGGCTTTTTGCCGGACCTCACGGAGTGCATAGTCTGCGGCCGGGCTTTTGATGAAGAGCGAAACCGCGACGAGGCTGGGGATTACGCAGGTAGCCGCGCTTTCTGGCACGCGCTGGCTGATGGTCTGATGTGCGTGGACGATAAGCGCATTGCATCGTCGGAGCTGTCGCCGGAGTCGCGCAAGATTGCAGCGCGGATGTTGCGCTCGCGAGTTTCCGATTTTGCCGGCATCGAGTGGCCGAAGGCTCTATGCGCGGATTTGCGTAAGTTCCTGATCCAGATTCTCGAGCGCCAGATTGAAAAGAAGCTGGTGACGGCCGGGATGCTCGAGAAAATCAGCTGTTAGCCGTTAGCTCTTGGCTGTTAGCTTGTACCGAGATTGCTCCAAAGCTAAGAGCTAAAAGCTAATAACCAGAAGCTCGACTGTAATGAACTCATCCACACCCAACTCGCTCACCTTCCAGGAACTCATCCTCAAGCTCCAAGCCTTCTTTGCCGAGCGTGGATGCGTTATCCAGCAGCCCTACGACGTCGAGGTCGGCGCGGGAACCATGGCTCCCGAAACTTTCCTGCGCGTGCTCGGGCCGAACCCATACAAGGTCGCCTACGTGCAGCCGTCGCGGCGTCCGGCTGACGGCCGCTATGGCGAGAACCCCAACCGGCTGTTCAAGCACATGCAGTTGCAGGTCATTCTGAAGCCGCCGCCGGAAAACGTACAGGAGCTCTACCTCGAATCGCTCGGCGCCATCGGCATCGACCTGCGCCAGCACGACATCAAGTTCGAGGAAGATAACTGGGAGTCGCCCACCCTCGGCGCGTGGGGAATTGGCTGGCAGGTGATGCTCGATGGCCTCGAAATCACGCAGTTCACGTACTTCCAGCAGTGCGGCGGGGTGGATTTGGAGCCGATCTCCGCCGAGCTCACCTATGGACTTGAGCGCATCTGCGCCTTCTTGCAGGATGTCGATTCCATCTATGACATCGTGTGGGCTCGCGACCCGGACACCGGCAGGGAAGTGAAATACGGAGACGTACGCCTGGCCGACGAGCAGCAGTTTTCGGTCTACAACTTCGAGGCAGCCGATGTCGCCAGCACCTGGAAGCACTTCGAAATGTGCGAGGCGGAATGCAAGGCGTTGATCGATCGCTATGCCGCGTTAACCAGTGCTGATTTCAGAGCTACGAATGAGGGCATTGCACCTGAGAAGTCGCACTTCCCGCTGCTTGGTGCTTACGATCTCTGCCTGAAGTGTTCGCACTATTTCAACATTCTCGATGCCCGCGGCGCCATCTCGGTCACCGAGCGCGTGGGCGTCATCGCCCGCGTGCGCGCCCTCGCGGTCGGCATCGCCAAGGCCTGGATGGACCAGCAGTACGGTTCGGAGAGCAAGGCCGAGAGCCAGGCTAAGGCCGCGAAACCGGCCGCAAAGGAGAAAAAAGGCAAGCCAGTTCCGGTTGGATAGAAAACCCACCAACCCCGCTGTGACTCGGCTCACATTCACAAGTCCTTAATTTTGAGAGCATAACTTGATCTCCTCATGCCAGACTTTCTGTTAGAAATCGGATGCGAAGAAATCCCCGCCCGCATGATTGACGGCGCCAGCCGCGAGTTACGGGAACGGGTTACCGCGTTGCTGGATCGGGAACGCCTTGCACCGAACGCGCCCCTCAGTACGCTCGACACTCCGCGCCGCCTCGCTGTCACAGCGACCGGGATTCCCGCAGCCCAGCCCGATGTCACCGAACAAATCACCGGCCCCTCCGCGCAGGTTGCCTTCAAGGACGGCCAGCCCACACCCGCCGCGCACGCCTTTGCGAAGAAAGTCGGCGTCGACGTCGGCAAACTGGAGAAGGTGACGACACCGAAGGGCGAATATCTGGGCGCCACCATTGCGCGCAAAGGTCGCACGGCAGCGGAGATTCTGGCCGAAGCCTTACCCAAAGAAATTGCTGCGCTCTACTGGCCGAAAAATATGCACTGGCGCAGGCGGGGAGAACTTTTTGTTCGTCCGGTGCGCTGGCTGGTCGCCATGCTCGACGGTCAGGTCATCCCGATGGACTTGTTTGGCATTCCAGCCGGCAACACTTCGCGCGGCCATCGCCTGTTGGGCCACGAAACTGCTGCCATTGCCAACCCCGGCGCCTACGTTGAGTCGCTTCGCGCAGCGGGCGTTCTGGGCGCGGCCGACCGTGAACAGGTCATCCGCAAAGCGCTCGACGCAGCCACACGCACCATTCCCGGCGCGCGCTGGCGTGAAGACAAGCCGTTGCTGGCCACGGTCATCAATCTCACGGAATTTCCCGGCGTCATTCTCGGCAGCTTCGATCCCGAATTCCTCGCGCTTCCGGAGGAAGTGCTGGTCACCGTGATGCGCGACCACCAGAAGTATTTCGCGGTCGAAGACGCAAATCACAAGCTGGTGCCGCATTTCCTCGCCGTGCTCAACACCAACCCCGATCCCAACGGCGTCATTCGCCACGGCAACGAGCGCGTGCTGCGCGCCCGCTTCAACGACGCGCGCTTCTTCTGGCAGACCGACCAGAAACAGACCCTCCGCGACCGCGTCGATCTGCTCAAGCATGTCACGTTTCAAAAAGACCTCGGCAGCTATTACGACAAAACCATGCGAGTGCAGCATCTGGCCAGTTGGCTGGCCGAAACGGTCCGGCAGAACGGCATGGCGATCCGCCCCGGCGTGGTACATAAGGCCGCTTTGCTGATCAAGACCGACCTCACCACGGAGCTCGTCAAGGAATTTACCGAGCTGCAGGGAATTGTTGGCGGCCTTTACGCCGCCGTGCAGCCGCTCGATGAAGGCATGAAGCCCGACGTACAGGCGGAGGTCTCCAAAGCCATCTACGACCACTACAAGCCGGAATCGATGGAGGATGACGTGCCCCGCACGGTCGAAGGCGCCGTCCTTTCCATCGCCGATAAGGCCGATTCCATCGCGGGCATGTTTGCGTTGGGCCTGGTTCCGAGCGGTTCGAAAGACCCGTTTGCGCTCCGTCGCCAAGCCAACGGTATTGTGAAGACGATTGCCGAGCACAAGCTGCCGTTCCGCTTGTCGGACATCATGACGGATGCGCGCTCGCACTATCACGGGTCCGAGGCGGAACGGAAATTCACAAATAAAGACTATGCCGGTTCGGTGCGCGCGTTCCTCCGCGAGCGCCTGGAGTTCTACCTGAAGGACGCGCGCGGCCATGCCTATGACGCGGTCAACGCGGTGCTGGCGGCCGACGCGGACGATGTTGTGGATGCCGTCGCGCGGGTTGGCGCGGTCAGTAAAGTACGCGGCTCGACCGACTTCGAGTCCATCTGTGTCGCCTTCAAGCGTATGAAGAACATTTTGCGGCAAGCCGAAGAAACTAAGAGACGTATCGCTGACCATCTTAATTCGTCCGCGCTCGCCGAGGACCCGGAAAAACAGCTGGCTGCGCTCATTCCGACCACCGCGAGCACGGTCGAGAAGCTGCGCGCCACGCACAACTACGAGCAAGCGCTGCTCGAAGTTGCCAAGCTCCGGCCCGCAGTCGACAAGTTTTTCGACAAGGTCATGGTGATGGTGGACGACGAGAAATTGCGCGCCAATCGCCTGGCCTTGCTCCAGACCTTGGTCAAAGAGTTCTCCACGATCGCGGATTTCTCCGAGATCGTGACCGAAGGAAAAGAATCGAAATAACAAGAGAGGAATCCTATGGCAACCATCACTCTCCCCGAAGCGGAAGTTGAGGAACGTAACAGCAGCAGTACGAAATACGTCTACTCGTTCGGCGGCGGCAGAGCCGACGGCAACGGCAAGATGAAAGATGTGCTCGGCGGCAAAGGCGCTGGCCTGGCGGAAATGACCAACGCCGGCCTGCCCGTGCCTCCCGGCTTTACGATCCAGACCGAGGCCTGCCGCGAGTACATGCGGCACAACGCGGTCTCGAAAGAAGTCGATGCGCAGATGGATGCGGCGCTCGCCAAACTCGAAGCCCTCCAGGGCCAGAAGCTCGGCAAGGGCGACAATCCACTGCTCGTCAGCGTGCGCTCAGGCGCAAAGTTTTCCATGCCGGGCATGATGGATACGATTCTCAACCTCGGCTTAAACGACCAGAGCGTGCAAGCTCTTGCCCGACGCGCCGACGCCCGCTTTGCCTACGACTCCTATCGCCGTCTCATTCAGATGTTCGGCAACGTCGTGCTGGAAATCGCGAAGTCTGAGTTCGAAGAAGTTTTTGACGGCAAGAAGAAACACAAAAAAGTAAAACTCGACACCGAACTCGATGCCAAGGCGCTGCAGG
>Ga0187781_10000686_pt1 | contig 24637 bp, 21 predicted proteins | sample 0715_SJ02_MP02_2_FD_132447 | JGI IMG/M metagenome (GOLD analysis project Ga0187781, IMG submission 132447) | Tropical peat soil microbial communities from peatlands in Department of Meta, Colombia - 0715_SJ02_MP02_20_MG | ecosystem: Environmental > Terrestrial > Soil > Wetlands > Peat | place... | reverse complement strand
TTTGCTAAGTCAAAGAAGCGGCGGCGCCACATGCATCGGCGTCAGAGGCCGTGCGCGCCAGGTCGCAACGTTGGCAAAAACTGCCGTCAGTCGGTGAGAACATGGGCACCTGAGGCAGGCACTAGCGGTGCTGATCGGCGTCTTACTTGTGGGGCGGACCGGCGCCGCGCCGGAACAATTCTTCCAGGTTGCTGTCGCTCGGAACCGAAGGCGCTTCAGGAGCTTCGATCTGGAGTTTATTTAGATCCAGGCTCTTGGGTTTTTCGAGAAAAACGGTCACGGATTGGGGCAAGAAGATCACGATAACGACCAATATCAGCTGCATCGCAACCCATGGCAAGGCACCCCAATAGATGTCGGGGGATGCGACGGGCCTCGGGATCCGACGCTCCTTGAACAGGGAGTCGGCAATGCCGCGCAGGTAAAAAAGCGCAAACCCGAAGGGCGGATGCATAAAGCTCGTCTGCATGTTCACGCACAGCATCACGCCGAACCAGATGAGGTCGATACCCATCTTGTCGGCAACCGGCCCGATCATCGGGATAATGATGAATGCGATTTCGAAGAAATCCAGGAAAAACGCCAGAAAGAAAATGAAGACGTTGATAAAGACCAGAAACCCGATTTGCCCGCCGGGAAGGTTGCTAAGCTGCGCTTCGATCCAGCGTGCGCCGTCGACTCCCTGAAACACCAGCGAAAAGACTCGCGCGCCAATGAGGATGAAAACCACCATTGCGGTGATGCGCATCGTGCTGTGCATCGCATCGCGCAAGAGTGGCCAGGTAAGCCGCCCGTGCAGGGCGGCGAGCAGCAAGGAGCCAACGACGCCCATCGCGCCGGCCTCGGTTGGTGTGCAAATCGCCGTGTCCATCCACGGCAGTCCCCCCATGCTGCCAAGGACCGCGAAGATCAGCAGCGCGGAGGGAATGATGCCGCGCAAACACCGTAGCCAAAGCCGCCAACCGGTATCCGTACGCGCGGACTTGTCGATGCCCGGGACATCCTGTGGGCGCACGATGCCCAGCGCGAAGGTGTACAGCGCGAAAATCAGCACCTGCAAGATCGAGGGCCCCCAGGCACCCTTGTACATGTCACCAACAGATCGCCCCAGTTGGTCGGCTAAAACGACCAGCACCAACGATGGCGGCACGAGCTGGGTGATGGTGCCCGACGCGGCCAAAACACCGGTCGTGTATCGCATGTTGTAGCCATAGCGCAGCATCACGGGCAGCGAGATCAGTGCCATGGCGATGATCTGGCCGGCGACGGTTCCGGTGATGGCACCCAAAATGAAACCGACAATGATGACTGAGTAGCCAAGCCCGCCGCGCACGGTCCCAAAGAGTTGCCCCATCGAGTCGAGCATGTCCTCGGCCAGTCCGCACTTTTCCAGCACACTGCCCATCATGGTGAAAAACGGAATGGCAAGCAGCAAGTCGTTGGAAAGAATATTGAAGACGTTCAGCGGCAGGTTGATGAGAAAAGCCGGTGGGAACCACCCCATGGCGATGGCGTATGCGGCGCAACCAAGCCCCAAAGCGGCCAACGAAAATGCCACCGGAAACCCGAGCAGCATGATCACGACGAGCCCGGCAAACATTACTGGCGGGAAATTCTCGATACTCACTGCAGCGGCTTTTCGTAGTGGGCATCCAGCGTGGTTGCTCCGCGCAGATAGGCAACCCGTTTGATAATTTCGGCAGTTGCCTGAAGCAGCACGAGGCCAAAGCCTAGCGGCAGCAGCAGCATCGCGGGCCAGCGCACCAGACCTCCTGCGTTAGAAGAGACCTCACCGCTAAGAAACGTGCGCACAAAAATGGGCCAGGAAAGGGCTAGCAAAATCGACATCACCGGCACCAGAAAAAAAACCAAACCTGCGAGGTCGAGCCAAACGGGCGCTTTGCCGCGCAGGCGCGAATAGAAAATGTCCACGCGCACGTGCTCGTTGAGGCGCAAGACGTAGGGCGCTCCCAGCATGACGGTGGCCGCGAACAAATACCACTGGATCTCGAGCCAGGCGTTGGAGGAGATATCCCAGCCGTACCGAATGAGGGCATTGCCGGCACTGATCAAACTGGCAGCCAGGACTGCATACGCGGCGAGCCAGGCGAGCTTGTCGCTGATCCAGTCAACGACCCGGCAAAACGCGAGCAGTTGCTTCATGCTGGCGAAAGTAACATGCGCCGTTTTTGGCTAGCAGCCGCCGGAGGCGGGCGCGATAATTCCCGCGCCAATAGCGGAGAGTGCACCGCGCGGAACGCGGGTTTGTAGTTCAACGGCCGATTGCATGCGCGCCGCAAATTCCTTTCCGACTTGTTGTTCGGGCGCTTGACCGGGGCGCCACAAAACAAGGGCACCGCAGCGCGCAAGCTGCTCCGCCGTGACCCATGGCGCTTGGTTGCGCTCTCCGCTTGATAAAACGGCAGGGTGCGACGGCAGCTCCAAAGCAATTGCTCCGGCTTCCCAATCGGGGCCAATGACGATTTCTAGGCGCCCCGACGTGTTGGCCTGCCAGTGCGCTAGCGCCATTGCCGCGAGCGGCTGTGCGGCAAACGAGTGATGAAAGCCCGGTGCGCGCATCGCTACGACGACGTTCCAAATGAGCGCAGCCGCGTGCGCCGTGATGACCGCAACCAGAGCCGATCGCGGGCCGGGGCGGCGGGATTCGCGCAGCAGCGAAACCCCATATAGGGGCAGCAGCAAGGTTGCCGTGGCCCCCCAGTGGTTTTGGGGTGCAACACCGGCGAAAAGCACCAGCGCGAGTACCAAGGCCAAGGGCGTAAGAGCCAAGATTGCCAGCGCGCGCCGTTGCGGCAACGCGCTGGTGCGATCCGGCTCTGGTGGTGCTTCTTGCCTCTGCGAGCGCCCGCGTGCGCTGCGCTCCACGATGATCGCCAGGCCAAGCGCGAACAAGGCTGGAGCCAGCCGCCCGATTTGTTGCACAACGAACCCTGCAAGATGCAACAGTCGCTCGCTCAGTGGCAGTTCGGCCAGCAGGCTATGGCTGGCGTAGGTGAAGGTGGAAAATTCGTGACTAGCGAGCCACTGCAGGTGGGGCGCAAGCGGAATCAGCGTAAGTAAGCCGCAAAGCGCTGCGTGGCGCCAAAAGCGCGGTTGGCGCCACACGCCTAGCGCGATAAGCGCAAGAACGTTGGCAGCGATAAAGATCGCCATTTGATACTTCGTAAGCAAACCCAGGCATTGGGCGATACCGAGCACTACCCATGGCAGCCAGGCGCCGTTTCGCTGTTCGTCGCGAACGATGCGCAGCACACACCAGGCGCTGGCAGCAACGAACGGGAGCATCACGGTGTTGTGGTTCAGAAAAGAACCACGTCCCATTAGGTAGTAATCGGCGCTGGTAAGCAGCACAGCCACCAGGGCGTCGGCGCGATTGAGCAAAAGCAGCGCACAGCGCCACAAAGTTAGCAGCGTTGCCCCGACGCAGGACATCGCCAAGGCATAAGTGAGAAAGGCGCTGGCGCCAAAGATTTCGATTGCGGCGTGCAAAAGCCAAGTCGGCAGGGGCGGGTGCTTGAAGTAGCCCCATTGCAGGGCGTGCGCCCAGTTCAGCTGCTCGACGTTGTCGGCGTGAGGAACCGTTTGCAGCAGTGCCGGCAGCGCGCTCCACAGCAGGACTATGAATGCAACAAACGCAAGAAGCGACGGCCAGTTCCCGAGCTCGACACTGCAGTCTTGACGCGAAATCACCCGGTCGGCTGCCGGCGCCTGCTCAGCGAGCACGCGATACCGGGCGCGGGGCGTGCGACCCGGCGAGCGGCGCCAAGCGTCGCTTGAACAGTTCGACTTCGCGCACGACCGTGGCCCGGACCGATGGCTCCCACACCGAGTGGCCCGCGTCCGGAACGACCGTGTAGCGGGCACCCGGCCACGCGCGGGCCAGTTCGTCGGCACTGACGATCGGGCAGACGACGTCGTAGCGTGAGTGCACGATCGACGCCGGCAGGTGCTGTATGCGGTACAAGTTGCTGAGCAATTGATTGGGTGCCAGAAAGCACTGATGCGCAAAAAAATGCGCTTCCAAGCGCGCTAGCGCCAGGGCGTCATTGGAGAACTCGCGCACCAGTTCGGGATTGGGAACCAGCGTCGAGCAGGTGCCCTCGTATTCGCTCCAGGCCCGAGCAAACGGCATGTGGATCTTTGGGTCGGGGTTAAACAACCGTCGCCTATACCCGCGCAAAATATCGCCGCGTTCGGCCTCGGGCAGCATCTCGATAAAGCGTCGCCATGCCTCCGGATGGATCTGCCGGGCGCCGTGGAAGAACCAATGCACTTCACTGGTTCTTCCCAAAAAGACTCCCCGCAAGACAAAACCGAGGCAGCGCTGCGGATGCGTCTGGCCGTATGCCAAGGCCAAGGTGCTGCCCCAAGATCCCCCAAACAGTAGCCAACGGGAGATTCCAAGGTGCTCGCGCAGGCGTTCCAGGTCCGCAACAAGGTGCTGCGTGGTGTTGTGCGCGGCCTCGGCAAAAGGCGTTGATGCACCGGCCCCACGCTGGTCGTAGAGCACTACCCGGAAAAACGCGGGATCAAAGAACCTTCGATGTTCTGGTGCGCTGCCACCACCCGGGCCGCCGTGCAGAAAAACAACCGGTACCCCTTTGGGATTACCACTTGTCTCCCAATACATCGTGTGGACGCCGTCAAGAGCCAACATCCCCGTGTCATACGGTTCGATTGGGGCGTAAAGGTCGGCGCGCGCGTCCATGTTAGGAGGGGTGTCGGATGCCGGATTATGCCGGGGGCCCGAGCTTCACGGAAAGCGCAACCCGGGCGAGCCCTGTGGCGCCGAAAGCAATTGTCTGCTAGGTGCCGGCCGCCCGTCGGGGCCCGATGGCCGATCGCGTGAATGCGAGCCTATCGCAGCGCACCAACGCACGATTTTGCACCCACTTGCAGGGGACTTGTCGTATCGTGGTTACCGTGGCGGCACTGCCGCTGGGATCGGCAAGGGAGGAAAGGATGAACGCAGGCGACGTCTTACGTGCTAAGGGCAACGCGCTGTATACGGTCGCACCGGACACGAGCCTATGGTCTGCGGTGCAGACCATGACCGAGTTCGATATTGGGTCGGTGGTGGTGATGGAACACGGGCATCTGGCGGGCATGCTGACTTTTCGTGAGGTTTTTCGGGCCCTTCGCGCAAACGATGGGCGCGTTGGCAAAGGAATGGTGCGCGAATTCATGGACGCCCATCCCAAGAGCGTGGACGCGCAAACGGACGTCAATGATCTGCGCCGCATCATGCTGGACCTGCGAGTGCGCTACATTCCGGTCATGGATCAAACCGTGCTTGCGGGCGTCATATCGTTTCATGATGTGGCACGCGCCGTGCTCGAAGAGCAGGGCTACGAAAACCGAATGCTCAAGGACTACATTCGCGAGTGGCCAATGCCGGAGAGCGTTAGCGGCTGATGGCGCAATCCTTGCCAGATCCGCGAGCGCAAAAACTGCACTTCGCGGTCGTTGGAGCTGGAATTGCCGGGCTGACCTGCGCACGCGAACTGGCCGCTTACGGCGCGCGGGTTACGGTATTTGAGCGCGCACCCGTGCCCGGCGGGCGCCTGGCGAGCCAGCAGTCCGATGCTGGTGTCTTTGACGTCGGCGCGCAGTTCTTTACGGTCCAGACGGAAGCCTTTGCCAAGGCAGTGCATCGATGGGTGGGCGCCGACCTGGTGCGAACCTGGGAGGCGAGCCTGGCGGAGCTGATCAATGGCCAGATCAGTCGGGCTGCGCCCCCCGCACCGCGCTTTGTCGGTGTTCCTTCAATGCAAAGCATTGCCAATTACCTGGCGCGTGACCTCGATATCGTGTTTGACGCCGAGGTCGGACGCATCAGCCGCGGCTCATCGGAGTGGTATCTCTTTGATCCGCGCGATCGACAACTCGGAATTGTAGGATTTGACGCGCTGGTGTTGGCAATCCCGTCGGTCGACGCCTTGCGCCTGGTGCGATCGGAGACAAACTTTGCCGAGCGCTTGGAGACCGTGCGCTGGGATGCCTGCTGGACGGCGACTTTGGCCTTATCGCGCCCGAGCGGGATCGATTTTGATGCCGCCGTGATCAGTGACGATCCCATATTGGGTTGGGCTGCGCGCGACAACTCCAAGCCCATGCGCCAGCTCGGCGAAGGCACGGCCGAGCGCTGGCTGCTGCAGGCGCGCCCGACATGGTCGAAAAATTTCATTGAGATGAACGTCGATGAGGCTGCGCGTTGGATGCAGCGCGCGTTTGCGGCGCGCTTGGCGCGGCCACTGGCACAAAAGTCCTGCAGCGCGTTGCGCTGGCGCGCTTCCACGCCGGCCCAGGCGCTCGCCGAAACCCACCTTTGGGACGCCGAACGTGCCATCGGACTTGCCGGAGATTGGTGCGGTGGCTCGCGCATTGAGTCGGCCTATCTCTCCGGATTGGAGCTTGCGCAGGCAATTGCTCAATGAGCGGCCCGGGTGCACTGCAGCTGCTGGGCCAGCGCAGATTTGCACCATTTTTTTGGACCCAGTTCTGCGGCGCCGCTAACGACAACGTATTTCGGTTCTCCTTTACGCTGCTGGTCACTTACCGCAGCGCGGGGGTTACAGCACTTAACGCTTCCACGGCGGCCAACCTGATCGCAGCCGCGTTCATCCTTCCGTTCCTGTTGTTCTCGGCAACTAGTGGGCAGCTTGCCGATAAGTTCGACAAGGCGATTGTCATGCGCGCGGTCAAGCTGCTGGAAGTGGCGATCATGCTGCTGGGCGCCTGGGGCTTTGTGTACGGGCAATTTGCCATTTTGCTCACCTGCACGTTTTTGATGGGCGTGCACTCGACTTTGTTTGGTCCAGCCAAATACGCATATCTACCGCAGCACTTGAGCGCCTCGGAGATCGTAGGTGGCAACGGTATGGTCGAAATGGGAACCTTCGTCGCCATCTTGTTGGGCACCATCTTAGGTGGCGTACTCATGGATCAGGGGCAAGAAGCTCCGACGTACGCAGCCAGCGGTTGCGTCGCACTGGCCCTGATCGGGGTGGGTGCAAGCCTGGGTATACCGCGAACTCCCGCGCCGGACCCCAGGCTGGCCGTGGACTGGAATCCAGTTCGTGTCGTGTGGGCCAATCTGCGTTTGGCTCGGGAGCGGCGCGTGGTCTTTCTTTCCATGCTGGGAATTTCCTGGATGTGGTTCTTCGGGGTGCTATTTCTTACGCAGTTCCCCGCATTCGCTCGCGATGTCCTGGGCGGGGGTCCGTCGCTCGCCAACTTGCTGCTCGCGGTGTTTACGACCGGTGTTGCAGTGGGTTCTTTGGCTTGCGATCGACTTTCGCATCGCATCGTCGAAATCGGTCTGGTGCCTCTGGGGTCGATCGGCATGACCGTCTTTGGCGTCGATTTGTTTTTTGCCGTGCCCGACGAACCATTGGGTCACCTGCAAACCGCGCGGCAGTTTTTGTCGCACACCGCACAATGGCGCGTTTTGCTCGATCTTTTTGGACTGTCCGTTTGCGCGGGTCTGTACAGCGTCCCGCTGTATGCATTGATTCAGACGCGCTGCCCGGCTGCACGGCGCGCGCGCATCATCGCCGCTAACAATATCCTCAATGCCCTCTTCATGATTGTTGCCAGCGCTTACGCGGTGCTGGTGCTGCGCGGTCTGGGCGCAAGCATCGTGCAGTTGTTTCTGCTGACCGCGCTGTTCAATGCCGCCGTTGCCGTCTACATTTACCTGCGGGTGCCGGAGTTTTTACTGCGCTTTCTCTCCTGGATCCTGGTCAATCTGATCTACCGCATCCGTGCTCGAGGGCAAGAACACATTCCCGAGGAAGGCTCTGCGCTACTTGTGGCAAATCACGTTTCTTATGTTGACGCGATCGTCTTGTCGGCTGTGAGCCCGCGGCCTATCCGTTTTGTCATGCATCGGTCCATCTTCGAAATACCCTTTCTGTCCTGGCTTTTTCGCCACGTCAAGGCGATTCCGATTGCATCGGCCCGAGACGATCCGGTGTTGATGGAGCAGGCATTCGCCCGCGTCTCGGAGGAGTTGCGCGACGGAGGGCTTGTTTGCATTTTCCCCGAAGGCGGGCTCACGCGCGATGGTGAACTGGCACGTTTTCGGCCGGGATTGAGTCGAGTCTTGATGCGCGATCCGGTGCGCGTGGTGCCGATCGCGCTATGCGGGCTGTGGGGCTCCATGTTTAGCCGCGCGCGCGAGCCCTTGCTGCGCCGGCGGTTTGCGCGGGGATTTTTCCCGCGCATCGGAGTTAAAGTGGGCACCGCGGTCCCACCGCAGGAGGCAAGCCCGGAGCGTCTTGAGCAGATGGTTGGCGAGTTGCGTGGCGATTGGCGCTAGCTTGATACGACCTGCGGCGCATCGGCGCAGCGGACCGGTAAAATGTGACGAGCAAAGACGCCCTCGGACGGCCCGAGCGGCGCGATAGGGTGCAAGCGCTTTTTTCCCGGGGCATCAGATGTCCACTTCGACTTTCGGTCGCATGTTCTGCGTCGTCAATTTCGGCGAATCGCATGGTCCTGCGATTGGCTGCGTCATCGACGGGTGTCCGCCGGGATTGGAGCTATCCGAGGCCGATATTCAGCCCGATTTGGACCGACGCAAACCGGGTACCTCGCGTCATGTGACGCAGCGACGAGAGCCCGATGTGGTGCAAATCCTTTCGGGTGTGTATGAAGGTCGCACCACGGGCACTCCCATTGCCCTACTGATACGCAATGAAGATCAGCGCAGCAAGGATTACGAGGACCTGATCGACACCTTTCGGCCGGGGCATGCCGATTACACGTACTGGCGCAAATACGGCTTGCGTGATCCCAGGGGTGGTGGACGATCCTCGGCGAGGCTGACGGCGCCAATGGTTGCCGCCGGAGCCGTTGCACGCAAGTGGCTGCGGCTGCACTTTGGCACGACGATTCGCGGACACCTTCAGCAACTTGGCCAAATCGAAATCCCGTTTGAAGACTGGGAAGAGGTGGGCCGCAATGCGTTCTTTGCGCCCAACCGAAGCATCATTGCACGCTTGGAACAGTACATGGATGAGCTACGCAAGGCCGGCGATTCTTGCGGTGCGCGCGTGCGCGTTTGCGCCCAAGCGGTGCCCGTGGGACTTGGCGCACCGCTGGCCGCCAAGCTCGATGCCGACATTGCCGGCGCGATGATGGGCATCAACGCGGTCAAGGGTGTAGAGATCGGCAGCGGTTTTGGCGTAGTCACGCAGCGAGGCTCTGAGCACAGCGATGAGATGACTCCGCAAGGTTTTTTGTCCAACCATGCCGGCGGCACGCTCGGGGGAATATCTAGCGGCCAGGACATCGAGGTGTCGATCGCACTAAAGCCGACGTCAAGCATTCGACTGCCGCGCCGCTCAGTTAACCGCACCATGCAGGCAGTTACGGTGGTCACCGAGGGGCGCCACGATCCTTGCGTCGGGATTCGCGCCACGCCAATTGCCGAGGCCATGCTCGCCTTGGTGCTGATGGATCACGCACTGATGAACCGGGCGCAAAACGTTGACGTGCATCTGGATGTGCCTGCGATCCCAGCGCGCGCACCCTAGATGAGGCCGCTTCCGAGGGAAACGCGTGGCATAATCAACCACTTGACGTTTGAAGCTGGGGTTGGTCGCTGATGGTTGTTCCACGCACGCTGTACGACAAGCTGTGGGACGAGCACGTCGTTTATGTCGAGCCCGACGGCACGACGCTGCTGTACATCGACCGGCACCTTGTTCACGAAGTCACCAGTCCACAGGCCTTCGAAGGATTGCGGGCTGCTGGCCGCAAGCCTTGGCGTGCCAGCTCGGTGGTTGCCACGGCCGACCATAACACGCCCACCCGCGGCTGGGAGCGCGGACTCGATGGCGTGGCCGATCCCACATCGCGCGCCCAGATCAAAGCCCTCGATAGCAATATCCGCGACTTTGGCGCGGCCGCGTATTTCCCCTTCCTTGATGCTCGACAGGGCATCGTTCACGTGGTCGGCCCTGAGCAGGGTGCGACGCTTCCCGGTATGACGCTGGTTTGTGGCGACTCGCACACGAGCACGCACGGCGCTTTGGGCGCATTGGCTTTTGGAATCGGCACCTCCGAGGTCGAGCACGTCCTAGCGACCCAGACGTTGTTGACACGAAAATCCAAGAACCTGATGGTTCGTATCGAAGGCGCACTGTCCCCGGGCCTAAGCACCAAGGACCTGGCGCTTGCTTTGATTGGGCGCATCGGCACGGCGGGCGGAACCGGCTACGCCATCGAGTTTTGTGGCTCGACGATACGCAACGCCTCGATTGAAGCGCGAATGACCCTTTGCAATATGGCCATTGAGGCCGGTGCGCGGGCGGGCCTGATTGGCGTTGACGAAAAGACGATCGAATATGTTCGCGGGCGGCCCTTGGCACCGAAAGCATCCGACTGGGCGCTTGCGGTGGAGTACTGGAAGACCTTGCATAGCGACACAGGTGCGCACTACGACCGGATCGTCGACATCGATGCACGGCTCATTGAGCCGCAGGTCAGTTGGGGCACGTCGCCGGAAATGGTTGCACCGATCAGCGGTGCCGTGCCCGATCCGCAGCTCGAGCCCGACCCGGTGCGGCGCCAGGGTATCGAACGAGCATTGCAGTACATGGGTCTAGAGCCGCGCACTCCGATCCAGACGATTGCTATCGACAAAGTCTTTATTGGGTCTTGTACCAATTCGCGTATCGAAGATTTGCGTGCGGCGGCCAGCATTCTTCGGGGCCGACATGTCGCTAGCAACGTGAAGCTTGCCATGGTGGTACCAGGTTCGGGACTGGTCAGGGCGCAGGCGCAGGCCGAGGGGCTTGATCGGATTTTCGTCGCTGCTGGATTTGAGTGGCGCCAGCCGGGCTGCTCGATGTGCCTGGGAATGAACGAGGATCACCTTGAAGCCGGGGAACGCTGTGCCTCGACCTCGAACCGTAACTTCGAGGGGCGGCAGGGTCCCGGAGGGCGCACGCATCTGGTCAGTCCCGTAATGGCGGCCGCTGCCGCGATCGCGGGCCGCTTCGTCGACGTGCGCCAGCTGCTGAGCTGAGGGGAGGGCACCCGGCGATGAAGGCATTTACGCGTCACCAGGGGCTGGTTGCGCCGCTGGACCGGCCAAACGTGGACACCGATCAGATCATTCCTAAGCAGTTTCTCAAGTCGATTCGGCGCACGGGATTTGGCGCCAATTTATTTGACGAGTGGCGCTATATCGATCGTGGAGAACCCGGACAAGATCCCGCGCAGCGACGGCCCAATCCGGATTTTGTGCTCAATTTGCCGCGCTATCGCGGGGCCTCGATCTTGCTCGCGCGGCGCAATTTTGGCTGCGGGTCAAGCCGCGAGCATGCCCCCTGGGCGATCGCCGAATTCGGCTTTCGCGCCATCATCGCCCCGAGTTTTGCGGACATCTTTTACAACAATTGTTTCAAAAATGGCATCTTGCCCATCGTTTTGGACGAACGTGATGTCGACGGGCTGTTTGCGTCAGTGGCGGCGCAGCCGGGCTTTGAGCTGCTCATTGACCTGCCCGAGCAGCTGGTGCGCAGCGCCGACGGCCTGGCACTGGCGTTTGAGGTTGACGCCTTTCGCAAGCAGTGCCTTTTGAACGGCTGGGACGACATCGGGCTGACGCTACGCCATGCTGACCAGATCCACGAGTTTGAGCAGCTACGTTTGCAGCGCTTTCCTTGGCTAGCCAGGGATCGAGCCGACCAGGGATAAAGAAAATGCGCGTCGCCGTTTTGCCTGGGGACGGAATCGGACCCGAAGTCGTTGCCGAGGCGCTTAAAGTGCTGCGTGCACTGGAGTCCGACGGCTTGCAGCTGCAATTTACCGAAGCCGACGTCGGCGGAATCGCGGTTGACCGATACGGCGACCCGTTGCCGGCGCAGACGCTGGCGCTCGCGCGCACCAGTGACGCAGTGCTGTTTGGTGCAGTCGGTGCACCGCGCTATGACAACTTGCCTCGTGGCCAGCGGCCCGAGCAAGGGCTGCTGCGGCTGCGCAAGGAACTGGGTTTGTTTGCCAACCTGCGGCCCGCGCGTGTCTTTCCCGGACTTGGCGAGGCCTCGGCGCTCAAACCGCTCGTCGTCGAAGGTTTGGACATTCTCATTATTCGCGAACTAACGGGTGACATTTATTTCGGTCAGCCCCGTGGCATCCATACCGTCGAGCCGGGCGAGCGCGAGGGCTTTGACACGATGCGTTATCGCGAAAGCGAAATCCGGCGCATCGCCCACGTAGCCTTCCAATCGGCGCGCAGCCGCTCGCGGCGGGTGTGCTCCGTGGACAAAGCCAATGTGCTCGAGACCATGCAGTTGTGGCGCGAGGTTGTAACCGATGTGGCGCGCGAGTATCCGGACGTTGCGCTTAGCCATATGCTGGTTGACAACGCCGCAATGCAACTGGTGCGGGCACCACGACAGTTTGATGTGATTGTCACTGGGAACATGTTCGGGGATATCCTGTCTGATGAGGCTTCCGCCGTTACCGGCTCGATCGGCATGCTGCCATCGGCATCACTTGACGAGCGCCACAAGGGCCTGTACGAACCGATACACGGCTCGGCTCCCGATATCGCCGGCAAGGGTATTGCCAATCCGCTGGCGACGATATTGTCCGCCGCGATGATGCTGCGATTTTCTTTGCGCCAAGAAGCCTTTGCGCAGCGCATCGAACACGCGGTAGAAGCTGTGTTGCGGGCCGGCTTGCGCACCGTCGATTTGGCGCGCGCTGGCGAAACCGCAATCAGCACCGCTGCAATGGGCGACGCGGTGGTAACGCAACTTTGATGGCGACAGGCAAGCAGGCAGGGCAAGAGAAAATGAAAGTCGGATTTGTTGGTTGGCGCGGGATGGTGGGCTCGGTGCTGCGCGAGCGCATGCAGGCCGAGAACGATTTTGCGCTCTTTGAAAGCGTATTTTTCACCTCGTCGCAAGCGGGCGCAGCCGCACCGCGTGTAACCGGGGCGCAGTCTACGTTGCTCGACGCAAACGATATGCACGCCCTGGGCCGCTGCGACGCGATCGTCTCATGCCAGGGCGGCGATTACACGCTCGTTGTGCATCCGCGCTTGCGCGCGGCGGGTTGGCGTGGGTATTGGATCGACGCGGCCTCGGCACTGCGCATGCGCCAGGACGCAGTCATCATTCTCGATCCTGTCAACTTACCGGTAATTCGAGCCGCGATGGAGCGCGGGGTGCGCGACTTCATTGGCGGCAACTGCACGGTGAGCCTGATGCTGATGGCGCTCGATGGCCTGCTAAAGGAGAACCTTATCGAGTGGGTGACGGCGATGACCTACCAGGCAGCCTCGGGAGCGGGCGCACAAAACATGCGGGAACTGCTCACCCAAATGGGCCAGCTGCACGCGGGAGTGCGCCGCGAGCTCGAAGATCCCCATTCGTCGATTCTGGACATCGATCGCTCGGTAAGCGCCACGATGCGAGGTGAAGGCTTCGCAAGGCAGCACTTTGGCACCGCGCTTGCCGGAAGCCTGATTCCCTGGATCGACAAGGACATGGGCAATGGCGTAAGCCGCGAGGAATGGAAAGGTGGCGCGGAGGCAAACAAGATTCTCGGGCGCCCGGCCATGGGAGAGCCCGGCTCTTTGTTGGTGGAGGGCCTGTGCGTACGCATCGGAGCCATGCGCTGTCACAGCCAAGCGTTGACGATCAAGCTCAAACGCGATCTTCCGTTGCCAAAGATTGAGCAGCTTTTGGCCGATGCAAACCGCTGGGTGCGGGTCATCCCGAACCGACGCGAGGAAAGTATCGATCAGTTGTCCCCGGCTCGGGTCACTGGCACCTTGGAAGTGCCCATCGGGCGGCTCCGTAAACTTGCTATGGGAGGCGAATACCTCTCGGCGTTTACCGTCGGCGATCAGCTGCTATGGGGGGCGGCCGAACCGCTGCGCCGCATGCTGCGAATCGTTCTTGGGCGGCTGGATTGAGCGTTTGAAGCTACGAATTTACGGTATGTAAGCGGTGGATTTCGCCAAGAATGCTATCTCCTCGTCTTTCTAAACTTGCGTGTGTAAGTCTCTGATGTTATTTTCGAAAACTGTTACATCCTCGATCGGGGAGGCGCGTGTGCCGCCGCGAAAATTGATGCCTAATTTGCAAGAATTTGCCAATGCGATCACCTGCTTTGCGCGGCCGCTTGGTCCACTGACGGCTGCGAACGCGAACCGCACGCGTCTCCTCGCTGGCTTTGCGGCTTCGAGTGTGCTTTTAGTCGGCGCGTGCCTGTGTCTTCCCTCTGCCCATGCAGCAGGGCTAGGCCGCCTGAGCGTGCACTCGGATCTCGGACAGCCCCTGAGTGCGGACGTCGATGTGCCCGCGGTTGGACACGACGAGGCGGCCTCGCTGCAGGTGCGGTTGGCCTCGCAGGCGGCGTTTAAAGAGGCGAATCTCGAATTTAATCCGGCACTTACGCAGCTGCGGTTTGACCTGCAAGCGCGCCCGGACGGCACCTACGAGGTACACATCAGCTCCGCGCAAGCCATTAGCGAACCGTACCTGGATCTTTTGCTTGAGTTGACGTGGTCAAGTGGCCGCGTCTTGCGCGAGTACACCGTCTTGCTCGATCCGCCGGGGCTGCGCCAAGCACCGGAAATCGTAGCCCCGGTTGCGGCCACACAAGCTCCCGCCGCGCCCGCTGCGGCCGCCGAAGCGCCAACGGCCGCTGCGCAGGAAGCGCCGGCCGCGGTTGCGGCGGCTGCGCCGACACCGGCACCTGTACAGGCGGCAAGCCCCTCGACCCCTGAGGCGCCCGCGCCCCAGTCGGCAACGCAAGAAGAGGTCCCAGCGCCGGCTTCACAGGCCGCACCCCAAGCCGCACCTGCGCAGGCGGCTCCAGCGCAAATGGAAGAGGCGCAGCCGTCGCCTGCGCCCGCGGCCGCGCCACCGCCGGCGGCCCCGCCTCCGGCGGAGACCGCGCCGAAGACCTACCTTGTCAAATCGGGCGACACGCTGAGCAAGATTGCGCTTGACAACAAGGGCCGTGGTGTCTCGCTCGACCAGATGCTCGTTGCGCTGTTGCAGGCCAATCCGAAGGCTTTTATTGGCGGCAACATGAACCGTGTATTGGCGGGTCGACAACTCGAGGTGCCGACCGCGGATACGGCCATTGGTATTGACCAGGCGGTTGCTCATCGCGAGGTCGTGGCACAAGCCGCCGATTTTGCGGCCTACCGTAGTCGCCTAGCGCAGTTGGCCGAGGCAGCTCCCAGCGTGCCGGAGAAGCAGCCAACGGCCGGCGCCCAAGGCCATGTGACGACGAAGGTCGAAGAAAAAGGCGCGGGGCCAAAAACCGGCGACCAGCTAAAGATTGCCAAGGCCGAGACCGCGGCCGGGCAAGGCGCCATTGGTACGACCCCGAGTTTGTCGAAGAAAGACGAAGAGATTGCGCGCCAGCGGGCAATAAAAGAGGAGCAAGAGCGCGCGGCTGCGCTAGCCAAGGCCAACGCGGACATCAAGCGCGCCAATGAGCTGGCCGCGCAAGCGGCCGCGGCTGCACAAAAACAGGCCGAAGCGGCCAAGGCCGCAGAGGCGAAAGCCGAAGCCTTGAAGGCGGAAGCTGCAAAGGTGGAAGCGGCCAAGGCGGAAGCAGCCAAGGCGGAAGCAGCCAAGGCGGAAGCGGCCAAGGTGGAAGCAGCCAAGGCCGAAGCGGCGAAATTGGAAGCGGCCAAGGCGGAAGCGGCCAAGGCGGAAGCCGCGAAGGCAGAGGCGGCAAAAGCGGAGGCAGCAAAGGCCGAAGCGGCCAAGGCGGAGGCAGCAAAGCTTGCTGCAGCTCAACCGGTACCGCCGAAGAAGGAAGCTCCGAAAGCCGCGCCGGCGCCCGCGCCTGCGGCGCCCAATCTGGTCGATTCCCTCACTTCGCCTGCGGTGCTGGGCTCGGCCGGTGGCGCATTGGTCGTCGCCTTGGTTGGATTGAACGTCATGCGGCGTCGGCGGACCGCTGGCTCCGAACAATTGAAGGCCGAAGGTGACCTCGCCGCCAATTCCCTCTTTGGCACCGCCGGTGGGCAAAGTGTCGATACGGGGGCGACAAGCACCTTTAATTCGAGCTTCATACCGGCTGCCTCGCAGCTCGATTCCAATGAGGTCGACCCGGTTGCCGAGGCCGACGTGTATGTGGCTTACGGTCGGGAAGAGCAGGCCGAGGACATTTTGAAGGAGGCCTTACGGCTGCAGCCGGACCGCCATCCCGTGCGGGTAAAACTGCTTGAAATTTATTCTCGCCGCGGCGACAAGGCGTCCTTTAACGCAGTTGCACAAGAGTTACACGATCGTACTGGCGGGGTGGGCGAAGAATGGGAGCGGGCGGCGAAGCTAGGCAAATCGCTGGAGCCGACCAATCCGCTTTACGCCGGCGCAGTCGCGGCCGCTGATACCGGTGCGCGGGGCCCGACGACGGATTTGAACCTGGGACTGGCAGCAGCCAAGGCGGGTGCCGGCGCATCGATAGAGGCCAACAGTGACGCGCTGCAGTTCGACACCCTTTCGCATATGGTTGGCGACCAGACGAAACTGCGCGCGGCCGGTGCGGAAACGACCCGGGGTCCTGATACTGCCCTAACCCCAGAGACGGCAATGCCTGCGGACTCCAGGCTGCAGGCGCCCGCCAGCGCGGGCGCGGTAGGCCAGCGCTTTGAGCCCAGACTGCCTCCCGAGATGCCGCGTGCCCCAGCACCTGCTGCGATTCCGGAGCCTCAGCCCGTGGCGCGTGCCGCCGCCCCGACGCCCTCGTCGATCGATTTTGGTGCGCTGGATTTCGATTTGGGACCGAGCAAGTTGAACTTGGATGCCCAAACCGAGCTACCGGTCGAGAAGGAAGCCGAAGCCACACCGCCGGTTCCCGCGGCCGTCAGCGTTGTGGAACCTCCGACAATTCCCTCGCTCGATCTGATGTTCCCGCCGACGGTTTCGGTGCCGCGGCCCAGTCCTCCACCGACAGTCAGTGGCACGGTCCCGATACCCAACCTTGACCTGAACCTTCCGGGTGCGGCCAAGCCGCGTCCGCAAGGCGCGCCCGGTTCCTTGGAGGAGGCACTTTCGCGGCCCACGCTCGTTGGCGCCGTCGGCGCGATGTCCGACGAACACGTGCCTCCCATGACAACGAACACCGATCAAGCAACGGTGCCACTGATCGACTTCGACCTAACCGGTGCCGATGCGGCGTTGACGGGTCGTCGTACCGAGACGCAGGCGGGCAGCCCGATGGCCTCACAAATGGCGACCAAGTTGGATCTGGCACGCGGATATATCGATCTGGGCGTCAAGGATGGAGCGCGAGAGCTGCTCGAAGAGGTGATGAAGGACGGCACGCGCGAGCAGCGCCAACAGGCCGTGGAGCTCATCAAGCTGGTCGAAGCCTGATAGATAGGGCGGTGCGCTAGGTCAAAGAACAGCGCTCGTGCTGCGCCGGCGCATCGCACTGGGGCTCGAGTACGACGGTTCGCAGTTCGAAGGCTGGCAGACCCAGCCGCACGGGCGCACCGTGCAAGACATGCTCGAGCGTGCGATCGGCGCTTTTGCCGAGGAAACCGTCGCCACGATTTGCGCGGGCCGTACGGATGCGGGCGTGCATGCCTGCGGACAGGTGGTGCATTTTGACACGCTGCGCGAGCGGGAAGAATTTTCGTGGGTGCGCGGCGTCGATCGCTTCTTGCCGCCGCAAATTGCAGTGCGCTGGGCGCGTTACGTCGATGCCGAATTTCATGCGCGCCATAGCGCACGCGCGCGCCACTACGAATATTGGATTTGGAACGAATCGGTGCGCTCGCCCTTGGTCCACAATCGTGCAGGTTGGGTGTTCCGGTCTTTGAACGTCGACGACATGCAGGCCGCCGCCGCCCGGCTGCTTGGCACGCACGACTTTAGCTCCTTTCGTTCTGCGCAGTGCCAATCGGCATCGGCGATCCGCACTTTGATCCGCTGCGATGTTCAACGCATCGATCGACAACTCGTCCGCATTCGAGTGTCGGCCAATGCTTTCTTGCATCACATGGTGCGCAACGTCGTGGGCGCGCTCGTCGCGGTCGGCACAGGTCGACACAGCGTCGAGTGGATATCGCAGGTACTCGAGGCGCGCGATCGTACTCAGGCGGCGGCAACCATCGAGGCCTCAGGACTGTACCTTACGGGCGTCGAGTACGATGCGAAGTGCGGTGTACCGCAACCCGAGGAACGATTATTGTTCCGCTAGATGGATATCAATCATGCAGCGTACACGCGTCAAGATTTGCGGACTCATGCGCGTTCAGGACGTACGCAGCGCCTGCGAACTGGGAGCCGACGCGGTCGGATTCGTATGCTATTCCGACAGCCGGCGTTTTATTGGCTTGGAGCGGCTTGCGCAGCTGGTGCCGGCGGTTGCACCCTTCGTGACGCCGGTACTCTTGTTCGTGGACGCACAAGCATCGCAAGTGCGCCGTGCGCTGGAGATCGTTCCCAACGCGATGCTGCAATTTCACGGCCATGAAGACCAAGCCTATTGCCAGTCGTTCGAGCGGCCGTACATTCGAGCGGCGGCGATGGGTGAGGACATCGATTTGCTAGAATTCGAGCGCCAATTTCCCAGTGCCGCCGCTTTGCTTGCCGATGCACCGCGAGCCGGTTTGGGCGGTACGGGTCACGTATTTGATTGGAAACGCTTGCCTGCGCCGACGCTGCGCAGGCTTCCGCTGGTGCTTGCCGGTGGACTTGATGCCGAGAACGTCGGGGCCGCGATTGGTTTGGTGCGGCCGCACGCGGTCGATGTCAGCAGTGGGGTCGAGGAGACGCACGGTGTCAAGAGCGAGGCCCGCATGCGCAGTTTCTTTGCTGCTGTGCGGCGGGCCGATGCGCAAAGCGGAGAACAATGAAGCCCTACGATCTACCTGATGCAAAAGGGCACTTCGGTCCCTATGGCGGGACGTTTGTCGCTGAAACGCTGTTTCAGGCGCTCGATGAATTGCGGCAGGCGTACTTCGCTAGTCGCGGGGATCGCGAGTTTGCCGCCGAACTTGAGCGCGAACTCAAACACTTCGTCGGCCGGCCCAGCCCGATCTACCCGGCCCGGCGTTGGAGTCAGATGCTGGGCGGCGCACAGATTTACTTCAAACGCGAGGACCTGAATCACACGGGGGCGCACAAGATCAATAACACGGTTGGCCAGGCACTGTTGGCCCGCAAGATGGGCAAGAAGCGGGTGATTGCGGAAACCGGCGCGGGTCAACACGGAGTTGCCACGGCAACGGTGGCCGCCCGCTTTGGCATGAGCTGCGTCGTGTACATGGGTTCGGAGGACATGCAGCGCCAAGCGGCAAATGTCTATCGCATGCGTCTGCTCGGGGCGCAAGTCCGTCCGGTCGAAAGTGGATCTCGCACGCTCAAGGACGCACTAAATGAAGCCATGCGAGACTGGGTCACGAATGTCGACGATACCTTCTACATCATTGGCACGGTCGCCGGCCCGCATCCGTATCCGATGATGGTGCGCGATTTTAATTCCGTAGTCGGCAAGGAATGTCTGTGGCAGATGCCTGAGCTTGTCGGACGGCAACCCGATTACGTGATTGCTTGCGTGGGCGGCGGCAGCAACGCAATGGGCATCTTTTACGACTACATCGATCGGCCGCAGGTGAAGCTTGTGGGTGTAGAGGCGGCCGGCGACGGATTGAACACGGGCCGGCATGCAGCGAGTCTGGAATGCGGTTCACCCGGCGTCCTGCATGGAAACCGCACGTACCTGCTGCAAGATGCCGACGGCCAGATCCTCGAAACGCATAGCATCAGTGCCGGCCTGGACTACCCAGGCGTTGGCCCCGAGCACGCGTGGCTCAAGGACTGCGGGCGCGCGCAGTACGTTGGCATTACCGATCACCAGGCCTTGAAGGCTTTTCATGACTGTTGCCGCATTGAGGGCATCATTCCTGCGCTCGAATCGAGTCACGCCTTGGCCTATGCAGCCCAGCTTGCGCCCCAATTGCCTGTCGATCGCATTTTGCTGGTCAACCTGAGCGGCCGTGGTGATAAGGACTTGCACATCGTTGCCAAAGCGAGCGGATTGCAAATCGAAGGGTTACCCAGCGTAGGTGGTGCCAGCACATCGGAGGGCTCCACCTTAAGGGCGGGTTCATGAGTCGCATAGCCGCTCGATTTGCGCAACTGCGCGCGAAAGGGCGCACAGGCCTGGTCGCATACATCGCTGCCGGTGACCCGACACCTGAATTGACGGTTCCGCTGATGCTGGAACTGGCGCAAGCCGGTGCGGACGTCATCGAACTTGGCGTACCGTTCTCCGATCCGATGGCCGACGGTCCAGTCATTCAGCGAGCGGCGCAACGGGCAATCCACAACGGGGTGAGTCTGCGCACTTGCCTGCAAATGGTGGGTCAATTTCGAGCGCACAATAGCTCCACTCCGGTTGTACTTATGGGTTACGCCAATCCGATCGAGCACATGGGTGCGCAGTCCTTTGTCGCTGCCGCTGCGTCCGCAGGAGTCGATGGCGTCATTGTTGTCGACTACCCGCCCGAAGAGTGCGAAGCGTTCGTCACTGCGTTGCAGCAGGCGCAGATCGATCCCATTTTTCTTCTTGCGCCGACGTCAACGGAGCAGCGCATAACCGAGGTGGCGCGCTACGCGCGTGGCTTTATCTACTATGTGAGCCTGAAAGGCATTACGGGAGCCGGGCATTTGGACGTCGATGCCGTGGCGGCGCGATTGCCCGCGATCCGCGCCCACAGCACACTTCCGATCGCCGTGGGATTTGGCATCCGGGATGAAGCAGGGGCGCGTGCGCTTGCGCATGTGGCCGATGCGATTGTCATTGGCAGTCGCTTGGTTGAGGAAATCGAGCGGGCCGGCGCCCAAGGCGCATTACAGGCCGCGCGCCGGTTGGTTGGCGCACTGCGCGGCGCGGTCGATGGCGCCATGGCAAAGAGCGCCTGTTAGGCGCAGTCCAATAACGAGACGACAGGGACAAGGGTCGATAGGAGATCACGATGAGTTGGATCGAGAAGCTCTTGCCTCCACGCATCAAACCCGGCGGTGCTCGCAAGACGGTCCCCGAGGGCGTTTGGACCAAGTGTCCCGGATGCGAGGCGGTGCTTTATAGCGCGGAGCTTGAGCGCAGCCTGCAGGTCTGTCCCAAGTGCGGTCACCACATGCGCATTCGGACGCGCGAGCGCCTCGATGCACTGCTCGACCCGGAGGGCAGGTACGAAATCGGCCAGGAAGTTTTGCCAGTTGACACACTGCGGTTCAAGGACAGCCGTAAATACTCCGATCGGCTGCAGGAGGCCGTGCGCGAAACCGGCGAGACCGACGCTTTAGTGGTTTACGCCGGCTCTATTCGCGCGATTCCCGTGGTGGTTGCGGCCTTTGAGTTCGAGTTCATGGCCGGATCGATGGGTTCGACCGTGGGTGAACGCTTTGTGCGCGGTGCCCAAGTCGCACTTGAGCAGAAAGTGCCAATGGTGTGCATCACCTCCACTGGCGGTGCGCGCATGCAGGAGGGCCTGTTGTCACTGATGCAAATGGCCAAAACCACGGCGATGGTGGCTCGAATGGGTCAGGTGGGACTACCGTTTGTGTCGGTGCTTTGCCATCCGACTACGGGTGGCGTTTCGGCCAGTTTCGCGTTCATGGGAGATGTGGTCATTGCCGAACCCAAGGCGCTGGTCGGATTTGCCGGCCCCCGGGTGATTGAACAGACCGTGCGAGAAAAATTGCCGGAAGGTTTTCAGCGGTCAGAATTTCTCCTGCAAAAAGGTGCGATCGACATGATCGTCGATCGGCGCGAGATGCGCGATGTACTCGCACGATTGCTGGCGTTGTTGACGCGCCAGCCGATCGAGGCGATCGTTTAGCGCTTTGCTTTTGCTGCCTGCGGGCAGCGGTTGGCTGGCTGGTCGGATCTGTGAATCATCCCGACACGCTCGATGCGTGGCTGGCATACATCGAGCAGGTGCACCATCGTCCCATAGACCTGGAGCTGAGGCGTGTGCAGGCAGTGGCACAGCGCATGGCTTTGTTGCTGCCGGGGACGAAAATCGTCGTTGGGGGAACCAATGGCAAGGGTTCGACCTGCGCAATGCTCGACTCGATTTTGCGCGCGGCCGGTTACCATGTCGGGCGCTACAGCTCGCCGCACCTGCTGCGTTTTAATGAGCGGGTCCAGATCGACGGTCAATTGGCAAGCGACCAGGAATTGATCGCGCAATTTGAGGCTGTCGAGCGCGCTCGCGAGTCAACTACGCTCACCTATTTTGAATTCACGACACTTGCGGCGCTGGCCTGCTTTGCGCGCAAACCCTTGGATGTGGCGATTTTGGAGGTTGGCCTCGGTGGCCGGCTCGATGCGGTCAACATCGTCGATGCAGACTGCTCAATTGTGACCACGATCGATCTGGACCACACCGATTTACTCGGTCCGACCCGCGAGGATATCGGCTGGGAGAAGGCGCACATTTTTCGCACGAATCGGCCAGCGATCTGCGTCGACCCGGATCCGCCGCGCTCTTTGATCGATTACGCGGATCGCATCGGCGCCCGCCTTTGGCGAATCGGGCATGATTTTTCTGTCGAAGGGCCGCCGGACCCCCAGGTGTCGAGACAGTGGAACTATCTTGGCCACCGGAGCAACCGGATGGCCCTGCCATGGCCAGCGTTGCGTGGCGCGCATCAATTGCGAAACGCCGCAGGCGCCCTTGCCGTGCTTGAGGCCTTAGAGCAGGGCCTCCCAACAGACCAGCAGGCGGTGCGACGCGGACTTGCTAACGTGCAGTTGCCCGGCCGTTTTCAGGTCGTTCCGGGCCGCCCGGTAGTCGTGCTTGACGTTGCGCACAATCCGCACGCTGCGCGGGCATTTGCCCAAGCGCTAAAAACGCACCGTGCCCTCGGAAACTTGCACGGGGCGACGAGGGCTGTCTTTGGGATGCTGCGCGACAAGGATGTCCATGAGGTGGTGCAGGCGCTTGCCGAGCAGGTGGATCACTGGCACCTTGTGCCGACCCTAGGCGCCCGAGGCTTGGCGCTGACTGAACTTGAAAAGCTAGGCTTTGCGGATGAGACGTTGCAATCTCGATCCCGACACGAGAGCGTGGCGGCGGCATTGGAGAAGGCGATGGAGCAGGCAAGCTCGGATGATAGAATTATTGTGTTTGGTTCATTCGTCATCGTCGCAGAAGCAATGCGATGGTTGGAGCGCAGGTCGCGATGAAGCTAGCGTTCTGGAAGCGCAAAAGGTCGCGACGAAACTCGCCCAAGGCGGCGGCCGATGCGGATACGGAACTGCAATCCGATGCCCTTGCCGAGGAGGCCGATGCAGCACACCTCGTGCGGGTGCGCACAAGGCGACGGCTGATCGGCGCTTTTGCGCTGCTCCTAGCGGTCGTCGTACTCGTCCCCATGTTGCTCGATACGACGCCCCGCACGGTCTCCGACAATATTCCGATTGAATTGCCTAGCGACAAGACGCCTTTTGCGCCGCGAATTCCTGCGCCCGCTCCGGAAAACAACAGTAACGCGACGCAAGGCACTGCCGTGGTCCCTGCGGCGCCGGGATCCGCAGCCGACACGGCGACCGAGGCGCCCTCAACCGGCGTGTCCGCAAGCAAGCCCAACGAGCTGCCTTCGGCACCGAGCAAGAAGTCGGCGAGCCCGACGGGGGAAGCCGCCAAGGGCGAGAGCAAACACACCGCGCACAAGGCCGATGGCGCCTCGAGCGCCGCCGCAAAAATCTTCGTACAGGCCGCTGCAATGGCCAACGAAAGCGCGGCACAGGAACTTGCCAATCGACTGACCAAGTCGGGGCTCTCGCCGTTTGTCCAGCGCACCGAAACAAGCGACGGCGTACGTTTTCGCGTCCGGCTCGGTCCCTTTGCATCGCGCGGTGACGCCGAGCGCTCACGCGCTCGGCTGCGCGCAATGGGCGTGCACTCCAATATCGTAGGTGCGTAGTGCGCAGGCCATCGCCGCTGAAGCTTCCTCTGGGGCCGCGGCCTGATGCTCAGCGCAGTTTCATGGATCGCGAATATGAGCGCGATTGACGCAATTTTTGCGCTATTGGTGGGTTTGTCCGTCCTATGGGGTTTTTGGCGCGGATTAACTCGCGAGCTCGTATCGATGATCGCCTGGGTAATCATCGCCGTGCTCGCATTTCGCTACTCTTCGGCGGTTGGCCGCTGGTTACCCTTCGATGCGCCGCCGATCGTGCACGTGGCGGTGGGTGCGAGCGCAATTGTGATTCTCGGTATCATCCTCGCCGCGGTTATTGGGCGAGTACTTCGATCCGCCGTCACGGCATCGAAGCTGGCGGGCGCGGACCGCGTCTTAGGTGCGGTATTTGGCGCCGCCCGCGGTGGCCTAGTGCTTTTGTTGATCGCGGCGCTCGTTGTCGAGGCCGGCTTTTCCGATAGCCGCTTGTGGCGCAATTCGGCCAGTGGCCCGTATTTGGAAAGCGTCTGGCATTGGATGGCGGGAACCAGTCCGAGCCACCGTGTCCCACTGGTGATGTTGACAGGGGGTTAAACGCATGTGTGGAATCGTTGACGTGATGGCAAACACGCCCGTAAATCAGCTGCTGTATGACGCCTTGTTGCTGCTGCAGCACCGGGGACAGGATGCGGCTGGAA
>Ga0187781_10000685_pt1 | contig 24641 bp, 22 predicted proteins | sample 0715_SJ02_MP02_2_FD_132447 | JGI IMG/M metagenome (GOLD analysis project Ga0187781, IMG submission 132447) | Tropical peat soil microbial communities from peatlands in Department of Meta, Colombia - 0715_SJ02_MP02_20_MG | ecosystem: Environmental > Terrestrial > Soil > Wetlands > Peat | place... | reverse complement strand
TTGCGTACCGGTCCCGCCCAGGTAGCTGGAGTAGTTCAAGACCGGGTCGATGACCAATTCGCGGGAATGATCGTAGGGGCCGACCGTGAATCCGACCTTGTTCTCTGCAATCAGGCGGAAACTGCCGGGAACATCGACCTGCGCACTGCCATGCTCTTGTGCGCTCGCCGAAGGTTGCCCGCCTCCCACCTGATATACCCGCGGCGCGTGGAAACGGACGTCGCCTCCGGCAGTAGCGAGGACGAGATCGCCAGAGTCGATGCGCACCGAAGCTCCCTGAAAGCTGAGTGCGATTTTGCCGGGATCGGCGCCAGGGGCCACGCGGAAGTCGTATTCGAGCTGACGGTCCTTCCCGTAGTACACAAGGTTGATGCCGGGATAGACATCACGGTATTCGACGCTGCCAAACTGAGGAATGTTTCCGCGCCATTTGGCGGGGTCATTCCCGATGAAGTAGTTGGTGCGTCCGGAGAGACGGGCAGCGCCCTCGATATGGGCTGTGGAGCTTGCGCCATCCAGATGCATCCGAATCACACTGCTCGCCGCAGCCTGGCCTTTGGTGGCGTGGCGATCAAGGTTGAGCACAGCCTCCCTGGCGGACAGAAAAAGCCCGTAGCCTGCGCCACGAGCCAGGAACTTGACCTGGGGATCGGTTTGGCCTTGGTTGGGTTCGAAATAGAGCGGCAGGGATATGGCGGAACGGGAAAGCGCCGGTCGCTTGGGAACCAACTGGCTGCCGGACTTGTCGTTACTGGACTGCGCATTGATGGGCCGCACCCCGTGCAGCGCGATGCCGGCGACCGACAGCACCAGGGCTGCAATTAGCGCGGTCTTCATCCACCAGGTTGATTGCGAGTGTCTCACCGAACCTCCTACCGACGCATGGTAATTCCCGCTCACCGCTCTCCTCCGATTTCCCATTGTTGGGCGAGAAAAAGGACGGCGCGCACGCCGCAGGCCACCGCTCAGCGGAGCGAATGCGCACCTGTCGACTGAACTGGTTTTAGAGCAAATAAATACTCTTACATCCAAGGGATACGCTGTCAAGCTCAGCGGCCGCCGCTGCACGCAGTTGCCGCCGTGATAATGAGAAGCGGCAAGGTGACAGTTTGGTTGCTAGGCAAGATGGCACGACGACGAGCGCAGAACGCCTCAGGCCGAATTATTCTTGAGTTCCTCAATTTCGCGCTTGAGGCGCGCGTAACGGGAAAGGATGATGCTCAAGTAGCCCACGTGAATGATCCAAGTGGCCGCGTAGGCGGCAAACAGATAAGGGTTGCTGGTCATCAGGCGCTCCTTTGTTGGCGGCGGTTTCGCAGATCCATAAGCGAGCGCATGGCGTGAGCCTCATCGACATCGCGCTGCAATTTCTCCACGCGATAACGTGCCCAGCAGACCAGAAACGCGAAACAGGAAAAAGCCAGCCAGTTCAACAGCAGCACGTGCAGCATGCGCGGGTCAATCGAACCGCCGCCGCCCATCACGGGCTGCGGATGCTGAGTGCGAAAGAACCAGATGGAAAAGTAAACGAAGGGTACGCACAAGGCGCCAAACACAGCCAGCGCAGCCGCGAGCAGCGCCGTCTGTCCGCTCGACGAGAAGCGTCGCAGGACCAGGTAGCTCACGTATATCAGCCAGAGGACGAGCGTCGAGGTGAGGCGCATATCCCAGGTCCACCAGATACCCCATACCGGCCGCGCCCAGATGGGGCCGGTGATCAGAACAATCGTGCAGAAAACCACGCCTACCTCAGCGCTGACGAGAGCGACAATGTCGGCGGCCGGCGAGCGCTTGATCAGATAGTAGATAGAAGCGCCAAAGTTGATGAAGAACAGCAGGAACGCGGTCCAGGCAGACGGCACGTGGTAGTAAAAAATACGCTGCACGTTGCCCATCGTTTGCTCGGTGGGCGCGCCATTCGGGCTGAGCGCCATGTACCCGGCGTAGCTCAGCAGGATGACGGTCAAAACAATCAGGATGGGAAGGGCGATTTTCATAGGCAGCTTCGAGTTTCGCGTCACGAGTTTCGAGCAAGCCCAAGCTCTCGGCTCGCCACTCGTGACTCGAAACTCACTCCGCGTTCAACACCGTTTCGAACAACAGCAAACAACTCGTAGTAAACACCAGATCATAGCTGACTAGCAACACGATCCAGAAACGGGCGCTCGATTCGTCGGTCAAAATCGCGGTGGTGGCCTGCACCATCGCCAGGATAGCGGGGATGGAAATCGGAAACAACAACAACGGGAGCATGATTTCGCGGCTGCGGGTGCGCAGCGACATCGCGGCAAAAAACGTTCCGTTGACCACCAGCGCCCAGGTCCCCAGGGCAGCTACGATTGGCAATTGCCAGGCCGGGCCGAGGGCGCGCAGCCGATAGAAGGCGATGAACAGCGGCGTCATGAGCGCTTCGAGCACGGCGACGAACACGAAGTTGCCAAGCGCCTTGGCAAGAAACAGGGAATTGGGCGGCGCCGGAGAAACGCGATACGCGTCGAGCACCTGGTTGCGCAGCTCGCGGGCCCAAGTCTGGTTGAGCGCGACAACACTGGCAAAGAGAAAGGCGACCCAGACCAGCCCTCCTGCAATTTGCCGCGACTCTTCCGCGCTCGGGTCGAACGAGAAACTGAACACGACGACCACGAGGAGCGAGAAAAACAGCATTGAGTTGATGGCATCCTTCGAGCGCCATTCCAGCCGGAGATCCTTGAGGAGCGTGGCTCGGGTGATGCCCTTGGCGGGCTGGACCGCCATTTTCAGTGCCACCGCTGAAGCGGGGTGCCCCAGGTTCGCGCGCGTTTGTTGCGCGCTAACCTGGGAAGTGGACACGCTGCGCCCGGTATCGGAAGCCCGGTTCATTCTTCGGCCTCCGGCGGTCTGAGTTCCTTTGTCCTGCCAATGATTCTTCCCTCCGCCATCCACACAAATTCATCGGCTGCGCCCTCAAGCAGCGACGCCTGGTGCGTGACGACAAAAATCGTCTTGCCATGACCGCGCAGTCCTGCCAGCAAACGAACCATATCGGCCGCCGAATGAAGATCCACGTTCGAGAACGGCTCGTCGAGCAGCAGAATCTTTGGATCGTTAAGCAGCGCGCGCGCCAGCGACATCCGCTGCCGCATCCCCTGAGAATACTGCCCCACCGGGCGCGTGAGCGCGGGGTCGAGACCAACTGCACAAATTACTTCGGCGCAGCGCGAAGTACCGACGATTCCGTACAACCGTACGAAGTAGGCAAGGTTTTCCATTGCGCTCATCTCGTCATAAAGGAGCGACGGATGCGCCATATAGCCAACCTGGTGACAAACATCATGGAAGCGGCTTGCGCCGAGAATCGCCACGTGCCCGCTTGAAGGATGGTTGAGCCCGGCCAGCGTGCGCAACAGCGTTGTCTTCCCGGCGCCGTTGTCGCCGAGGATGGCATAGAACTTTCCGCCGTCGAATTCTGCGGAGACACCTCGCAGCGCGGCGAAACGGCCGAACTGCTTGATCAGGTTCGTGACTACGACGACGGGAGCGCCTGAAGGGCTTTCGACGTTGGAAGAGATCGTTGACAAAGGGATCAGATCGAATCCTAGCAAATCTTCCTGAGCAACTTATGCAATCACCCACTCGCTGCCATTCAATTCGTGGAACTCCGAGATGAGAAAATAAAGTCTATGGCGTCGCAGACATGGAATGCAAGAAGCTATGCCGAAAACGCTGCATTTGTTCCCACGCTCGGCCACGACGCTCTCCTGCTGCTGAACGCGCAGCCGGGTGAGAAAATCCTTGATCTCGGGTGCGGCGATGGAACTCTGACTGAGAGGATTGCCGCTTCGGGTGCCGAGGTCATCGGTGTGGATTCTTCTCCCAACATGATCGAGGCTGCCAAGCAACGTGGCCTTTGCGTGCAAATCATGGATGCATACCAACTCTCCTTCGTTGCCGAGTTCGACGCCGTCTTCAGCAATGCCGCATTGCATTGGATGAACAAAGATCCCGAGGCGGTGATCGCCGGAGTACGACGGTCTCTCAAAACGGGCGGCAGGTTTGTGGGAGAGATGGGCGGGCATGGAAATGTGGCCGCCATCACTACCGCGCTCATCGCGGTACTCGCACGGCATGGGATTGAAAACGCAGATACCTGCATTCCATGGTACTACCCGAGCATTGACGGCTATCGCGAGAAGCTCGAACGCGGCGGGTTTGAGGTTGACCAGATTGCCTTGATTCCGCGGCCCACGCCGCTGCCAACCGGCATGGCCGGGTGGCTTCGTACTTTCGCCGCCCCTTTCCTCAAACTCGTAGCCGAGCCGGAGCGTGAACCGGCTCTTCATGAGACTGAGAACCTGCTGCGCCCGATCTTATGTGATGAGAAAGGCCAATGGACGGCCGACTACGTGCGCCTGCGCTTCCGCGCCAAGGCAGTCTGATGAGTTACATGGCGTGAGTGTCGCTCTGATTCTGCGACATGCTCTTGCCAGGCTCAGTCCCCGGCGTTGCCCCGGGCTGGCCCTGCTGCGGTGCGTATTTTGACGCGCATTTCGCCTGCAACTGCTTGGCGTGGAAAACGCCGTCGCGGCCAAAGTGTCCGTCCGCCAACGCCTGCGAATCGTCCTTGAAAGTGTCGGGTGGAGCTTCCGTCCCGCTGTAGGAAACGGGCAAGGTCAGGTCATTTTCCTTCAGAACGAAATTCACCTCGGTCCCGGTGCGGTGAATCGATCCGGGCACGACGTTGCCGGCAACCCGCAAATGCTTGGAGTACGCCTTGTCTCCCTGGGTTTGCATCTTCTGCAGTTCTGCAATCGTGACGTAGTAGCTCGTGCTGCTATCCTGCACGCCGGTGTAGGCAAGATAGCCCAGGGAAACGAGAATGAGGACGATAACGGAACCGAACTTCAGATATCTGGCGCTTTCGTTGGACATGCGACAACTCACCCCTCCCTGAAACTCTACCCGCCCCCGCAGACGGGGTCAAGGCTGAACTGGCCCCGCTGAATCCCGCCGTTTTTCCTCATGTCGATTCATAGCGGCAGAACGATTGGTGGTACACTTCTGGGCCGTCAGGATGGCCCGAGCAAAATCCTGGCATAAGTCTTGAGGGCAAATCATGAACAAAAGCTTGTGGGGAGTTTTTGCAAGTGTTTGCGCGGTCGTAGCGTGCGTTGCTTCATCAACTCTGGTGAGCGCTCAGTCCGAAGTGAAAGAGAAACCGCCGATGTATTCCTACGTTTCGTTCTGGAATATTCCACGTGCGGATTGGGGAGAGATGGCGAAGGCTGACGCAGCCGACCAGAGCACTCTGGAGAAGGCCCTTTCGAATGGAACCCTGGTAGGGTTCGGCAACGATGTGAATCTGGTTCATCAGCCCGATGGCTACACTCACGACGAGTGGTGGTCGTCCATGTCGATGGCTGGACTGATGAACGTACTCGACCAGTTTTACAGCTCCGGCAGCGCTACGACTCCTGTCCTGGGAAAAGCCAACAAGCACAGCGACGCCATCTACGTCAGCCGCTACTACAACTGGCACTCGGGATCGTTTAAAGGTGGCTATACCCACGGCTCGTCTTACAAACTGAAGGCCGATGCGCCCGAAGACGCCGTGGACACGCTGAGCAAGAACCTGATCGCGCCCATGCTCGAAAAACTGCTGGCCGATGGCACGCTGCACGAGTACGAAATCGATACCGAAGCCATCCACACCGAGGCTCCGGGCACGTTCTGGATCTTCTATATCACCGCGAACGCGGAGGGCTTGGACAAGGTGAATGCGGCCTTGCGGGAAACGCTGAAAAATAATCCCATGTCCGGGCCGGCATTTGACTCCATGGTGGACTTTACTCCGCACCGCGACGATCTGGTACGGACGAACGCCACGTATAAATAGCCGGTTGACTCTTGCTCATTCGCGCGCGGGCATAGTCTTGCTGGCCGCTCGCGCACGGAAGATCGAGGGCGCCGTCCGGCTGGATTTCGATACTCAACAATCACAATCCATATACTTGACAATCCCAGCAAACGGCACTATCTTATGCACTGTTCCTTCCTGATCCCGTGTCGCCTCTCGCCGGGCGGTGCGGGCTTTTTCTTTCAGGAGCCGGTATCGCGCTCGTAGGGTTTTTGCATGTAGCGGCGGGCTTCGTCGAGCGCCCCTTGCGTGTTGTCATTTGTCTGCAGGGCCTGCCGGTATTCGTTTACCGCGCGCTCACGTTGGCCGGTAATATCGAAGATCTTACCCAGCTGCAAATGGCTCCAGACTTCAGTCCAGCGCGGCTCGCCGTCGCCGTTCAACGATTCCCGATAAGCGTTGGCCGAGGATTGATAGTTCTTCTGCATGTAGAAAACCTCGGCAATGCGGTAATGGGCCAGCGAACTGCTTTTGTTGATTTCCAGAGCCTTGTTGAATTCGCCCAGCGCGCCCGCCAAGTCGCCCTGCTGCGTCAATCCCTGTCCGCGAACCAGCGCCGCCCGCAGCTTGATCTCCTTCGAATTCGTGAGCACGTAGTTGTCGGGGTCGACAGAAATCCTGCGCGGGCGCCCGAATGTCTCCACCGAAAAGGGTGAATCGGTGCCTACGACTTCAATATGCTTCTCTTCGGTCCGGCCGTCGGTGTCGATGCGCAGGATCACAGGCATCCGGAACAGGTCGAGATCTTGGTTGATCGCTCCCACGATGCGGAAACCCTTGTTGTTGCCCAGCCGGTAAACGGTGTACTTGGTCTTGAACTCGGGCGCGCCGGTCGAGTCCATCCACTGCGAGAAAAACCACGTCAGTTTCTCGCCGTTGACCTTCTCGACCAGCTTGCGGAAATCGTCGCTGCTGGCCGATTTGCCTGCATATAGCGTGGCGAAATCGCGCATCACTTTCAGGTATTTCGTTTCCCCGAGAACGTAGCGCAGCATATGGAGAATCATCGCGCCCTTGTCTGTGACCAGCGACTGGAACTCCGGCGAAAAATAATCGAGCTTGTCAGCGCTCGAAAGCGGCACGCTGTCATAGGCCAGCGCTCCGACCGACATGTCCTTGACTACATCTTCCAGCGCCGCCCGTCCCGCCGCGCTTTCCACGTACCGCGCCTCCGAGTAGCGCGCGAAGCCGTCGCTCAGCCACCAGTCGTTCTTCGATGCCGGGCTGACTGAATCCCCCCACCACTGATGCGCAATGGTGTTGGCGAGCAGGCGGTACTGCACCTTTTCCGTGATTGCCCGGCTGGCAACCGCAGCGATTTCCGGTGCATAGGCCGAGGGCACGGTGTCATCCGGAATCTCAACGATTTGCAGGCGGGAGGACGGCGCCGGCCCGTATTGCGTAACGTAGAAGGTGAACTCCTTCACCGCCGTCGACGCGTATTCGTTGGCCAACTCCGCATGCGTGGGCTTGAAGAATACGTGCAGATCGATTCCCGCCTCGTCGCTTTTCTTCTCCTGGAATATGCCGGCGATGATCGTTCCCGGAAAGCTCGGTTTGGTCCACGAGAACGTATAAGTTTTCGTGTTGGCCACTTCCGTTTTCTTACCCCCGGCTGCTGCGGCCGAGCTTGGCTTACCGCTGCCGATCGCGATCATGTGTGCGGGGACGGTCACGGCGACCGTCGCCGTGAAGCGGTTAACGCCGTAACCCGCCACCGGGAACCACAGGCCAGAGTACAGAAGGTAGCTGGTATCGGGTCCGACGTAGGCTAATTTCAAGCCCTGCACCGGGCTGTCATCGGCGTTTTCGAGCGTGCCCTCGTAATCGAAGGCAAAGGTCGTACTGGTTCCCTTGGTTAGGCCATCGTTGAGGCCGAACCGAATGCTGGAATCCTGTGTGATGCGCTCCGGAGTCAATGGTTTGTCGTTTGCGTCCACAAGTTTGGTCACGTGCAGCGCGTTGTTCAACTGGAAGGTCACGACGTTCAGATCTTCCATTGCAGTGATTTTGACGACGGCATGCGCGCTGAGCTTGTGGGCCTCGGGGAGCAATTGGACAGCGATTTGATAGTCATCGGCGCGAAAACGTGCCTTCTCGGCTGCATGGGCCGACACGGCGGCCACCAGAAACAAGACAACGACAAAGGCGCCGCGCGCCCGGCCCTTAAGTCGAGATTTGCAGGGCATTAGCAAGTCTCCTGGAGTTTCACGGAATCTGGCAGCACGCAATCTGTATGATGTAGATTGTCCCGCAAAAGATGCTGGGGCGACAAGGGTTACACACTGTCCGCTCTGATCCGGGAGACCGCGAACGCCTGCCGCGCCGACGGTTACTCACGTCAGAGGATCAAACGGCGGTAGTCCTTCAGTCAGCATCTCAAGAATGATCTTGGCGGCGCGGTCGGCGGCATGAGCCGCGGAGCCGTTAGTGCTGCCGCCCGGCCCCGACAACTTTTCCCGCACCGACTTCAACCCACGAACCATGGTTTCCCGCGCCGGACCGGCGGGGATGATTTTGCGCAACTCCGCCACAACGTTTTCGGCGGTGAATTTGCGCTGCACGAGTTCGGGTACGATCTCTTCGCCGGCAATCAAATTGACCATCGCAAAATGTGGAACTTTGATGCGCGGTTTGCCCAAGGCATAGGTGAGGGGCGAAACGCGGTACACCATCACAAAGGGCGTTTCCATCAGCGCGGCTTCCACCGTGGCTGTGCCGCTGGCGACGATGGCGGCTCGCGCATGGCGCAGCGAGGGCAGAGCCTCCCGGGTGAGCGCGACAAAGGGGTCGATTCGGCGCCTTCTGGAATGACGGGAGTGAAAAACCTGGCGGTGCGCCCACTGAAAATCCAGCGTTGACGCGACCGGAAGGACGAATTGAAACTCTATGCCGAGTTGTTTCACTGCTTCGATGATGGGCGGCAGGTTAAACCTGAATTCCTTGCGTCGGCTGCCCGGAAGCAGCGCGATCCAGGTCCTGTCGGCGTTCAGCCCATATTGTGCCGCAAACTGTTCTCTGGAGATCTCCGGCATCGGCAAATTGGCCAGAGGATGGCCCACGAAGGTCGCATCCACCCCGCGGTCACGATAGAACTTTTCCTCGAAGGGAAAGATCACCAGCGCCTTCTCAACGTTCTGCCGCAGCAGCTTCACGCGGCCTTGCCGCCATGCCCAGAACTGTGGGCACACGTAGTAAACCACTGGCATCCCCCGGCGCCGCATCTGCCGGGCGACGCGCCAATTGAATGCGGGCGAGTCGATGACAACGGCGAGGTCGGGCTGGCGCTCATCGGCGGCAGTAATCAGCTTCTTGTAAAGGCCGAGTATTTTCGGGAGATGGCTCAGCACTTCCATGATGCCGACGACGGCGAGGTCACGGGCATTCACGACAATGTCGCAGCCGGCCGCGCGCATGCGCTCTCCGCCGGCCCCAAAGAACTCCAGTGTGGAGGCGAGGGTTCGCGTCGCCGGGACTGGGTTCTGCACCACTTGAGCTGGGCTTTGCCCCGCAGTAGCCGATCCGAGTTCCGTGCCCGCAGAGATCTTCCCCCAGCGGGCACGTATCGCCTCGATCAGTTCCGCGCCGTACATGTCGCCGGAGGCTTCGCCGGCAGAAATCAGGATTCGCACGGTGTCATTCTAGAGGATGGTGCAGGCAGGCCGTATTTGCGGCGGTTCTCCGCAACCCATTTCCATGCAAGCGCTCAGGCGCCTGATTCCAGCGCAGTCGCAAAAGCGTCGAGCGAAAGCGAACGCAGCAGGTTTCTCCGCAGCCCTCTTTCAACCTCGCCAAGTCCCGCCGCCGCGCGCTGCACCCAGGCGAAGTCGGTGGAATCGGCCATCTTCTTGAGCTCCGCCTGTATGTCGGTGTTTCGCACCAGTTGCCCCGCTCCCGAATGCAGAAACATCAAGTCTTCGAGAACCAGGTAGAGCGTCCGCAGCAGGCCTTCGATCTTCTCGCGCCCTTCCGCGCCCGGACGATAGCTCTCGGTAATCTTGAACAGCTCGCTGTGGTCGGCAGCGCCCAGGGCCAATTTCAGCATAGCGAGAGCGTTCGTTCGCACGGCGATGTAGCTCTCCAGATCGAACGACAGTGCGCGTCCGAACGCACCTTCGCTCAAGCGGGCAACGAGCGAACGTTGCCGCGGGTTCCAATCGGGACGCGCCTCGCCGAGGTGCTTCTCGAGTTCCGAGGTTGGCAGCGCGGCCAGCGTGAAAATCATCGCCCGCGACCGGATCGTCGCTAACAATTCGCCCGGGTTTTCCGTGAGCAGGAAGGTGGTCGCGAACTCGGGAGGCTCTTCCAGCACCTTGAGCAGGGAATTGGCCGCTTCCTTCATGAACGCCGAACTGGTGAAGATGTAAACCTTTTCTCGCGCCTCAGCGGGTCGGTAATAAATGTTCTGGATGACGTGTCGCACCTGGTCCACTTTGATCATCATCTGCGGCGGATCGGGCGGAATCACCAGAATGTCAGGATGTGTTTGCACGAAGATACGAGTTTCTTTCTTGTCGGCTTCGCGCAGATTCTCTCGAGTCTCGACGGCTTCGGCGACGCGGGCATCCAAATCGGCCGCTTGGGCGATGCGCGCACAATTCGCGCAGCGCCCGCAAAAATCTGCATGCGCTGCGGTTGAGCTGGTGCCTTCCGGGCTGTCCGCGGACTCATGCTCGCCCGCCGGCCGCTCTTCAAACAGCGATCCGGTGACGTCCGGCTCCTCGCTTGGCTTGGTAATCCGGTCCTGCAGTTCCACGCAATTCATAGCGCGCGCCAGCATGAGCGCCAGCGTGTATTTACCCGAGCCGCGCGCCCCCGCCAGAATCACGGTGGGCGGGAAGTGGCCGCGCCCCAGCATCTCACGCAGTCGCCGCACCACCTCGGGATTGCCAATGAAATCAGAAAAGGGCATAAGAACGGCTTTGAGCGTTTAGCTACCAGCTCCTAGCCAACGTGTACGCACGTTTGCGTCCCCAACCACTCTTTTCTTGCTGACATCTAGCTAAGAGCTAACAGCTAACAGCTAAGTCTCAATTTCTTCCTTACCAACTGGACGATCGCCGCATGTGTCTTCTGCGGCGTACCGCGGGCGTCAATAAGGTGCACTCTCTGCGGGTCGCGCTGCGCAATCGCGAGGTACGCGTGGCGCACCCGCCCGAAAAATGCCCGGCTTTCCTGCTCGAACCGGTTCTCGTCTTTTTCGGGACGCACGCTCTTGTGCCGCCGGTTGCGCCTCCGCGCCCGCTCCACGCTGACGGAAACGTCATTGTCGAGCAGGATGGTCAGATCCGGTTGCAAGCCGCCGCAAAGAATCTCATGCAGCTCGAGGACGGGCTTCGTTCCCAGCTTGCGGCCCGCTCCCTGATAAGCCTCCGTCGAGTCCGTAAATCGATCGCAAAGCACGACCCGACCCTCTGCCAGCGCCGGCAGAATGGCTTCATCAATGTGCTGCGCGCGCGAAGCGAACATCAGCGCCATCTCCGCCAGCGATGTCAGCCCCGAAGTCGTCGAATGCAGCAGCACCTCGCGAATCTTCTCGCCTGCCGCCGTGCCGCCCGGTTCTCGCGTCACCGTGACCGCGACTCCGCGGGCCCGCAGCGCCCGCGCCAGCTTCTCGATCTGCGTGCTTTTGCCGCTGCCGTCGAGCCCTTCAAACGTGATGAATCGTCCACGCGACACATCGGCATCATAGCAGGCGGATGATGCAACTCGCGGAGCGAATCAAATGAAACGTCCCAACCTCGCGTCGCTCTCTTAGCTGCATTGCATCGAGAATTCTGGCGGAAAACGAGAGTACGGTGAGTTCCTACAGTGCAATTGCTTGTGGATCGGCGGAAGTTTCATCCGTTTCCTGGTCGTCCTCGCGCATGAACCCCAGCACTTCTTGCTGCATGGGCGCACTCCACACCGGCGCAAACGACTGCCGGTGCAGCGGCGAAGGTCCGAGGGAGCGGAGCGCCTCCAGATGATGCGGTGTGCTGTAGCCCTTGTTGGAGGCAAGACCGTACATCGGATACACGGGGTCCCATGCGGCAATCATGCGGTCGCGTTCAACCTTCGCGATAATCGATGCGGCCGCAATTGACGCGGACAGCGCATCGCCATGGATGATCGATTTCTGCGGTACTTCGCAATCCAGTTTCACCGCGTCGACTAGCAAATAATCGGGCCCGCGGACAAGCTGCTCGACGGCGCGCAGCATCGCCAACCGCGACGCCTGGTAAATGTTGATCTGATCGATGCGAGCTGCATCCACGGCGGCAATGGCCCATGCAATCGAATGCTCGCGTATGCGAACCGCGAGTTCTTCCCGCCGCTCCGCTGGCAGCAGTTTTGAATCGCGCAGGCCTCGAACCCGGTATGACGGATCGAGAATAACCGCTGCCGCCACAACCGGGCCAAACAGCGATCCGCGCCCGACTTCATCGACGCCCGCGACCAGCTCCGCACCCGCAGCCCACGCGTACTTCTCAAAGCGCAGCGTGCAGCGCAGCTTTCTTAGCAGCCGCAGCTTCGCTGCGGAAGGGGATACAGCGCTCTCCAGCAGATTCCGACCGGCTTTGGTTCCCGATTTCGGCACGAGAGTTTGTGTGAGATGGTTCGTCAAGCATCTTCGCCGAAGATGGTCCAAAAGAACAAGTGAAGTTTTCGCGCGGCGAATGGCGAGTGGAGATTGCGGCGAGAGACAGCGCGCCAGGATCGTTTAGCAGGCTGAGGTAGGAGGATCGTGTAGCAGGCGCCGTGTCGCGGCGGGCTGTGCCCCGACCAGGCCAGAGAATGTAGATTCGCGGGATCTGCCAACGACGTCGCGAGGGAACCAGCCGGCGTCGGGGGACGCCGGCCAGCACCTAAGCTTACTGGGTTTCCTTTTCCACTTCTTTCAGCCGCGCCGCCTTGCCCTTCAGGTTGCGCAGGTAATAGAGCTTGGCACGCCGCACTTTGCCCGATCGGACCACGTCGATCTTGTCGATCACCTTCGAGTCGCAGGGGAAAATGCGCTCCACACCCTGCCCGAAGCTGATCTTGCGCACAGTGAAACTGGGCTGTGCACCCCGGCTCTGCGCGATCACCACGCCCTCAAACGCCTGCAGGCGTTCTTTTTCACCTTCGCGGATCTTGACCTGTACTCGAATGGTGTCGCCCGGCCCAAATTTTGGCAGATCGGTGCGGCGCGTCTTCGCCAGCAGTTTTTCCATGATTGCATTGCGCATTGACTCTATCCTTCCTGTTTGATTCCCCGATTCAAAATCTCTTGTTTGTTACCGCTCACCCCTGATCTGGGCCAGCAACGCCTTGTCCTCGTCGTTCAGCGGCGTCCGTTCGATCAGATCCGGACGGTTGCGCAGCGTCTTTTCCAGAGCCGTCTTCCGCCGCCATCGCCGGATCTCTTCGTGGTTTCCGTTCACTAGCACTTCCGGAACCGCCATCCCGCGAAACTCCGCCGGCCGCGTGTAATGCGGGTAATCGAGCAGTCCACCCGAACCGCACGTTGAACTCGGACCGGAAACCTGGATGTCACTCGCGCCCTTGCCCGCGTCGCTCTGATCGCAGATGGGGGCCGACGCCATGAACGACTCCTGCCGCGTCGAGGCTTCGTTGCCCACTGCGCCCGGGATCAGCCGCGTGACCGTATCCACAATCACCGCCGCGCCTAGTTCGCCGCCGCTCAGCACAAAATCGCCGACCGAAACTTCCCGGTCCGCCAAATGCTCGCCGACGCGTTCATCCACGCCTTCGTAGCGTCCGCAGATCAGCACCATCCGCTCCAGCGCGGCCAACTCCGAAACCAGCGCCTGATTCAGCCGCTGGCCCTGCGCCGAAAGCAGAATCACCGACTGCTTTGCCGCGCCGCTTGCGCGGGCGTCGCGCGCTGCAATTCCTGCCAGCGACTCCACGCACTCAAAAATCGGCTCCGGCTTCAAGACCATGCCTTCGCCGCCGCCAAACGGCCGGTCGTCCACGGTGCGGTGCTTATCTTTCGTAAAATCCCGCAGATCGCGAACGCTGACTTCCACCAGCCCCGCCAAGCGCGCCCGGCGAACAATCCCAAAATCCAACGGCCCGCGAAAGAACTCGGGAAAGATCGTGACAATGTCGATCTTCATCGCGGAACCCGTCGTCCGTCGTTGGTCGCCGGCTAAGCTCTTACGACCGCTGGTTGCCAACGACTGACCACCAGCAACTATCGACCGCTGTTCTTTTCTTTCTCTTCCTTTGTCACCGCCGCATTCACGTCCAGCATCCCTTCCGGCAGCCGCATCCGCACCTGCTTGCGCCCGACGTCAACCCTCTCCAGATACGCTTCCGCGAACGGAATCTCGTAGGGCAGCTTGGTTTCGCCGCGAACTACCAGCAGCGGAGCCTCGCCCGCGCCGAACGTAACGCCAACAATCTTTCCTACTTCGCGCTCGCCGGCGAACACCGTGCACCCGGCCAGATCGCTCAGGTAGGTCCAGCCCGGTTCCAGTTTACCCCTTTCGCTGCGTGGAACCTGAAGTTCCGCGCCCTTCAAAACCTCGGCTTCCGAAATCGTCTCAACGCCTGCGAACTTCAAAACTAAAAAGCTCTTGTGCGCCCAAAAATCTTCCAGCGTCAGCTCACGCCGCTCGCCCGTTTTTTCTCCGGTCTTGGGCAGCGCCCAGAGCTTCATTCCCTGCCGGAAGCGATCCGGCACATCCGTATGCAACTCAGCCGCGACTTCGCCCCGTCGACCCTGAGTCTTGACCACCAGCGCCAGACTGACCCACTCTCCGCTCCGGTCACCTGCCGCTGGCGTCATACCTGCCGCCACGCTATTCCAAAATCTCCAGCGCGTAGCGCTTGTCCGTCTTCGTACCTACAGCGCTCAGCACCTTACGCAGTGCCCGCGCGATGCGCCCCGAACGCCCAATCACCTTGCCCATTTCATCCTCGGACACTTCCAGTTCGAGTACGGTCTCTTCGCCGTCTTCGTACTGGTCGACGAAAACCTCGTCCTTCTTGTCGACCAGTTCCTTGGCAATGTGCTCAATCAACGCGCGCGCATCGGGCAACGGTTCAGTCATTCAGGCTCCAGAAATGTTCGAGTCTTCGCCGATCGAGTCACGACTTTGCCGTAACGGATTCTCCGTCAAGGTTCAAGCCAACGCAAGAAGTCTGCTTCCGGAGGACGCAGCGAAAGCGCCATCATGATCGAAAAGCGCAATGCTATCGGCGATCGTCGGCGCGAAACTGCTGGCGACCGAAAAAACCTACGCCACCGGAGCAGTTGGAGACGGCGGGGCCGGGGCAGGAGCCGCGCTCGCCGCCGGTATCGGCAGCTTCAGCAGCTTCGAAACCCGCTCCGAACACTTTGCCCCCTTCGACACCCAGTACGTGATGCGCTCCCGCTTCAACTCGAATGTGGCCGGATTCGTCCGCGGATTATACGACCCCACCACCTCCACCGGACGCCCGTTCCGCGCCCGCTCCTTCTCGATGACCACCACCCGGTAATACGGTTGTTTGCGCGCACCTACGCGCGCCAGTCGAATCATCAGCACGTGACTTTGTTTCCTTTATTTGTTCCGGATCGGCTCGGTATTCCAGATCAACCAGGCATTCCCACTCAGCTGGATATTCCAGACCACGGTATTCCAGATAAACCCGGCTTTCCCGACAACTCCGGCAGGTCTAAGACAAACCATTATTATGCCGGAGGATAGACGCTTAAGGCAAGGCTTGGACCGGGCCGTCGGAGTTCAAAATCCACGACAGTCTCCGTGCGCTTCCGGTGAATCCGTGGACGCGGCAGGGAATCTATACTACCTACCGAGAAAGGAAGTACGTTTCTATGAGCCAAACAACTCTCACTCCCCCAGTCTCAAGGCCTTCTACCCCCGGCAAAACCTTTACTGCGAAAGCATTTGCCGCACAAAGCCCGACCTCGGGTCTTGCTCCGGCCTCGATCCAGCGGCGCGCGCCGCTCCCGCAGGATATCCACCTTGAAATCCTCTACTGTGGCGTGTGCCATTCCGATTTGCATCAGGTTCGAAATGAATGGGAGAACATGATGCCAACCGTTTACCCCTGCGTCCCCGGACACGAGATCGTTGGCCGCGTCATGCGTGCCGGCAGCGCCGTCCGGAAATTCAAAGAAGGCGACATCGCAGCGGTTGGTTGCATGGTTGATTCTGATCGCACCTGCCCTAATTGCCGCGCGGGCGACGAGCAATTCTGCGACAGTATGGCAACCTTTACCTACAATTCCGAAGACAAACATCTCGGCGGCGTTACCTATGGTGGCTACTCCGATAGCATCGTGGTCGACGAGGCGTTCGCGCTGCGTGTTTCCGAAAAGCTGAACCTAGCCGCGGCAGCTCCCTTGCTCTGCGCAGGCATCACCACTTATTCTCCGCTTCGTCACTGGAATGTGCGGAAGGGGCAGAAGGTTGGCATCGTGGGCCTCGGTGGTCTCGGGCACATGGGCGTGAAATTTGCCCACGCGTTTGGAGCGCACGTCGTGCTCTTTACCACTTCGCCCAATAAGATAAAGGACGCGCTGAAACTGGGCGCGGACGAGGTCGTCATTTCAAAGAATGCGGACGAGATGCTGAAACACGCGGGCAGCTTCGATTTCATCCTCGATACGATTTCCGCGGAGCACAACGTTGGTAGCTATCTCGACCTCATCAAGCTGAACGGCACAATGGTCATGGTCGGCGCATCGCCCACTCCGCTGCCGGTGCATGTTGGAAGTCTCTTATTCCGCCGCCGCAGCCTTGCCGGCTCCATTATCGGCGGGATTCGCGAAACCCAGGAGATGCTCGATTTTTGCGCCGACCACGGTCTTGCTTGCGACATCGAACTAACCCCGATGCAGAAGATCAACGAAGCTCATGAACGTATGCTGCGGGGCGACGTGAAGTATCGCTTCGTGATCGATATGGCATCGCTCAAGTAAGGCACAATTGGGAGGCAGCGGTTCTCCAAGCGGCTCCGCAGGACAGCAGACTTGCTACCCACGCAGGCCGTTCGCGCTTGCGTGGGGATTTCCCTCTTACCGATCACGACAAAGTACGCATCCCCGCTCCGCAAAATTCATGCGCGACCCGCGTGCCCTTCACACACCGGGCGGTGTTAGGTGATCCACATCGATGGTCTCGACTACCCACAAAGGTGGGTTGTTGGGATCGAACGCCACCCACTTTTGCCCATTCCAATAGTGATGATGCACGTTTCCTCCGTCATCGCTCGTCCACTTCGGCAGGCGGTCAAACATGGCCAGCAACTCAGCCTCATATTCGCGCGTCGCTGCCCGCAGCTCGGCCTCGCGAGCCGCTCTCAGTTCTTCCGGCGATTGTTGCTGGGGTGGTTTTTCGACACAAGGAACGGAAGCGCTTCGATAAGAACTACGGCTGAACTGGCGCGCCATAAGAAACTCCTTTCACGCGTTCGAAGTAGTTCTGGATTATTTGTGTCTTAAGCTGCTGTTACTGTTACTAAGTTTTGCTGACAACGGACAACTGACAGCTAAGAGCCGCTACCCGAGACCTGGGCCTGCCACCTGTACCCTACATCCCCGGCAGTTTCATCCCCGCCAGCCGTCGCGCAAAACTCGGTTTGCCCATCTGCTTGAACATTTTCTTCATCTGGGCATATTGCCGTAGCAGGTTGTTCACTTCCTGCACTGTGGTTCCCGAGCCGCGGGCGATGCGTTTGCGCCGGCTGCCGTTGATCGATTCGTGATGGTTGCGCTCGTAGGCGGTCATCGAGTTGATGATGGCCTCGACGCGGTTGATCTGTTTTTCGTCGACCTTGTCCGCCGCTTTTTGTAGGCCGGAAAACGCTCCGATCGAAGGCAGCATGCCCATCAGGCTCTGGATCGAGCCCATCTTGCGCACCGAGCGCAGCTGATCGCGAAAATCTTCGAGCGAAAAGCCATCGCCGGAAAGCGCTTTAGTCGCGAGTTCCTCGGCTTTTTTCTTGTCGACGTGCTGCTCCGCTTTTTCGATCAGCGACAAGATGTCGCCCATGCCGAGAATGCGCGAGACGATGCGATCAGGATGAAACGGCTCCAGCGCATCGTACTTTTCACCGATGCCGAGGAACTTGATCGGCTGGCCCGTGACTTGGCGAATGGAAATCGCCGCGCCGCCGCGCGCGTCGCCGTCCATCTTCGTCAGCACAACGCCCGTCAGCGTCAGCTTCTTGTGGAACTCGTCAGCCGAGTTGACCGCGTCCTGGCCAGTCATCGAATCGGCGACAAACAGAATCTCCGCCGGACTGAGCAGCCGCTTTAACGACTGCATCTCCTCCATGAGCTGATCGTCGATGTGCAAGCGCCCGGCGGTATCGACAATCAGCACGTCGCAGCCCGAGTTGATGGCCTCACGCCGCGCTTCTTTCGCTAACCGCTCTACGGTTGCGGTATTCGCCTCTTCGACTTGGCCCTCATAGAGATTGGCCTTGATCGCGGCGGCAACGACTTTAAGCTGCTCGCGCGCGGCCGGCCGGTAAACGTCGACGGAGACGAGCAGCGGACGATGGCCGCCATTCTTGAGCCAGTTGGCAAGCTTGCCCGAGGTCGTGGTTTTGCCGGAACCTTGCAGCCCAGCCATCAGCACCACAGTCGGCGGCTGCGAGGCGAACTTCATTTTGGCGGTATCTTTGCCCAACGTTTCCACGAGTTCGTCGCGGACGATCTTAATGACCTGCTCACCGGGAGAAAGCGCGGTCATCACCTGTTGCCCGACGGCCTTGGTTTGAATGCGGTCGATGAGGTCTTTGACCACTTTGAAGTTGACGTCGGCCTCAAGTAGCGCCAAACGGATCTGCTTCAGCGCGTCGGCGATATTCTCTTCCGTGAGAACCGCCTGCCCGCGAAGGCTCTTGAATGCGCGTTGTAGTTTTTCCTGGAGATTCTCGAACATAAGCGCGAACGTATTATTTTATCAGCCCTAACCGCGAACTCCGCCGATGCTGCCGTGGGCGAATGCTTGAGTGAGAGAATGCCAGCCTTGGCGTGGCGGCCGTTTCGATCGATTCAATTGGGCAGTACAATGCATCTTACCTGCCGAGGTATGAAGGGATCTCTGTGCTGGTACACCCACGCTCGATTTTGGTTTGCCTTTGCGTTGGGATCTGTCTTGGGACCGATTGCCCTCTTCAAGCGCAAGACCCGCAGCCGGCGAGTGTTGTCGACGAGACCGTACCGGCCACCCTGGAGAAAGTCGACGTCAGCACGCGCGCTGACAAACTGCTCATTACCGTCTCCGTAAGTGCGCCCGTCACACCCACAACAATTCGCTTAGAAAATCCCGATCGACTGGTATTCGATTTTCCCGGATGTGATATCAACCCTGCCAGTCGGTCCTTTCGCGTCGATCGCGGCCCAGTCAAGGACCTGCGAACCTCGTTGTTCAGTGTTCATCCGCCAGTTGCGCGTCTGGTGCTGGACCTGAAAGAGAGTGTTGAGTTCAAGCTCAGTCCATCGGGAAAGCAGGTCCTCATCGAGATTCTTCTTCCCGCGACACAATCCGCATCGGGTGACAAGGTTCACAATGCCGCGCAGGTTGAAAAGGAAGAACCGGCAAAGCAGGAAGTCTTGAAGGAGGAGGAGCAAAAGCAGGAGCCGACGCAGGAAGCGCCGAAGGAAGAGGTGCAAAAGCAGGAAGCGCTGAAGGAGGAAGCATCACTCCCTCCGCCGCAAAAGCCCCCGGTGCTCGAGAATGCGACGCGCGCCCCTAGCCAATCAGGAGCGTACAGCCTGATGGAGAAAGCTCGGGCGATCGGCGTGGGAGATCTCGACAACCTGGAGAAGAAGTCCGAGACCGGCGATCCGGAGGCCCAAACCATGCTCGCGCTCGCCTATCACGCTGGAGTTCTGCTGAAGCGCAACGATGCCGAAGCTCTCCGATTACTGCATAAGGCGGCGGATCAGGGCTCCATGGCGGCGGAGGAATCGCTCGGCATCTTCTCCGAGATGGGCATCGGAATGGAGCCCGCGCCGCTCGACGCTATGAACTGGTATCAGAAGGCAGCGCAACAAGGCTCATTGGATGCCGCCACCGATATCGCCTTGATGTACGCGGCGGGGAAGGGAGTCGCGAAAGACAATGCTCAGGCTTTGATCTGGTTTCGGCGCGCGGCGGACGGAGGCGACGCATCCGCGCAGTACAACCTTGCCCTGATGTACGAACGCGGCGAAGGCGTTCCCAAGGATTACAAACAAGCCATTCGCTGGCTTACGGCTGCAGCCGACCAGAACGTGATACCAGCCTGTATGGATCTGGCCGAACTGTTGCTGCGGCCGCCCGATTCGAGCCTCGCCGTCGATGCCGTCAAATCGGTTCTGTATTACGAGAAAGCCGCCGATGCAGGCAACGCTGTTGCCCAGGCTACTTTGGGTACCATCTTCGCAAGGGGTTTGGCCGGCCAGGTCGACTACGACCAGGCTGTGAAGTGGTATCGCAAGGCTGCCGATCAGGGAGATCCCGATGGCCAGCTGGGCTTGGGCGTGAGTTATGGCCTTGGCCACGGTGTTCCCGTCGATTATGACGAAGCGCGTCGCCTGCTTACCGCCGCCGCGGACCAGGGACAGATTGAGGGGCAATACGACCTCGCGATACTGTGCGAGGAAGGGAAAGGAGCGCCGCCCGACCGTGACCTCGCCGCGCATTACTACGAATTGGCGGCGGAACGCGGCTACGCCAAGGCGCAATACCGATACGGGGCCCTGCTCGCTCAACAGAATGCGTCTCGCAGCAATCGCATCGCCGCTTACAAATGGCTCATGCTGGCCCAGGACGCGATCCCGGAGAGTTCGACATCCTTGCGCGAGATAAGAAAGGTGATGAGCGACCCAGAACTCGCCGAAGCGGAGCGTGAAGTAGATAGTTGGCGGCTCGCACACAGGTCCCGACAACATTAACCCGCCGCATCGGCGTTTTTCTGGCCTATGAGCCTATGTTTCCGCGAAAACTTCCTTCGCTGCCACGACCGTGTTGGAGTGAATAGTGACCGTGTCTTCCAGGTCCATGGCATAGCCGCCTGCGAACGTGACCATGACCGGGATGTTTTCAGCCTTGGTCATCTGAAACACCAGCTTGTCCCTCTCCTTCAGTCCCTCAATCGACAAGTTCAAACCGCCGAGTTGGTCCTGGCAGTACGGATCGGCGCCGGCGACATAGCAGAGCAGCTCCGGTCGGAACTTGCCTAGGCCCAGGCTAAAGGCGTCCCCCAGGCACGCCAGATATTCGCTGTCGCCTATGCCGTCGGGCAGGTTGAGGTCCAACGAGGAAGGCGGCTTGAACGTGGGATAGTTGTTTTCCTGGTGCAGCGAGATCGTGAACACATCCACGTTTCCTCGCCGGCCTCTTTGCATGCCGGGATTGCCGGGCAATGGCGGAGGAGCGAAGATGGTGGCGGTCCCGTTCCCTTGGTGAACGTCACAGTCGAGCGTCATCGCCGTTCGGATCTTCTCGTTCCGTTGCATGCAGCGGATCGCGACCGCGATGTCGTTGATCATGCAGAAGCCTTCGCCGTGGTCGGGAAAAGCGTGGTGAAAGCCGCCGCCAATGCTGATGGCGATTCCATCGCTGAGGGCGCGCTCGGCGGCGAGCATGGAGCCGCCAGCCGCAAACCAGAATGCGCGCACCAGTTCGGGCGAATACGGAAGCTCCAGCTCCAGCTCTTCGCGGGCGCTCAGCGTTCCCGTCAGCAGCTTCTCTACGTACCGCGGAGTGTGCACCAGCAGAATGTCCTCGTCTTCCGCCGATTGCGGCGCCACGAAATCCGCTGCCTCGGCCACGCCCAACCGCAGCAGCCGGTCGTGAACTCGCTTGTACTTATCCGCCGGAAAGACATGGGTGCCAATAGGGAGGAAGTAATCGTCACTGTATACGAGCTTAAAAGGAAGCATGTAAGAGGCTCGAAACCGAAACCCCATATAATACGCGGGAAGTGCGGGGTTGGCACTCGCATTTCACGTTGCGTTTCCGAAAATGCCGCATGCCCTGCGGGCTTTCGACCCCGTCCTGCATTTCCAGCCCTGATACACTGAGCGCGTTGCCCGCAAAGAAAAAACTCGCATCCCGGCCCGCTGAACGCCAGGACGAACCTGTACCGTCCGCCGTCCCTGCCGCGGCGGATTCCGCGGCCTCCCACGCATCTTCCCTGTCCGTCAAAGGCCGCATCTTTTTGCTGGACAGTATGTCATTCATATTCCGCGCTTATCACGCGATGGCGCGACAGCGGCCGATGTCCACGAAGAGGGGTATTCCCACCGCGGCGACCTACGTTTTCGTCAACATGCTGCGCAAGCTGCGAGAGGATTTCTCACCGGAATATCTCGCGGCCGTTTTCGACGTGGGAGCTCCGACCATCCGCAACCAACAGGCGGAAGCAATTACCAAGATCCAGAAGTTCGACATCAGGACGCAAACCTTCCAGGAAGTTGAGTATCAGGGATATAAGGCGAACCGCGCCGAGATGCCAGCCGATCTGGTGCAACAGGTGCCCTACATCCGGCGCGCGCTTGAGGCCTACCGCATTCCGGTTCTGCACCTGGAAGGCTACGAAGCCGACGATGTGATCGGCACCCTGGCGCGCAAGGCGACGGAAAGATCGCATCCTGTGTTTGTCGTCTCCAACGATAAGGACATGCTGCAACTGGTCAGCGACAAAGTATGCGTGCTGAATCCCCCCAAAGACAACCTGGTATGCGACCCGGCAAAGGTCCAGGAAATTCTGGGTGTGCCGCCAGAGCGCGTGGTCGACGTAATGGCGCTGCGCGGCGATTCGGTCGACAACATACCGGGAGCGCCCGGAATCGGCGACAAGGGGTCGGTTGAGATCATTCAGCGCTTTGGCAGCGTGGAGCAGGCGCTGGACCGCGCCGCCGAAGTCGAGAAGAAGACGTACCGCGAGTCGTTGCAGAACAACCGCGAGAACATCTTGCTGAGTAAGCAACTCGTGACCATCGACACGAATGTGGCGGTCGATCTGGATTTGGAAACAATGAAAGTGGGCGAACCCGACGTTTCGGCTCTGCGCGCTCTGTTCTCGGAACTGGAGTTCACCTCGCTGCTGAAGGAACTGCTGCCCGTGGTCGAAATAAAGGAAGCCGACTATCGGGAGATCAAGTCGAAGGCGGACTTCGAGTCCTATCTGCGTCACTCCGTGCCTGACAATCCTACCGCCGTGGCGATTCCGACTGAAGGGAAAGTCGACACCGAAGACGAATCGGAAGAAGAGCCGATCCCGGCGCAGACTGGCTTGTTGGATTTCCGTTCGGCCCCAAGCGAAGATCACGAAACCGGGAAACGCCCTCCATTGGGAGTCTCCGTCGGCCCAGGATCGGGTGCCACCGTGCCGCTTGCTGCCGAAGAAATCCCTCGCTCTGCGAAGGCATTCCTGGAGGATGCTGCTGCGCCTAAGAGCGTCCACGACTGGAAGGCGGCGCTGCATCACTTCTCGGCTATGGGCATTGCGCTGGCCGGCGTAGAGCACGACCCGATGCTGTATTCGTATCTGCTCAATCCCACCTATTCGTCGCACGCTCTTCCCGAGGTTGCGCTGCGTAGTTTGAACCTCAAGCTGAGCGGCAACCTTGCGGAGGCCGCGGATGTAACCGGCCGGCTGGCAAGTCAGCTGCGGAAGGAAGTAGACGAGCAAGGTTTGACGCGGGTGTACGAGGAAATCGACGCTCCGCTCGTGCCGGTGTTGGCGCGTATGGAAGACGCGGGCGTGAAGATCGATACGGCTGTGCTGGGCGAGATGTCGGGGAAACTGCAGCGCGAGGCCGATGCGAAAGCTCAGGACATTTACGAGCGCTGCGGCATGGAGTTCAATATCAACTCGCCCAAGCAGCTCGGCGACGTGCTGTTCAACAAGCTCGCGCTTCCGATGCCGATGAAATACGGCAAGGGCAAGAAGATATCGACTGCGGTGGATGTGCTCGAAGGTCTGGCCGAGGAACATGAGGTTCCGCGGCTGGTGCTCGAGTATCGACAACTCACCAAGCTGAAATCGACATACGTGGACGCTTTGCCCGCGCTGATCCGCGCCAGCACTGGACGCGTACACACCACGTTCGGGCAGACGGGCACCGCGACCGGCCGCTTGTCGTCGGCAAACCCGAATCTGCAGAACATTCCAATTCGCACCGAACTGGGCCGCGAGATTCGGGCGGCGTTCATCGCGGAACCCGGTGGCGTGCTGCTGGCCGCCGATTACTCGCAGATTGAATTGCGTCTGCTGGCGCACTTCTCCAAAGACAAGCTGCTGGTGGAAGCGTTCCGCCGTGATGAAGACATTCACACGCTGACCGCTTCGCAGGTGTTTGGAGTGCCTCCGCTCATGGTAACGGCCGACCATCGGCGTCAGGCAAAAGTGGTGAACTTCGGGATTGTCTATGGGCTTTCGGCGTTCGGGCTGTCCCAACAGCTTGGCATTGAACCGGCCGAGGCTCGCCGGTTTATCGATGCCTACTTTGCCAAGTATGCCGGTGTTCGCGCATTCCTTGACGCCACACTCGCGGAGGCACGGCGCGAAATGAGGGTGAGAACCTTGTTCGGGCGTGTGCGTCCGATTCCCGACATCAACAGCAAGAACGTGAATCTGCGCGGATTTGCGGAGCGGACAGCGGTGAACACGCCGCTGCAGGGAACGGCGGCAGACTTGATCAAGCTGGCCATGATACGGATCGACCGGGAGATCCAAAAGCGCGGGTTGCGGTCGCGCATGACGCTGCAGGTTCATGACGAGTTGGTCTTCGAAGTTCCGGAGA
>Ga0187781_10000684_pt1 | contig 24661 bp, 31 predicted proteins | sample 0715_SJ02_MP02_2_FD_132447 | JGI IMG/M metagenome (GOLD analysis project Ga0187781, IMG submission 132447) | Tropical peat soil microbial communities from peatlands in Department of Meta, Colombia - 0715_SJ02_MP02_20_MG | ecosystem: Environmental > Terrestrial > Soil > Wetlands > Peat | place... | reverse complement strand
TAAGGTTACATAATAATTTCTGATTTACTTCAGCCGTATAAGCTAATTGAAACGAAGAAGTTAGCACTCTATGAATACAATGCTCGGAATAAAGATACCATACGAATTGATTAGTAGACGATTATCTCTTCGTTAGTTCGTTTTGATACAAACTATTCAATTTAATTTAACATTATGCTTCGAAGACCCATGTCCAGCAGTAGAGGCTAGGATATTGAATTATTCATATTTGTTACATTATGTATCTTAACTTGAATTTTTAGGTTAGGTTACATATAATGCAAAATTAAAGCTCCGGTTTCAATTTTGTTGGCAGAGTATAAATATTAAAAATAAATATGTATCCAAGATGATTGATCAAATTAGCTTCGTGATACCAAAGGGAAGTTTGGAGGAACAGACGTTAAAATACTTAAAATTAGCTGACTTAGAAGTTAAACGAGCGAGCGCAAGGGACTACAGTCCCGTTATAAAAGATTTGAGAATCTCTCGCGTGAAGATATTGAGGCCACAGGAAATTCCTATATACGTGGAAGCTGGATATTTTGATCTTGGCATCACTGGGCTTGATTGGGTACTCGAAACCGGTACCAACGTAAAGACAGTTGCTGAACTCCCTTATAGCAAGAGAGAGTCAGACAGGGTTAAAATTGTTTTAGCAGTGCATGAGAAATCAGATGTTACTTTACCGGCAGAATTAAAGCCAAATAGTAAAGTATCCACTGAATATCCAAATTTAACAAAAAAATATTTTGAAAGGCTTGGATTGCCAGTAAATATATTCTTGTCGTATGGGGCTACTGAGGCTAAGGTTCCGGATATAATGGATGCAATTGTTGATATAACTGAAACTGGGGAGACTATAAGGCGAAGTGGGCTTAAGATAATTGATGTCATACTTGAGTCTTCAACTGTTTTAATTGCAAACGGAAACAGCTATGATGAAAAGAGGCAATCCATCGAGGAGATTAAAACTCTTATACTTGGCGCTATGGATGCCGAAAAGCGCGTGTTAATAAAGCTTAACATCCCTCAAGAAAAACTAGAAGATGTCATCACCCTACTTCCGACAATGAAAGCACCAAGCGTATCAAAGCTTTATAATACGGACTATTATGCAGTGGAATCAGTAGTTGAAAAAGAAAAGATTAATGAACTAATTCCAAAACTTAAAAGGTTCGGTGCTGAAGATATTCTCGAACTCGGTATTAATAAAATTGTAGACTAATTTATTTATTGCTCTCCACAAAGTTTAACAGAGATCTGTTCACTAATCTCGATATACGTTTATTAAAGATCCTATAAGAAAGAGCACATGAGAAAGTAATTATGAACTGTGTGATACCACTCTTAAAGCAGAAGAGTCAAGGGATTCGAAACAAATTACAGCGCAGATCAAAGAATGTGATAATTCTCTCTCTTTTGTTTACAATCTTGACATCCTCGCTCGTCGTTTCTGGATGCCTTCGAGAAGAAGTCCCTGTATCACAAGTTCCTGACATATTAACTATCAAAGACTTGAGTCTACAGCTTTTAAACAATACGACATACATCACAGGAAGGGCAGAAAACATTGGAAACAAAAGTATTATTGACCTTAATATTGAAGCAATTGGATACAATGAGAATAATACTACAATTCTGAAAAGGGGATATGCGGACACCTTCAGTGGAATTAAACCAATAATTGCACCTGGTGATGAATCTCCATTCATGATACGATTATCTGATGTCGCTAACACAAGTACGAATAATTCGGAAAAACCGTCGATTATTAATGTTACATTAAATGCTACAAAGAGTGTAAGAGTCGACACAGTCAGTCAAAATGAACCCTTCAACATAACACAGACCATTGCGACCAGATCGTCTGCGTCTCCTTATTATAACAAATCCATAGCTAGTTATAAAATTAAGCCACATTATACGGAATCAGCGGAGAAGCTGTATTCCCTTATTGTAATCAATAATAAAACTATTGACGGGAATCAAAAGAGAATTGTTGCAGGAGAAATCTATAACAATGGAACGAAAGAAATAAACTCGTCGATAGTTGCTGCTGCATTGTACAAACGGGATGGCAGCGTATTAGGTGTTTTTTTAAACTATGTGAATGTTAAAATACCGCCTGCAAAAACTTCAGCATTTCAAATCGAAATACGAAAAAATGACTTTCCGATTAATACAACGGAAATTGCTTTAATTGAACTTTACGCATATAAAGTAAAGTGAAGTAAAGTAATTTTTATGCAAGCATAAGATTAGGATCAAATTTTGCTTATTAGCACTTTGTTCTCTTCTACTTCGATTCTTACCTCCCCTTCTTTTTCATTCGTTTTAAACGCTGTTTCGCATATCTTCACTGGAATGTGTAAATGGATGGTCTCCTCATCGCGTGTGTAATTTCCAATTACTATGTTTTTTGAAACGATTGCTCCTCCTGATTCGGTTAGTTCGATCCCTCTCTCTATGATTTCAATTGATGTGTGCCCTGATGATTTTGCAAGAGGAAAGTTTTTACCAATGCAGAAAGTCTCAATACACTTTGCTGGTATGTCAACTTCCGTGTAGCTATCTCTACACTTGAATTTCGCTTTACCCATTAGCATTGCCAAGCGCCTCAAATAGATATATTTTATTTGAATTATGCGATGTTGCGAGATAAATGTATTTGTATTTAGTACAGCACAGAAAATATCTCAGCTATTTATTAGTCGTAATTATACTATATAGTTTAGTAGTTATTTAAAAATTAGTTTGAGCCCTTGTCATTTCGTTATCTGTAACACGCAAATACTTGATTTTTTAAGTCTATTATTTCATTCTTTTTGATCACAACTAGCTGATATATAATTCTTCGTTATACGTGTGTACTTCTATTTTATCTTCAATATCTTTTGTTTTTTTTATAGCTGCGTCTTTAGCGCTCTCCGGAACGATCAAAACAAGTTTATCTATATCCAGATTCGCGATTTTTTTCCACTTTGCGACCATTTCTTCCGTTACATGGTCTTCAACTTCTACTTCTCCAACCATTGACGGTTCATGACTCGCTATAAAAGGTTTAATGCTCAACACTTCATATATTACGAGATCTGGGTAGGAATCTCCCACACTAACAACTTTATTATCAGTTGGGTTTATCACTACTTTCTGCTTCCTAAAAATCGTTACAGCAGCTTTACGTACAATGGTGTCATGCAATTCCCGTAAATTCGATGTGGTTGGGTGAGGCATATTTAACGAATATCATCATTCACATAAATATGTTTTCAACTAAAATTAGCATTTTTTAACGATAAATAACTCGCACGTGAACGTCGCTCTTCAATTTTTAACTAGTTATCTAAAGAACGTTCTTTTTTGGACAATACAGAAAATATGTTAATACACTTCGCAATCTAGATACGTGCTAGTTTTCATGGACAACGGGTAAGCCTCACTCGTTAGAAAAAAAATCAATCGAGTAAAAAATGGTATATAGTCAATCTTTTACAATCTGTAACAAAATTTTTTTTTTACATACATATATATTTTCTACTTTGACAACGACATGTATCTTAGGTTAGAAAGGTGTCTCGTATGCGCATAGATGAAATGAATAAAAAAATTCTGCTTATGCTTCAACAAGATGGTAGAATGACCTATAAGGACATTGCAAAAGCAATAAATAGGTCAGAATCAACGGTAAGAGACAGAATTTCCATCATGGAAGATGAAGGAATCATTAAAGGCTATTCGGCAATTATCGATAAGGAAAAAGTCGGATTAAAATGTTGTGCAATCGTTTGTGCTAAAATAAATTTAGATGACCTGGAATCGGTGTCTAAAAAGTTGCAAGAGATAGACAATGTGTTTCAAATCGACCATGTGAGTGGTGATCATAATTTACGGTTTACAATTGCAGCAAACGATTACAGTCAACTGAAAAAGATTGTTAACTCAACTTTTTCCGAGTTTAACTTGGAGATAACACACCTCGATGTGCTCATGAAATCCTTAAAGGAATTCGGTCCAATAAAATTATAGTGGGAATTGTTTAGCTAACCTCGTCGAACTCATTTCGCGCTACTTTAAGATTATTTACGAGATAAAGTCGATTTACAGATTTACATAAAGTAGTCCCAGTAGTTAATGACTCAATTACGAATAAGCAGAGTTTAAGCTCATACACCTTGTCAGCTCAATGGTTAACAAAGGCAAAAACTCTCGACAATACAGAATGCCTCGTGGCATGCGGTACTCTCATCTTGTCGACAGGACAGCATTTTATTGTCACGAATTTGATCCCCTTTTAGTCGAAAAATGGATGAGTTTCCGAAAAAATACCGTCTTTTCTTTTTTGGTAGGTAAATATACGAAAATATATTTAAAAAAGTTTGAGGACATAAAAGATGACGTAGTCGTTGTTGATGATTATTGCGATATGCGAGGGTTAATAGACTATATTTTGCGTTATTTACCCGAAGGTGTCTATTATGACACGAATTATTACGAGGATTTAGATATTTGCAGAGGATGCCCACTGTGCTATGACACTCAAAAATGTATAGAGTGCAGGCATTACGTCGGGCAGGAACTTGTTTTTGATTTAGATCCTGAGAACGTATATTGTCCTTTACATGGAGATCTAGATCAAAAGATGAAGATGCATCAGGGTCGAGCTCTTTGCATGTTAGAATTCAAAATCGTTCGAAAATTTGCAGAGAGTATGTACCACAAACTCGAACAGAACTATTCAAAAATTAGAATAATTTACTCGGGACGGGGGTTCCATCTACACGTTCTGGATGAAGATACGAAATATTTAACGCGAGACGAAAAAAGTACATTAGCACGGGAATATGGAAAAGAGTTCCCTATAGATGAATGGGTTACTGCTGGAGCTATTAAATTAATAAGGTTACCCCACTCATTGCACGGAATGGTTTCTAGGATTTGTCGTCCACTGGATATTACAAGCATTAAGAATTTTAATCCATTGACTGACGTGCAAGTTATTCCAGATTTTCTCAAGTATGATTGTTAGGTTTTATTTCTCTCCTTTCACTTCCTTCCCTTTATAATACTCCTTTTTCTTCTCCTCTCCCCCTTCTTTCTCTCCTTTCACTTCCTTCCCTTTATAATACTCCTTTTTCTTCTCCTCTCCCCCTTCTTTCTCTCCTTTCACTTCCTTCCCTTTGTAGTAGTACTCTTCTTTCTTTTTTTCTTCGCCAGACATAATTAATGCCTCATTTAATATTCTTTCACACATTTAAAAAAATTTCACTCATTTTTTGCCTATTTAATGACAATTATTACCTAAAAAAATGGTTTACTCTTAAAAAAATGTTTTATCTTTTGATGATACTTCTCGTCTTTTTATCGCTCCAAAAAATTACGGATCCACACGCTCCGGAAATCCTAAGCACTCCTCGACCATCTTCAAGTTTCATGAAGTAGATCTCTGTCACTGTATTAAAATCGGCAGTACGGTTCGAAATTATAAACGTCATGAATTTGTCGCTTTTGTAGAATTCAACGTCTTCAAATCCATATCGTCTGCAATTCGATAAAAATTGTCGAATTCCAGATTCTTTTTTTAACATGTCGACGTCGAATGTCTCTATACCAAGATCTCTACATTTTCCACAAAGCCAAATACCTTGTTCAGGAAGGTAAGATACTTCTATACATTCCCCACATCCTTCGCATATTTCAGTCATATATGCCTCCCGTATCTCGACATTTTTTCATGTAATGGTTCCAACATGGTAGTATTAATTTACCTTTATATATTACCACAAGTGTAGAGTTGATAAGGATCCAAAGGTGTAGTAACTGATTTAGTCGATAAAGGTAGTTGCCAATCGAAAATCAGTATGTTAAAATTACAATATTATGTTACACTTTAAACGTCATTTTTGAAAGCGTTAGTAGAAGTGTTTAAAGCTACTTTGTAATCGGAATTCCATTTATGTAATGTTTGTGCATCAATATTCTCGTTCTCTTTTGCTTTAAGCCCAAGGCTAAAAACGTCCAAGAATTTTTTCAGCAAACAGCGCATAAACTCTGGATTTATGTCTTCTAAGTTTTTGTCGATCAGACTTATTGTTTCCGAAAAAACAGGCTTTAACTCTGGATAATTATCGCTCATAAAGGTAAAATTCAGCTGTTCTAATAAATTCGCCACATGTTTTTTGTTCTTTTCTGTTATTCGACCCTTTTTAGAAACTTTATATACCTCATTTTGCAAAGCGGTTAGCGCTTTGTGAAGCTCACTAGGAGAATATTCATAAATTACATCAAGCTTAGTATACTTTGATAGCTTGTCTGAGTTTAATGTCAAAATTATTGCATCACTAAAACAATCTTCACATTCTTCAAATGATACAATGATATCCTTCCACCTTTCATAAATTGCGGCTATTTGCTGCGTTTTATTTACCCGCATAACTTTGAAAACTTTGGGAATATTTTTTAAATATATTACAGGACCTGATTTATACCAGTAATACGGAAGTTTTAGATCCAACCCCTTCTTTCTTAAGCCGTGGGAGAGCATAAAAACAATTCGGTAAAATCTAGAAGGCGTCAGTATATAGTCTTGTTTACTCAGATTTAACTTTAAATCTGGATAGTTATTTAAAATTTCGATTTTAATATATTTATCGGCGTAAAATTTGTCAATAATATTAAGAAAGGTAAAAGCCAGTAATGGATTTTTTTCAAGTTCCCTTATATATTCTAATTCGTTCATAACTTTTATACGGAAAATATTATTCTGTTAGTATCTATCTATATATCCGTTAAGTTTACTGTTTCTTGCTTCTTCCTCTCTCTTTTAAAGATATACTCTTGTATCAAATGAATATAAATTGCAACATATTTAGAAGAAAACGAAAGCAATCCTATTTGATAGTTAAGACAATTCTTCCCACCGATTGCATAGAAAAAAATACTATGATTTTTTAAATTATACCTCATAATAGAATTAATGTAACAATATCATAGTGTTACTAAAGAAAGAATTTAATATTATCAATGAAATAATATTATTAAACATAAATTTAATTATCTGTGCATTAAAAAGTAGTGTTTAACCTTCAACCAGTCGAAGTGTACATTTCAACACGAATTTATGGATTGGTATGATAACTCCTGGGATTCTTACATTCGATGCAAACGATCGTACAAGCCGAACAACTATGAAGCTACAATTTAGGAGCATCGATCGTGAGATGTATAGACTTACACAAAGTTTTCAAAAAAAGCATGTAAATAGTTAACTCAATGTTATATTTCCCTCTTTTGAATTTTCTTGACATAAGGGTTCCGGCGAGGGTGGAAGATTAAGACAAAAAATAAGAATAGAATTTCTAGAAGGGATACCAAGCGAAAGGAGAGATACTACGGATTATATCGAAATATAAAAAAATATTTTTAAAACTGAGGTGCCATGATAACAATTAATCCAGAAAACCAATGTCCACTAATGAGTGTTCCTGTATATGAAAGAGACAAAAAAATCCGCAGATACGTCCATAAATGTGTTGCTCACGAGTGTGTATTCTATCCTAAATGGTTTATAAAGCAAATCCCTCCGTGTCAATATGTGATGCTGGAAGGATTTGAAAATTAATATCACTAAGAGCTAACTCTAATAAGTAGCAATTTGGTGCCCCCATGCTTTTTATATTGTAAATCACTTGCATGGGTGATGTTGTTAGCCTACTCTCCGATGTCGATAGAACTCCAAATTTATTAACCGCAGAACAAATTACAAATTACAAGATTTACACTTTATTTAAACAATTGAGAGCTTAGTTCTTTGTAAAAAAACTTATATATTAATTCGCGGAAGATATATCACCCGTACTTGAAGTCTTCCATTTTAGCGAGAGCCGTCACGAAATACCATTTGCGTACTAGAGAGTATTAAAAAACATGAGTCCTAAAACGAAAATTACGCCATTTATACCACCAATTTATTTTTATTTTGCAGATAAATATAAAAACATCGTATTTAGTACTTATAGATGAACAGCTAAAAGGAAAATAAATGTCAAAAAGTTTTGGTAGTGACGCGAAAGGCATAGTTGAATCACTATTACGAATGATCGAGGCCTCACATAGCGTTAAAATTATTAATTTGGCGGAAATTTCTGGGATTATAGTTCAAAATACCGGCGATAAAAATGACGCATTAAATGTGTGTTCTGCTATCAACACTTGGATAACAATCAATAATATTCAAGGTAATGTCACAATTCCTGTAAATTTAGTAATCAAGTACATAAATGCAATAGGGCGTTCTTAGGATTCGAATGATAACTCTGCGCCACGAACGAGTATGCTGTTTAAGCAAAATATAATAATACTCGCCGCAATAGCTTTTTTAAGATACTGAAGCCCGACCCACATCAGAATCACCAGATATCCTTTATTAAAATTTTAGTATTACAGGATAATTATGTTTTGCGCGTTAATACGCAAACGACAGTGATGATTCCGACTAAAGCCAAGATTGCGTCAAACCCTGGCGTGGCGGATCTTACAGTAGTGTTATTAACGAGGTTCTTATCCTCACTTGGCTTGATAGTTCCCCCTTCTGATAGCGGATTCATGCTTGTGGTTATGGGAACGTTTGACGAAGAAGCTTCTGCCGTGGGCGTATAAGGTGGACTTTGGATAAGGATAACAGGAGGTTGTTCTGAAACACCAAGCTGAAAATCAACTTTTATTGTTGTGCCACCTTTGATTTCTATTGAATCTCTCGGACCCCCTCTTGTTAAAGTCTGGTCCCCTACTTTGACAGTGATAAATAGCTTTCCAACGTTTGCCGCTAGATCACTAGGCACCATGGAGTATTCAGTGGTATAGTTGCCATTTGAATCTGTTACAATTCCGGATCCACTAGCACGGTTCGCTCTAACCGCATCTTCTATGTAATAAGAAATTTCAGCTCCTGTTATAGGCTGTCCGTGGGTGTCCGTAACTTGTCCGAGTATTGATCCGCTTTGGGGAAACTGTCTGTTGGATTGAGCATAAACTTGAAAAACTGTCGCTGTGCCTATTATAGCAAGAATGCAGATTACCACCATCTTTTTCAAGCTGCTTCCCCTGTCCGATGTTAGCATCACTAATCCAATTAAGGTCTTTCTATCTTACTCATATTTATATTAACAGTTAAAAAATATCACGGATTAAAATAGACTATGAATTAAAACATTTGACAGTTCAGACGTGCAAATCTCTACAAAATTGCTAAATGGAATATTGATGTATTAACATAGAGATGTTGAAGGTAATACTTCTAGGTACAAGTGGCTCAATGCCAACGGTAGACAGGAGTCCACCGTCCATACTGATTAAAAAGGACCGCGAAGGGATCCTATTCGATTGCGGTGAGGGTACGCAACGTCAGATGATGCGAGCTCATACAGGGATAAATATTTCTTCAATTTTTATTACACACTGGCACGCAGATCATTTTTTGGGACTTCCTGGCTTAATACATACTCTATCCTTCTTAAATAGAGAAGATAAGCTCGACGTGTACGGACCAAGATGGTCAGGCGTTCCAAATCTCTTTGCTCTTATTAGACCTCAATTTGATATTGATTTCATAGAGCTTGCGACAGGGGATGTTGTAAAAAAAGCTTTGTATACAGTTAAGGTCGTAGACGTTAATCATTCTCCGAATTCATTTGGGTACGTATTTGAGGAGCGTGAGAGGCCTGGTAAATTTAATAGAACAGCGGCAGAATCGCTTGGACTAAAGCCAGGGCCAATGTACACCAGGCTACAACAGGGGCACTCAGTAGTAGCTGGAAATACGATCATTAATCCTGAAGACGTGATAGGTCCCAGGCGTCCGGGAAGAAAAATAGTGTATACCGGTGATACCCGACCAAGTGATTCTATAGTAGAAGTAGCTGGAAACGCCGACTTGTTAATCCATGACTCCACTTTAAACGATGACCTTACTGAATATGCAAAAGAAGTTGGACACTCAACAGCTAAGGAGGCAGCTGAAATTGCAAAAAGGTCCGCTGCGTTCATGCTCGTGTTAACCCATATTAGCTCTCGCTATGCCAATCCTTCTCCACTCTTGAAGAGCGCGAAGGAAATATTTGAAAATACTATTTTGGGGGAAGATCTTTTAGAAATAGATGTACAGTTTAAAGACAAACGGTAAACTCACTGTAGATTTCACTTGGGAAAGTCATTACAATTTTACGAATTAATTTTTTGTAGGAATGCTAAAGTGAAGTTAAATAACGCAAGCTCTTGATACCAGCTTCAAAGTCATTTGCCTCAACGACAAAGTCCCCTTTGTAGCCTTTAAGCTCTCCGATAACGTGTTTCCAGTCTATGTTTCCGCGACCTAAGATGAGGTGCTCATCATCGTTACCATTATTATCATGGACATGAACATGGTCTATTTTCATTTTTAAGAAATCATTTATGGCGTTTGCTGTATTTGCATGTCCGACGTCAAACGTGAACCCTATTTCATTGTTCATCATATTCTTTATTTCTTCGGGGTACTTCCCCATTAAGAAATTGACGTTTACCATGTTTTCGACAGTTGCTTTTACTCCAAGATTATTAGCAGTACTGGCAATCGACTTAAGGCCTTCATTGTTCCTCTTAAGCGCCTTATCCAGATTGTGACTTGCCATTTGAGAAATATAACCAGGATGAATCACGAAAATATTGGCATAATCAGATGTTTTTGAAATACTTTTTTTTATTTGGTGTATCGTTTCCCGCCATATGGGATAGTTCAAGCTTGCTATGTTCATGTCTGAAATTGGGGTATGGATTGATATTTTAAGCCCATAAGAATGAAATGCCGCATCTATTACCGAAAGTGTTTTTCTATTCAATGTTTGAGAGCCCTCAGCTATTACTTCCCAACCATCAAACCCTGCATTTTTAACGTCTTCAAGTCGACCCAGGTCAAGCGTGGCGCAGGAAATAGAAACCCTCATGTTATAATCTCTGGTGCAATAGAATCTACCACCAATATCGGAGCGTCAACCTGGACTTTGACATATATCGGCCCTAGCGGGTCTTTGCTGAAATTCACCTTTCCCATAAAGGCAGCTTGTTTGTTAAGCACAAATTCAAAAGCATTACTCGATAATCTTCTTAAAAGTTCTGTTCGAGCAGTACTCCTAATTCGTTGCATTTTTAGGAGCTCTCCAAATCTCTTTATCGAATTGCTGGTACCTACAATAGATTCGTTCGTTTGACTGAGGCGTGCGTCAGGGAAAATATTCCTAATCGCCTTTTCTACTTTGTCCTTCGATTCTGTGGTATGTAATGGAGTTTTTATGTGTACGCAAATAACTTTAAAAGAAGCGTCAACATTAAATTGCTTGATTAAAATATTTGAAATAAGTGATTGAAATTCTTCAAGTGGCCCCTCGTTGAGTATACGTAAGTCTGCGTTATCGAGTGCTTCCTTTAACCCCCAACTTAATTCGCGCCCATCTTTTGTTTTAAAGCTTTCATAATCCATCGCATCATCTGGTCGGGCTCTTTTTTTTGTCCTTTGATACCTCAACTCTGGAGCGGCATCTATAGCTATTGATATGAAATCTTCGCCAAACTCACTTTTATAAGCTAAAACCTCAGCAAATCCTCGTATACCGTCAATTACGACCACATCTGATTTTTGACGATGAATGGCCGGAATACACATCTTCGCAATAGCATCCATTCCTTGCTCTTCTCGGAGTTTATTCGCGACAAATCCCACATTTTTTTCATCTATCCTTGCTCCGAGATCTTGCATGTACTCTCGAACGATATCGCCCATTGCCACGATTGGTACCCCAAGTTCTTTGGCGACTATTGCTGCTTCAGATTTGCCCGAAGCCGGCATCCCAACGAATCCGATTACCTTCAATTAATCCTCATACCAAGTAGAAAGTTTTTAACGTGGGCTTATCAGTTCCTCTCCAGATTCTTTCGTTCTGATCCTTATAACTCTGTCACAGCTCTTCGCAATAGCGATCAGTTCTTTTCTGCTCATCGTTTGTAGGTTTGCGTTTTTACTATATTCACTTCTCCCCTGTTGCAGGACGTAACTTATGTGCTTGAATTCCTGAGCAATTTCAATTATATCTCTCTCCGTGAGAATTTCCTTAAAAACCGTTGTTCTTATCTCAAGTTCTAATAGCTCCCGTGACATTAACGCTGAATATCCGCCCTCTATCGATTTTCTTATCTTTTCTAGCAGTTCTTGTGATGTTTTGACACCGGCAACAGTTGAATATTTTTGAGGACTCGAAAGCGGAGCTTTTACGTCTATAAAGAGTCCATCCAATAACGCGGCTTTGATAAGATTAAAGATTCGATCAGGTGATGTCCCATTGGTTTCAACTCCTACCAGAAGTCCGGTTTTTTTCACTTCTGTTGCTACGGTTATGAGCAAATCTAAGTTTATTGTAGGTTCGCCACCTGAAAAAATGACTGCATCTATGAAGTCCTCGCTTTTTCGTATTTCACATAAAATGTTATCAATATTTATTTGCACATTGTCTTCCCACAACCGGTAATTTTGACAATAGAGGCATCTCATATTGCATCCTCTGAGAAATACGACCATAGCAACCTTTCCACGCCAGTCAATCGTGGAAAATGGTATAATTATTGACTTATCGAAGTTATTCAAATTTCGCTGCACGTGTATCAACTTAATAAGTAACAATTTTTAACAGCTTTTTCATTATCCAAACAAGATGCTGGGGGCATTATCGATTTTAATGTTGCTTAACGCGTAGTTAAAATGTTTTTGGGTGACCGCAGTCTCATCGATTATCGCTTGATGTAAGGCTACTTTAAGTACTTTTTCGACGAGGTCTCTTCCTGAAAACTGTACTGTTAGTTTTGCAATCTGCTCAAGACTCACGCCATCATCGATTTTTATGGGAAATGTATTTGAATATTTTTTAAGTATCTGTAGTCTTTCAACTTCGTTTGGAAGGGTAAATGCGATCTCTTCTTCGAACCTACTTCTAATAGAGGAGTCTAACGCGTCGTATCTATTCGTTCCCCCTATAGTACATACCCCAGATCTATCTTCGATTCCATCAAGCTCCGTCAACAACGCATTTACTATTTCTAAAACATCTCCTCTTAGTTTCTGATAACTTCTATCAAGCCCAACTGCGTCAAGTTCATCGATAAACACAATGCATGGGGCAAGCTCTGCTGCCCGGTCATAAAGATGGTGAATCTTCGTGGCTCCTTCTCCAACATATTCCCCAATTAGATGAGTTGATTTCACTGGCAAGATAACCGCCTTTGTTATATTTGACAGTGCTTTTGCCATCATTGTTTTCCCTGTCCCCGGCGGGCCATAGAAAAGGACGTTTTTAGGGGCCCATTTTCCAAAACTATTTGGATTAATTAAGTACTTTTCTATCAGCTTGCATTTTCTCTTTGCTGATTGTTGTCCGATAATGTCGTCAAGTACAACTTCTGTTGAAATAACAGGGACGGAATCTTCGACGTTGTCAACGACTATGGCCGTCGAATCGCCTATCATTGATCGTCTTGGTTCAACATTTACTATTTCGAAAGCGAAATCAGGATACATCCGTCTGTCAAAGAGGAAATCCCCTTTTTTCACTGAGGTGCCAAACCATTGTTCTTTTGCATAATAGTGAAAGACTTTTGGTTCAGATATTTCTGGATGATCTAACCCGGTCTTCATCGGATATCCTGCAGGCTTTAATATAACGAATTTAGCTACTAATTCTTTGTTATATTTTGATACAGATCTTGCTTTTTTTTCCATGTCTTATGAGTGAAGCATATATGTCTCAAGGATTAAATTGTTTATGATAACGAATGGAATCTATTCGATCTTTTATTGGAATTGATCTTAGTGATGAAGTTAAAAGTAGATTTTCAGACATTCAGGCTGAGTTCAAAAAATCTTGCGAGTTGCAATCAATCAAATATGTGGATCCTCCCATAATCCATATTACGTTGAAGTTCCTTGGAAACATAACATTGAGTGAAGCATTAAGCATAGCTCAAAATTTAAAAGAAATTAAATTAAGGCCCTTTGAAATTCAGTTTAAAAAGTTGGGGGTCTTTCCCAGTAAAAAACGCATCAGAGTAATATGGATTGGGATCGACGATGCTGATAACCTGAAACATTTATATGACCTCGTATCTTCAAAACTCCCAGACAAATTTGGCAAAGACAGATTGTTCGAACCCCACATCACCATAGCTCGGGTTAAGCGATTTACTCCACTCGAAATGTCGCTGTTATTACGAAAGGTTGAGGAACTGTCTGAAATTGATGCAGGAACTTTCATGGTAACGGCTTTTCAGTTGAAGAGAAGCACTCTAACACCTAAAGGTCCGCTGTATGAAACGATTGAGGAAGTAGAACTATGAAAAATCTCTCTCAAGTCTTGGAAGAGGTTCTCAAGAAAGTAAAGCCCTCCGAAGAGGAATACAATGAACTTAATAAGGCAGCAGCTGAGGTTATCAATCGTGTTAAATTGTCCGTAAAAAGGAGAAAATTAGACGTACATGTAATTCTCATAGGTTCTGCTGCCCGTAACACTTGGGTCGCCGGGGATAGAGATATAGACATATTCATTGGTTTCGACCCATCGATTCCAAAGGACGATCTTGAGCGCTACGGAATTGACATAGGAAAAGAAGTCGCAGGGGAGTCTTATGTAATCCAATATGCCGAACATCCCTATGTTAAGGCTAAAATTAACGGCTTCGTTTTTGACATAGTACCTTATTACAAGGTTAATGCAGCGTCGCTAAGTATCTCTGCAGTAGATAGAACACCTTTTCATCAGCAGTTCGTAACTGCTAATATAAAAGGTAGGGAAGATCAAGTTAGGTTGTTAAAACAGTTTCTAAAAGGAATTGGAATTTACGGGGCAGAGCTAAAAGTTAAAGGTTTTTCAGGTTATCTTTGTGAATTATTGATTATTAAATACGAGTCGTTTTTACAATTATTGAAGGATGTAACAAACTGGAAAAGTGGAAAATTCATAAGCTTGTTAAGAGAAGAAACGAGTGTAGACTTTAGCAGTCCATTAATTGTTGTTGATCCTGTGGATCCAAAAAGGAATGTCGCTGCTGCGGTGTCAGCTGAAAGTTTTTTTAATTTTATTGATTCAGCACGAGAGTTTCTATCAAAGCCTTGCATTGAATTCTTTTTCCCGCAGCAAATGGGAGCGATTTGTGCAGGAGATTTACGCGATATTTTATCTAAACGAGGCACCAAAATCTATGCTCTCAGCTTTAAAATGCTAGAGCTGGTAGAAGATATCGCATACCCGCAACTTGAGAAATCTGTAAAAAGTATATGTAAGGCACTGTCTAGAGCGGGATTTCAGCAACTTAGAAGTGACATATACTTCGATAAAGGCAACGCAGTTCTGCTACTCGAACTTATTGTATGGAATCTTCCTCCCCTCTACAGACATATTGGTCCTCCGGTGGAATGCAAAGAACATGCCCGAAAATTTAAGGATAGATATTTGAACGATCCAAGCGTTTTTTCAGGACCCTTTATTCAAAACAGCCGATATATAGTGGAAATACCAAGAAAGTGTTTAAGCGTTGACGCTTTTTTACAGAGAGAGCTTAAAAATGTAAAATTGGGTAGGGCGGTCTACCGTTCAATGAAAAATGGCTGCGAAGTCTTATGTGACGAAGATATCCTGAAAATTGATAGTCGGGAGTACAGAGTATTTTTGGCGAAGTACTTCAAAAAGGTACAGTTGCGATGTAAGTGAGTCTACAGCTCCCAATACTCTGATTGGACAGCTATTGCCTTTCTAACACGTTCTTCGACTTGTTTTGTTACCCCCTCATCAGTATATTCCTCTTCGATGCTCGTCGCAAAGCTTGCTAGGGATCCTAGTATTGACAACGTTGAATCTGAAAGCGCAGTGAGGTCATATCCACCTTCTAGAACGGCAATTAATTGACCATCGGATGACACAGACTTCACGCGTTCTGTCAAAGAGTTGAATCCACGTGATGTGACAGACATGCCTCCAATCGGGTCAGCAAAGTGAATGTCTTGTCCGGCGGATATGAAAACCAGCTCAGGCTTAAACTGTTTAGCGATTGGGATAAGCAATTCGTCAAATATGTAAAAGTACCCGTCATTATTTACTCCTGGCGGGAGAGGGACATTAACGTTAAAACCCTCTCCGTTACCGCGACCTACTTCTTCCAGATCTCCAGTTCCTGGAAATAATGGTCGTTGATGAGTTGAAAAGTACAATACTCTCGGATCATCATAGAACGAATCTTGAGTTCCATTCCCGTGATGTACATCCCAGTCTACAATTAGGATGTTCTGAACACCTTGAACTTTTAATGCATACTTCGCCGCACAAGCAACATTGTTGAAGATACAAAAGCCTCTCGACTGATCATAAGTCGCGTGGTGACCTGGCGGTCTAACAAGCGCAAATGCATTTGCAACATCCCCTAGTACGGCGTCAACGGCACAAATCACACCTCCTACTGCAAGGGCTGCAACATCATAAGACTTGGGCGAACAATATGTATCTGGATCGAGCCACCCCCCTCCTGCCTCAGCTATTTCTTTAACATTTTTTATATAAAGAGGGCCATGGTTGAAAAGTAATTGACTGTAAGTTGCCTTGAATGGTTTTAAAAGTGGAATTTTGTTTGCATCTTCGTTTAATTTAATTCCATTTATTATTGCCGCTAAGCGTTCTTTTGATTCTATATGTGTCCCCGTATCATGACTTAGATAAGCACTATCGTATACTATAGCTCCATGCATCATATGTCTGAAATGAATCAATTTGACTATCAACTTGTCGACATTCACTTTGACTAAAAGTATTCATAGAAATTATTAACCGATTTATTGCAGTTAGGTTAATTTATATCTACTCTTATAATCATCAAGTGAAATGGATACGCTTAAAGTAGAAGATTACATGACTCGTGATGTAATAACAGTTTCTCCTACCGACACCGTAAAAGACGTTATACATCTGATCAAAAATACCAAACATGATGGGTTCCCAGTTGTTAAAGAAGAAAAAATCATCGGTTATGTCTCTTCATTAGAGATACTGGTGTGCGAACCTTCAGTGAAGGTCTCCGACATCATGTCGGTCAACCTAAATGTTGCTCGTAGCAATATGGATTTGTTCGACGCAGCTCGTGTGCTTTTCAGATCAGATAATAAGAAGCTCCCCGTAATTGATGATGACGGTCATGTTATTGGAATATTTTCTAATTCGGACGTGATAAGATCTCAAATAGAACGAGCGACTCCAGCCAAAGTCTGGAAGCTCATGAGAACGCTGAGAATTATTCATCACGTGAACCTTGAAGAACATCTCGATAAAGCAAAACTCACAGATTTAGTTCCCACCCAATCAAAAATTTATGCCGACGAACTTGAAGGTCGACGATATGAACTCGAAAAAGGTCTAGCAGAGCCTGTAATAGTCATAAAGAAACGAGATAAAGTACTTCTAGTAGATGGGCATCACCGGGCAGTGGCGGCGAAACGGTTGGGTTTAAAAGAAATCGATGCGTACGTCATAACAATGGATCGAGATGTCCCTCTTGGCATGGAAAAAACTGCATCGGACATTGGGCTCAAGACTTTAGATGACATCAAAGTATTAGAGAGTGGGACTCATCCTCTCATTGAAATCACTCGCAAAAGAGGATCAAGAAACGTTTAGTTAACTGCATTTAACTCAAAGATGCAAAGCCAAAAATTTGTTTTAAAACATCGCTTCTCGAAATCAAACCCCGCGGGACGCCATTTTGTATGACTAACAATCTACCAACATTGTATATATCAAAGAGCTTTATTGCATCATAAACAGGGCAAGAGTCTTCAATTGAAATGATATCACGGGTCATTATGTCTTTGGCTGAACCCTTAGAGTCCGCAGCAACAGCTTTTGCTATATCTGTTACTGAAATGATACCAACAATCTTATTATTCAGTGTCACTGGCGCTCCATGGATATTTTGATCTATTAGGATCTTAGCTACTTGCTGGATTGTCATGTCTCCCTTTACCACGACAAGTTTCTTTGACGTGTATTCTGCTACAGGCGTTTTTGGAAGCGATAATATCTCAGAGACCATCATTACGATTATGTTTTCAGTGTCGTTACGACCGCAAACTTCTCCTCTTATTGTCAGTTTATTTACGGGGGTGGGGCCCACTTGCAAAATATCTCCTGAATTGAACTGCCTCGTATCTCCTATCATCTTAATGGCAGCGCTGCACGTGTCAGGATGTGCTACTGTAGTAAAGTCTATTTCAGCGACTGAAACATTCTGCACCTCTGCTCCATTTTTCGCTACGAACACGTGAGCCTCATATTCCATCGTATCTATATCAAGCTCTTTGTAAGCAGCACTTGTTGCCATATACCCGCCTTTAGGTCCTGGAACTCCATCGACGAGTTGCAGAGCCCGGAGCGATTGCATTTGATTTCTTATTGTTCCTGGGTTCCTGCCTATTACTTCGGCGATTTCTTCTCCCCTAATCGAGCGTCCCTTCTTACGAAAAAGACCAATTAAAGCTATTAAGATCTCACGCTGTACTGATGTAAGCTCCATACAAATACCTATTTAATATGATTAATAATGAGATATAAATGTTATATGTTTGTACGTCTTTTCATCGTTAATGTTTGACATACCGACTGTTCCGACCTCTGATGAATTGCTGGATAAAGCCTTCAGAAGGGCGCTCCGGGCGAGAGGCGGAAAAGAAAAACGATCACACGCAGAAGAGATCATGATACGAACCGCGTCGGATATACTTGTTAACAATTTAAAGAACATTGTGAGAAAGTTTCCCAATTTCGAGCAAGTTTCTCAATTCTACAGGGAAACAATTGACGTAGTAATTGGAATAGATAACCTAAGAATTTCGTTGTCATCCGTAAATTGGGCAAGTGGTAAGATTCATCAGATAGCGCGAAGTGCATTAATAAAGATACGAAGAGGGCAGAATTCGAAAATAGTCAGAAAACAAACCTATGGGAGAATTGCATCAATAATGAAAGAAATTAAATACGACCTTGATTTTTTGAATACTGCAAGAAACAAGATCAAAGACTTGCCGCACATCACTGACGAGCCCACTATACTCGTCGCAGGGTACCCAAATGTTGGAAAGTCAAGCTTCGTATCTTTTGTGACACATGCAAAGCCCGAGATAGCTCAGTATCCTTTTACGACAAAAGGAATCGTGGTGGGGCATATTGAATATTTGGGGCGAAGGTATCAAGTCATAGATTTACCTGGACTTCTGGATAGGCCTGTGGCAAAGAGAAACGTGATCGAACGTCAAGCAATCTCCGCGTTAAAACATTTAGGAGATGCTGTATTATTCATACTGGATCCAACGGAAACGTGTGGCTACCCGGTGACTGATCAACTTAAGCTTTTAGCAGAACTAAAATTACAGTTTAGTATCCCATTTATCGTTGCTTCGAATAAAGCGGATCTGAACCCAGCTCTGACAGGTCTCGAGATGTATCAAATTTCAACGAGGGATGGGCAAGGCGTTTCACAAGTTTTAAAGGCGCTCATCAAGGCATTAAGCTGACTTTTTTACGTGTAAACACCAGAGTGGTAAGCTGACGAACTTAAAAGAGTTTGATCCCAGCTATCGTGCTCCCAATAAAAAAACCAATTATTGCGCCTGTATTCAACAAGGGTAAGCCTGCCTGTGGTTTTCCCTTTGAGACAAGTATCATGAGGCTTGCATATCCTACAAGTATACCTATCATCGCTCCGAGAGCAGGAATGTTTACAAAGCCTATGGATGGAGCGGTCAAGAAGAAATTTGCTGATATCACCAGTGTAGAGGGAATTACCGCATCTCCGAGTCCCATAAAATATGCTTCACGTTTTTCTAGCTTTTCTTCGCCTTTAAGGGCTGAACTGTCTCTAATCCACTTTGCGTGGGAATATTGTCTGCTACGTGGAAGAACGAAAAGTACAGGTACTTTCAAATCGATAACTCCCTCGGCGAGCCGTATCATATGTTTCGTTTCATAGACTGAAATGAAGTCATAAACTGCTAGAAGGATTAGCAGAATCAGTACCGGGACAACGCTAAGGGAAACTCCAAAGATTGCTACAGCCCCCGCGCCTACAAGGATGCCTACTGAATCTATCACGAACCACTCAGGATAGTAAAATATGGTAAACATGGTTCCGACAGTTAGTGCCAAGGCAATTATCCACGCATAATTAATAAATGAAAACAAAGCCGTTTCGTAAACGAAATAGAGCGTAAAAATCAGGACAATCCCCATTATCACTTTGATCATCCAGGGCTTTCCGAATTTTATAATGGCTAGCAAAAAAAGTGTAAATGCAATAATCAACGTTAAATAATAAATCGGATTTAAGACCGATTGTGGGTTACTAAATGCCCTAACATTATTTGAATTTAAAGTTTGCGCTAAGAGCAATCCAAGAACTTGTATGATAAGAATGAAAAATACCATCGTAAAAGGTGATAGTTTTTTTAGAATCTCATCCAATAGGAACCCCTCACACTAAGCACAATCTCTCGATAACACCCGCTTATTGTATTAACGATTTGCTTTATTGCCTTTGACGTTTTTTTTAAAATTCCCTCAGCTTCTGCTTAGAGTCTACTATTGCACGTCAGACAAGAGACGGGCGTCGTGAAGTAGAAGTTTTGGTGGTCAGTTAGATCGTAATGATCGTACACTCTCAGCGTTATACTAGTATATGAAGTTGTTTGCATGTCCACTTTTTTGTTTTTGGCTTTTTATTGAGCATGAGTATCGTATTTTGTGTAGCTAATGTCTTGTTAGCTCAACACCTCGACATTCGCCTGAGGATGCAGCATCTACGTCTCTTCTCGAGTTCAGCGGCCTACACTTAATTTATGGATAAATTTAATGCATGGTCATGGTAATATTAAATAATAAGTAGATTCTCGCAGTGAGTTTATGGGTGTTCCGATAGGAGATATTATCCCCAGACGTAAGGTCGAAATTAATGAGCTGGGAAAAGTAGCGGTCGATGCCCACAATGCTATCTACCAGTTTCTGAGTATCATCCGACAGAGAGACGGTACCCCTCTTATGGATTCTCGGGGCGGCGTTACATCGCATTTGTCGGGTCTATTTTACCGAAATGCGAACCTAATTGAATCGGGGGTGAAATTGATTTATGTTTTTGATGGCGCTCCACCTGCATTAAAAAAAGATACGTTAACAGATCGCAGGGAAATTAGAGAACATGCGGAACAAATGTGGGTTGAGGCAAAGGCAAAAGGGATGCCTGAAGCGTTTAAATATGCGCAAGCATCCTCGAAGATCAATGAAGATATAATTGAGAGTTCAAAACAGCTTTTAAGCTATATGGGGATACCAACCGTACAAGCCCCAAGCGAAGGTGAAGCTCAAGCTTCGTATATGACGATGAAAGGAGACGCACGATATACGGGCTCTCAAGATTTTGATAGCCTTTTATTCGGTGCTCCGAGACTCGTGCGAAATTTAACAATCACGGGAAAGCGAAAACTACCAGGTAAAAATGTATATGTGACCGTCACTCCTGAATCAATCGAGTTAAGCGATGTCTTAGAGTCACTCGAGATAACGAGAGAACAATTAATTGAAATTGGAATCCTCGTCGGAACAGACTTTAATAAAGGAGTTAAAGGCATCGGCCCCAAAAAGGCCCTTAAGTTAGTGAAGGATAACGGAATTGAGTCAGTTCTTGAACTACTTGATGAACATATGAACTATGAACGTGTTAAGCAATTTTTCCTCCATCCAGATGTTACTGATGACTACAAACTGAAGTGGAATATGCCGGACGACGATCATATAGCAGAATTCTTATGCGATCAGCACGATTTCTCCAGAGAACGCGTTGAAAAGGTGGTCGAAAAACTGTCCACAGCCTACCATTCGTCAAGTCAGATGTCGCTAAGTCGATGGTTTTAAACCGTCTCAGAGAGATATCAGCAGATCTCATGCTAAAATGAGTCATTGGCCGGTAGGTTATAGGGGCCGCAACGAGTGCTCCTACTCTTTAAACCCGTATGTTCCTATCAACGGCACAAAGGCAACATTACCTTTTTTTGCCTTCTGTATCCCATTTGTTTTTTTAATTAAATATAGTTCTTGGATCCACCTTCCTATGGGTATAACCATTCTCCCACCAGATTTTAGCTGATCCAGAAGCGGGGGTGGAATATCTGGTGCCGAGCATGTGACTGAAATTTTATCAAACGGGGCTTTGTCAGGAAGCCCGAGAGAGCCATCGCCCACGATTACCTGAACCGTGGGTGGCAGTCGTTTCATCGCTTCAATCGCGAGACGCTTCGATCTTTCTATTGTATATATAACGCCGCCGTCTAATAACTGCGCCATTATAGCCGCATGATATCCAGAACCAGTTCCGACTTCAAGAATATGATCTGCGCGTTGTACCTCTAAAAGCTCGCACATTATAACAACCATATGCGGAGCTGAAATCGTCTGATTATCTCCAATGGGAAGTGGTTTATCGACATACGCAAACTGTCTATATTGGGGAGGTATAAAGTCTTCACGTTTTACCTCTCTTACTGCATTTATAACCTGCTCGCTAATGCCTCTTTTTTTCAATTTGCTTATAAGAATCTCTCGTTGTTTTTTAAGAGAATTCTCTTTGCTATTATCCCCCATTTTTAAAAGTAATGCTCCTTTTTTTATACTTATGCTGAGGTTTTTTCATTGATGATCTAACATAAATTCTCTTAATGGTGTTAGCTTTTGCACTTTCCCCTATATTTTTTAGAACTGTCCCGTGAACTAACTTTATTCGCGTTATTTTTCCGAATTTCTCAGTAGATCCTATGGTGAACTCTTTATCGCCACTACATGGAATCTTCAAGGATTGGGTAAGAGTACCGGCGTGGATTGCAATTTTCACTATCACGTTATCGATAGCTTGAACCCATAAAGTTTTGATACTTTCAGCTTTTGCGCTTTCCACTCTAACATCGCTTGTCAGTTCGATTGCGTTTACTCGTACGACGTTAGCCTCCTCATTTTCAACGATAAATTCGTCTCCGATAGAAAGCAGTTCGTAAGGTTTGGCATCCAACCATCGTAGATACGATTTGTCGTATTTACTCATGACAACTTTAATTTTGATTTCATTAGAGCGCCGTCGTGCCTCTAGTTTTCTGGTAGTTCCACACAATGTGCACTTTACAATGGGGGTTCGCCCCGACGCAATAACGTTATGTTTCACATTAATGAGTTTCGAGCACGTCGGGCACTCTATTTCCACCTCTTGATTCATCGAACATCACAATACTATTGAAGAATAGCATCGTAAATAACCGTAATGGTAAGAGACATTATAAGAGCTAGAGGACATCAGAACATCTCAGCAAAACACAGAAGTACCTTTCAAATAACAACAGAACGCACTATAACTAAGCGTGCCGATTGCATTATTGCTGTATCGGCCGATAAAGGAGTATCTGGTCTTTCAAAGGAGTTCAAAAAAGCTGCAAAAAAAGATAACGTGGGGATAACCCTAAAAATAGTGGCAGGAACTCGTTTTGAAATAGTAACTGGTGTAGGATGTAACAAACTCACGCTTACGGACGCGAAAGACATCGTGATAAGAAAAAGCGATTTCGTTTCAGAAAGGACGTTAATGATCAACGCAAATAAATCCGCTGCGGACTTGGACAGAGAACTAATTGCTAATTTAAGAACACCTGAAGATATAGAAATAATTGTTGAAATCATAGACCAAGTGTAGTTGATGTGACACTTGTGAAAAGAATCGTGAAACACTTTTTAACCGCACCTGAAGTATTATTGGGCGCTAGTACGTATTAGATAGATTTAAATACCAAAGTAATAAATTATCTATCGTTAACTAATTTTTATCGACTATTTATTGAGGTATTCAAATGGCTGATGTCGATCAATATAAAGGTACGACAACTATCGGTATAGTCTGCGAAGACGGTGTAGTTCTTGCATCAGAAAGCCGAGTTACACTGGGCAACTTCATATCGAGCAAAGAGGGAAAGAAGATTTACCAGATCGACGATCTGGTTGGAATGACTATAGCGGGAGGCGTTGGGGACGCTCAAAGTTTGGTTCGTACCATAACAGTCGAGGCTAAGCTCTATAAAATGAGACGCGGCAAGCCTATGACTGTAGAAGCTATAGCGACCTTATTATCGAATATTTTAAATGGGAACCGTTATTACCCATATTTTGTTCAATTGATGATTGGTGGTCTAGATAGGACAGGACCAAGCTTATACTCATTAGATGCCATGGGAGGTCAGATAGAAGAGAGGCTTGCAACTTCACAAGGATCAGGTTCACCAATGGCATTTGGTGTCATTGAGGACAGGTATAATGAAAAAATGTCGATCGATGACGCACTAGACATAGCAATAAGAGCACTCTCTTCTGCAATGAAGAGAGATTCAGCCTCAGGCAATCAAATGCACGTTATAAAAATTACAAAAGATGGGTATATTAAAGTTGGAAAAGATGAACTTCAAGAAAGAAAAACAAAACTGGGATTAGAGAATTAAATTATTTTTAGATTTTTTATTTTTACTTTTCAT
>Ga0187781_10000683_pt1 | contig 24666 bp, 25 predicted proteins | sample 0715_SJ02_MP02_2_FD_132447 | JGI IMG/M metagenome (GOLD analysis project Ga0187781, IMG submission 132447) | Tropical peat soil microbial communities from peatlands in Department of Meta, Colombia - 0715_SJ02_MP02_20_MG | ecosystem: Environmental > Terrestrial > Soil > Wetlands > Peat | place... | reverse complement strand
CGGCTTTACCCTCGGCGCCCACGACGATGGTCGTTGCGGAAATGGCCACGGAAATGCCGAAATAATCGTTGGCGGCGGTGACCGTCCCTCCCAGTTCTGCCGTCTGGACCCAGCGAGTCGAGACCTTCGAGAACACGTAGGCGCGGCCGGCAAAGCTGCCATAGCCGAAGGCGCCTACGACGACGGTGCTGCCCGAGATGGCCACGGACGAACCGAACTCGTCCCCGGAGGCGATGTCGGCTCCTTTAAGCTCGGCGACCTGAGTCCAGCGGGTCATTGTCTTGGTGAACACATATGCTCGACCGGCCGTGTTGTCGTGGCCGTCGGCGCCCACGACAACGAACGAGCCAGAGACGGCAACGGAGATGCCGAAGTTGTCGTAATCAGCCGTGTCGGATCCCTTCAGCTCCGCCGCCTGCTTCCAGCTGGTTGCGGTCTTCGTGAAGACGTAGGCGCGACCGGACGCGCTGGCGCGGTTGTGCGCACCGACGACGACAGTGTTCCCCGAGGTGGCCACGGACGAACCGAACTCGTCGTCAGCGGCGGTGTCGGAGCCCTTCAGCTCGGCGACCTGCTTCCACGAATTGCCCGACTTGGAGAACACGTATGCCCGGCCCGCATCTCGATCGCGCCCCGGCGCCCCCACGATCGCCGTCGTACCTGAGATGGCGACTGCATACCCGAACTCGTCCCCGAGGACGCTGTCGGATCCCTTCAGCTCGGCCAGTTGCATTCCCACAGAGGCGGCGGTGGGGGGCCGAGAGGCGGCGGCGGCCAAGTTCGCATCCATCAGAAGGGGCAGGCAGATCGCCGCTGCCATCACGAAACTGCGGAGTAGCGACCTAGGCATGGGAGGCCTCCGATCAAACGGCAAAACCTCTCGGTGACGCACGTTGCCGCCCAGCATCGCGCCGTCGTCATGGGCGCGCAATGCCCGGTAATGAGTCAATCGACCCACTCGTCACCCGTGGCGCCAGCGGTCCGACTGAAACCGCCTCGGGAAAGGGCCCCTTGGCCGGAGTGTACGCTGATGACGCGGAGACGAAGTAAAGGCGGGTGGTTGCCATGACCAAGCAGACGTGGAGACGGTTCGCGAGATCTCGGCCGGGCCGTGGCCGATTGCTGGTGTTCGCTCTCCCGCCGCTCGCCGTGACGCTGCTGGTGGCTCCCGGGCCGGCCGCTGCCCTCACGCCGGCCGCCAGCACCCCAGGCACCTACTACGCCATCGCCCAGTCGATCTGTGCGCCGCCCAAGCCGAGGCACTCGTCTTGCTTTGCCATGCGCATCGTGTTCGTGAAGAAGGGCACGGCGGGTGCGAGCCGGTTCGAGCTCGCCGCCGGTGCCCGGCCAAGCAAGGCGAGGAGTGGCCCGGCCCAGACAATCGGACCCGCCGGTGGGCTCACCCCGGCTGACCTCGCGACGGCCTACGGCTTCGACTCGACGAAGGCGGTCACCGGCCAGACCGTCGCCGTCATCGATGCCTACAACGACCCGACCATCAACACAGATCTGCAGACGTTCGACTCGCAGTACGGTCTCCTGCCCTGCAGCGAGACGAACGGCTGCCTCAGCGTGGTCAACCAGAGTGGCGGCTTGCCTCTGCCGCCGGACGACACGAGTGGCTGGTCGGAGGAGGAGTCGCTCGACGTCGAAACGGTGCACTCGGTGTGTCAGAAGTGCAAGATCCTCCTGGTGGAGGCGAATACCGATGCCAACTCCGATCTGGAGGCCGCCGTGGACGAAGCGGTCGCGCTGAAAGCGACGGAGGTCAGCAACTCATACGGCAGTCCGGAAGCAGGCTCGACTTCGACCGACGAAGCGGCCTATGACCATCCGGGCACGGTCATCACCGCCGCCTCTGGTGACGACGGCTACGACGAGTTCGATCTGCTCGGCAGCCAGGGCGCCGTCAACCAGCCCGACGAGCCCGCTTCCTTCAACACCGTCGTGGCCGTCGGTGGCACGTCCCTCTACCTCGGCCAGGACGGTACCCGCCAATCCGAAACGGTCTTCAACGACAACGGCGTGCAGGACGTCTGGGAGAGCACGTTGCTCGACATCCCGCTCGGCGCCTCGGGCGGCGGCTGCAGCACGCTCGTCCCGGCCAAGAGTTGGCAGACGCGCCTGAGTGTCTGGGCCTCCACGGGTTGTGGCTCCTACCGCCTCGTGGCGGACATCGCCGCGGACGCGGATCCCTTCACCGGTTTCGACATCTACGACAGCTACGACTGCGGGTCTGCCTGCGAGCCGGTGCCCGATTGGGCAACCGTCGGCGGCACCTCCCTGGCGTCGCCCATCATCGCCGCCCTGTTCGCCCTTGCCGGCGGGTCGCACGGCGTCGCCTATCCCGCCCTGACGCTCTACGGGCACCTCGGGAGCTCCTCGCTCTACGACGTCACGAGCGGCGGCAACGGCTACTGCGACGGCGAGGGCGCGGCCGAGTGCGGCGACCCCAACACCCTCGGCGACGGTGTCCTCGACTGCGACTACCCGGCGAGCGGCACCAACCCGAGCGCCGGCGACCGAGCCTGCGATGCCCTCCCCGGCTACGACGGCCCGAGTGGAGTGGGTACGCCGAACGGGCTCGGCGCCTTCGCCAGGACGGGGCCGACCGCCACGGTGAGCGGCCCCAAGTCTCTCGTCCACGGCAAGACGGGCAAGTGGGCAGCCGTCGCCAAGGATCCCTTCCCCGGCGGTGTCGTCACGAGCTACACGTGGAACTGGGGCGATGGCAGCGCCCCCACCGTCACCACTGCCGCCACGGCGTCGCACGACTTCGTGAAGGGTGGCGTCACCCGCACCATCACCCTCACCCTCAAGGACAACTACGGGCAGGATGGCACCGCCACCTACTCCGTGAAGGTGACCTAGACGCCCCAGCCGAGGCCGAGCGCCGCTCCTAGCCGATGTTGCGTCTCTTGCCCTCCCAGTAGGGAGCTCGCAGCTCCCGCTTCAGCAGCTTGCCGGACGGGTTGCGAGGCAAGGTGTCGGCGAAGTCGACGGACTTCGGGCACTTGTACCCCGCGAGGCGTCCGTGGCAGAACTGGATGAGCTCCTCGGCCGTCACCTCGGCGCCGTCTTTTCGCACGACGATGGCCTTGACTGCCTCGCCCCAGGTGTCGTCCGGCACGCCGATGACGGCGGCGTCGGCGATGCCCGCATGGGCGAGGAGGGCATTCTCCACCTCGGCCGGGTAGACGTTCTCGCCACCGGAGACGATCATGTCCTTGATCCGGTCGTGAAGGAAGAGGTAACCCTCCTCGTCGAGGTAGCCGGCATCGCCCGTGCGCAGCCACCCCTCCGCATCGATCGTCCTCGCCGTCTCTTCCGGCTTGGCGAAGTAACCGAGCATGTTGAGGGCGGATCGAGTCACCACTTCGCCGACCTCGCCCGGCGGCGCGACCTCGCCCGTGTCGATCGAAATGATGCGCAGCTCGACGAAGTCGTGCGGCTTGCCGGCGGAGCGCAGCAGGTGGCGTCTCGGGCCGGTGGGGTCGTGATCCTCTGGGCGGAGCGCCGTGATGGCCCCCGTCGTCTCCGTGAGGCCGTAGACCTGCGTGAGATCGCAGCCAAAGGCCGCCAGGCACCTCGCCAGCAGCTCCTCGCCGATGGGCGAGGCCCCGTAGAAGATGTTCCGCAAGCTGGAGAGGTCCGTCGTCTCGAGGGTGGGTGCCTGCAGGAGGAACATGAGCACGGCCGGCACGAGGAAGCTCTCGGTGACGCCCTCGCTGTCGATGAGCCGGAGGATCTCGGTGGGCTCCACATCGCGGAGCACGATCGAGCGACCTCCTCGGGACATGCCGCACAGCGCCCAGCCCGAACCCCCGATGTGGAAGAGCGGCATGGCTACGAGGCTCACGGTCGACGCGTCGACGCGGAAGGTGTCGCCTGCGGCGGAGACCGCCGTGGCGAGGTTGCGGTTCGAGAGCATGACGCCTTTCGGCCGCCCCGTCGTTCCCGAGGTGTACAGCTGCATGCAGACGTCGTCCTCACCGCCACGCCAGCCCGGGTCGTCGTGAGGGCGGTCCTGCAGCCACGCCTCGTAGGCGACGCCTCGGTCGAGGCTGGCGGCATCGCCCTCGTCGCCGATGACGACGATCCGCTGCAGTTTTGCGAGCCCGCCCTCGACGGCGGCGAGGGCGGGCACGTACTCGCGGTCGATGATGAGGATGGTCGCCTCGGAGTCCTCGATGACGCCCGCGATCTCGCCGGCGGCGAGGCGCCAGTTGACGGCGACGTTGACGGCACCGATGAGCGCCCCCCCGAAGAGGAGGTCAAAGTAGGCGAGGCTGTTGCGGTCGAGGAAGGCGACCCGCCCGCCCGCCCCCACGCCTTCGTCGAGGAGAGCCTGGGCGGCGGCGCAGCTGCGCTCGAACTGTTGAGACCAGGATCGGCGTTCGCTCCCGCACACGAGCATCTCCCCCTGCGGGCGCTCGGCGGCGTGGGCCCGGATCATGCCGGCGATGGTGAAGCGCTCCTGCATGCGTGGCGACCTCCCCCTCTTGCAGCCTGGCTGTCGCACAACAGCCGATACCCCGATGCGATTGTTGCACGCAAGGCCGACGGCGCCGCCTGGGAAGACAGCCGTACCGGCCGCCCGTAGCCTGGCTGCCATGTCGGAGACACGCAAGCGGATGTTCCGTTCCTGGCCGGAGGGGTACCAAGCACTGAACCGGCTGAGCGAGGTCGTGCAGGGCTGCGGCCTCGAGCGGCCGCTTCTCGAGCTCGTGAAGGTGCGGGCCTCCCAGATCAACGGCTGCGCCTACTGCATCGACCGGCATACGAAGGACGCGCGGGCAGCGGGCGAGACCGAGCAACGTCTCTACGCCCTGAGCGCCTGGCGCGAGACACCGTTCTTCAACGCGCGTGAGCGTTCCGGTCTGGCGCTCACGGAGGCGGTCACGCTCGTGGCCGAGACGCACGTGCCCGAGAGCACCCTCCAGGAGGCTGCGCTCGTCTTCAGCCCGGAGGAGCTCAGCCGGCTTGTTTATGCCGTCATCGAGATCAACGCCTGGAACCGGTTGGCGATCACCGTCGGTGCCCCTGAGGCCGGTAGCTACAAGCGTCCCGAAGCGTCCCCACGCTCGCCGTCGTGAGGAGCGTCCCCGTGCTCGGCCGGGGCGCGCCGGGGGCCGAGGGCCTGTCGACGGGGTCGGGCACCTCCGCGGCCCTCGCTCCCACCAACGCCCCTCAATCCGGGGGCGCCTCGTTCGCCGACTCGAAGACCACCTCCCAAGGCGTCTCCTCGCGCAGCGACGAGCGCCTTTCGGCCGCGTCGGCTCGGCGGAGGTCACCGGTCACCGCGACCTCCGGCAGCTCCTCCGGCACGATTGCCTGCGAGCCGGCAGAGGCCGGGGGAGGGTCCTGGCTGTCGACCTCACCATCCCTCACGAGGGGCGTGGGGACGCCCGCTGAGAACCACCTCGCCTCGTGGCCTCCGAAGGGATCCCGGTACCATCCTTCGGCGGGAAGTGAGTGCTCGGTCACGCCCCGACCATAGTGGAGAGCGCCACCTCCCGCCGAGAAAGGACGTCTCGCGACCGTTCCTGCCATGGTCGAGGTCACCTTTGGTGAGGCGGCGGCGCTCCTGGCGTCGGGCACCCTCTTGCTGGACTCGAGGCGCCAAGCAGGCGCTCAGGCCACGAAGGTCGGCCCGATGGGCGCCGCCGTCAAGGTCTCGCCGAGCTTGATCGCCACGAGGAGGACGTCGTGCTTGTCGAGCGGGCCCTGGGCGGCGATCTGCCTGATGAGGGCCTCCGGTCGGGTGACACAGACGTCGCCGAAGAGCGAAGGCCTGGCGAAGAGCTTCCAAGTGGCGTCGGTGAAGCACAGTGCCGCCCGCACGGGCAGCTCGCTGCTGCCGAGCGCCGATCTGACGGCCTTCACCTGATAGGCGAGCTGCTCGATGAGCCGCGTACGGTCCCGGCCCCCGACGTAGAGGCGGTAGTCGCGCAAGGAAGAGTCACCCACGTCGCGACCCCTCACCTTGCCGCGGTCGCTCTCGGCGTCGATCACCCAGATGCCCGAGGCGGCGATCGCGAGGTGGTCGACATGACCGCGGGCGCCCGGCACCTTGCGATCGTGGAGGAGCACGGCGCGCTCGCCGAGAACTCTCCGCAGATCGAGGGCCAGCCGTCGTTCCCCTTCCGAGCCGTTCGCCCAGTTGGAGGTCGCCTGCGGGTCGTCGCCGATGAACCTGACGACGGGTGCCAGGCGCTCGGGCGTGGCCATGGCCCCGTGCGCTCCGCCGAAGGGTGCCCGCCGCTCGTACTCTCGACGGGGAGCAGTCCCCTTCGTACCGGCGCCGAGAGGTTGCAGCCTGCCCCGCAGAGTGTCCGCCACGTCTGCCTCCTTGGGTCTGGATCAAGTATCGACGTCTCGGCGACAACACTTGAGGAATTCGGCCTGCTGGCGGGTCCTGATGGCGAGGCAGCCGCAGAGCCGGTCAGAGCTCGGCGAGGACGTCGTCGGCGACCGCCTCACCGGAGCGCACGGCGCCCTCCATGTAGCCGTTCCAGACCGCAGAGTGCTCCGCGCCGGCGAAGTGCACACGTCCCACGTGCTCTCGCAGGGCGCGTCCGTAGGCCGTCCAGACGCCGGGAGTGAAGTGGGCTCCGTAACAGCCGCGGCTGAACTCCTCCGCCATCCAGTCGCGCTCGATGTACTCGCTCAGTTGGCGCGCCCTCGGCCCGAAGTAGCCCTCGAAACACCCGACGGCAGCCTCTCGACGCTCGGAAGGGGTCCGGCGGCCCCATTCCCGCCCGTCGTTGGCCTCCATGAAGCCGAGGAGGATGCCCGGGCGACCCGCGGGCGGCGAGTTGTCGAAGGTGATCTTGACGGGGCCGGCATCCGAGGCGGCCTGACCCGTGAGGCCCTCGTGCCGCCAGAACGGCTCGTCGTAGACGGCGTACAGCTTGATGACCGAGCCGGCGGGCAGTCGCTGGGTGAGCTGGTCCCTCCAGGCCGGCAACGGCGGGGAGTACTCGAGGCGCCCGCCCAGTGTCGGTGGGAGCGTCACGATCACCCGGTCGCCGCCCTCGAGCACGCCGTCCCGGGTCATCACGCGGACGCCCTTGCCATCCTGCTCGATCCGTCGCACGGGCGAGTCGAGGCGGATCACCCCCCCGAGGGTCGCCGCCATGGCTTCGCTGACACGGATGGAGCCTCCGACGAAGCGGTCCTGCTGTGCCCCCCGATCGACCGAGATGAGGCCCTCGAGGTCGGTGCCCGAGTGGGCGTAGAAAAGGGCGTGCAGGGCGGAGAAGTCGGTGCTCTCGGCGGAGAAGACCGCCTCGGCAACGATGCGGAAGTAGGCGCGGCCGACGGCGGTGCGCAGATTGCGGCGGATCCAGCTTTCGAACGTCTCACCGTCGAGCTCGGCGGCCCGCGGCGCCTTCCAGGGCTCGTCGAGCGGCACCCGGCTGGCGAGGCGGGTGAAGCGGGTGAGTCCCTGGAAGAGATCGGCGAGGACGAAGGGGCTGAGTTTGGGGACGGCGCCGCGGCGCGAGCCCATGCGGCTCTTGCGGCCGTTGAGGACGACGACGTGCTCGCCCTCGTTGTAGGTCGGGAACGTCTCGAGCCCGAGTTCCCTGACGAGGGCGTACATGCGGTTCTGCGTCGGGCCGATCCACTGCCCGCCCAGCTCCACGGGCGTACCGTCGGCCGTGTGCCCGCCCTCGGTGCGCCCACCCACGCGCGAGCGCGCCTCGAGGACGATGACCTCCGTGCCGGCGGCTGTCAGGCGGCGGGCGGCGGCGAGCCCGGCGAGCCCGGCTCCCACGATGACGACTCGCGAGGCGCTCATGCCACCACACTCCTTCCCGCTGTGGCGTCGAGGGCGCGCCACGACCGCTGCACCCAGGAGGGGCGGCTGTCGGGCCTGGCTCCCTCGAGATCGTTCAACCAGTCTGCTTCCAGCCGCTCGGCGGTGGCAAAGGCATCGGCTGAGCTCGGCGGCTCGCGAATCCAGGCCGCCTCCGTGCGGTCGCGGGCGGACCGGTAGCGGGGGAGGAGGCCGGCAAGGTCGGTGAGCGTGGCCCGGTGCAAGCGCTCATGACGCCACCAGAGGGTGGCAGGATCGAAACGGTTCGTCGGTTCCGGCCCGAGCTCGACCGGCACGTCCACCCGGACCGGCTTGAAGATCGAGGTGCACGGTGCCGCCGTCGCCGTCGCCCAGTGCAGCCGAGGGCCTCGCAGATCGGAGACGAACGAGGCGGTGGTCTGGCTGGAGGCGAGCAGCCCGCCGGCATGCACGCAGGGCGCCCGCAGGGTGCCGTTGGCGAGAGACCAGTGGGGAGCGCCGCCGCTGCCGTGGTCCCGGAGGGCGGCCATGAGATCGGCAGGACCGTCTGCCCGGGTGGCGGCCGCCTCGGTGCGGGCGCGCCGGAGGCGGCAGGCGGTCACACGTTCGCGCAGCCGGTCGGTGTAGAGCTCGGCGAAACCGGCGATCGTGAGACCGTTCGAGATGCTGCGTCCCCCGCTTCTCACCTCCTCGCTGGCCCAGCGGCGCCCGGCCGTCTCGAGGACGATGGCGCCGTTCGGGTCGGCGATGAGGAAGCTGTTGTGGTACGTGAAACCCGGTCGTTCGTAGCTGCACGGCCCGCCCTGCCCATGCCGTTCGAGCAGCTCGACGATCACCGAGGCGGCTCCGGCGGCGTCGCTCGACCGTTCGAGGGCGAGCCGGAGGAGGTCCATGCCGAGCAGGCCCGGCCCCTCGTCCGGCTGGTTCGTGAAGACGGCCTCGTTGCCGATGACGACGCCGTGCTCGTTCGCACCCATCTCGGCGCCCCACATCCACCACGGGCGCGAGATGAGCACCGCGTTCGTGGCCGTCATCTGGGCGATGTCGATCCAGGTGCAGTGGAGCCGGCTCCCCGGTGCGTGCCGGGCCGCCGCCACCCACTCGAGCAACTGCGCCTCGTTGGCGTCGCGGTCGCTGTTCTTCGCGAAGAGCAGGCCGTCGCCTGTGACGGTCACCATCGTGTCGCAGGGCATGGCGCCGACCCTAGGCGAGTCGTGGCAGCCTGGCGATGTGGCACCGCCTCGGCCGACCCGGCGTGAGCTCGAGGCGGCCGCCGGGCGGCGTGTGCCCGACGTCATCGCCCCCGGTCTCGACGTGCTCTTCTGCGGCATCAACCCGGGGCTGTGGTCGGCCGCCGTCGGTCATCACTTCGCCCGGCCCGGGAACCGGTTCTGGAAGGTGCTGCAGGCGGCGGGTTTCTCTCCGGAGGTGATCGCCCCCGAGGACGAGCGCCGCCTCCTCGAGCTCGGCCTCGGAGTGACGAACCTCGTGCCGCGGGCGAGCGCCAAGGCCGCCGAGCTCAGCGGCGAGGAGCTACGCCAAGGTGGTCGGCGGCTCGCCCGCACGGTGAGCCGCTGGCGACCGCGTTTCGTCGCTTTTGTCGGCATGGGGGCGTTCCGCACGGCCTACGGCCGGCCGCGGGCTGAGGTCGGCGAGCAGCCCGAGGCGATCGGGGGCGCTCGCGTGTGGGTGCTCCCCAACCCGAGCGGGCTGCAGGCGCACTACCAGTTCGACGACCTCGTGGCCGCCTTCGCAGCGCTGCACCGGGCCGTCGGGGACGCCAAGGCGGGCTGATGTTCAGGCCGTCGTGGCGATGCCGCCGTCGACGGGCAGGACGGCGCCGGTGACGTAGGCGCCCGCCCGCGAGGCCAGGTAGATGGCCGCACCCGCCATGTCGTCGGGTTCCCCGATGCGGCCGAGCGGACAGCTCGCCCGGATGGCGTCGCCGAAGGCCTCGAGTGTCGCCGCCATCATCTTGGACTCGAAGGGCCCGGGGGCGATGGCGTTCACCGTGATGCCGTCGTGGGCGAGCCGCTTGGCGAGCACCCGGGTGAGGTGATGGACGGCGGCTTTGCTGGCCGCGTACGAGTAGGTCTCCATGGCGGGGACGAGCAGCCCGTCGATCGAGCCGATGTTGATGACGCGGGCCGGATCGCCGGGCTTGGCCGCCGCCGCCAGGGCGGGCACGAGGTCACGGGTGAGCGTGAAGACGCCGCGCACGTTGAGGTCGAGCACCCGGTCCCAGGCAGAGTCCGGGAACTCCGCCAGCGGTGCCCCCCAGGTCGCCCCGGCGTTGTTCACGAGGATCTCGAGCTTGCCCTCGCGTTCACTCACCTCCTGGGCAAGGCGGGTGCACTCGGCGGCGACGCTCAGGTCGGCCGGGATGGCAACGCATTCACCGGTCTTCGAGAGCTCGGCGGCCACCGCCTCGCAGACGTCGGCCTTGCGCGAGGAGATGTACACCCGCGCCCCGGCCTCGACGTATCCGCGGGCGATCATCAACCCGATGCCCCGGCTCCCGCCGGTGACCAAGGCCGTCTTGCCCTCGATGGAGAAGAGATCGCGCATCGAGTGACTGTACCGAGAGGCGGCTCGGCGCGGCCGGCCAGTTGCGGCCATCGCCGGCATGGCGCCCGCGTGCTCTCGCGAAGCCGGTGCAACTTGGTAGTCGGTTCCGGACGCATGTGTCCGAAACCCACTACCACGGTCCGACGGGGCCCGGTTCGGGAGGCGGCGACGGCGAACTGTGGTAGTCGGTTCCGGACACATGCGTCCGAAACCCACTACCGAGTTCCTCACCCGCCTCCCGGCGCCTTCAGGCGTCGAGCGCCACCGCCGTCCGCATCGATTCGCCGGCCAGGCGGGCGCCCAGCACGGAGAGCACGGCGCCGAGGACCGCGAGGGCGATCCACACGCCGGCGGCCCCCGAGACCGGGCTCGTGAGCACGGTGTGGCCGGCGGGCGCCGTCAGGGCGCTGCAACCGCTGTAGGCGCGCAGGGCGGCGATCGGCGGCACCGAGGCACAGCCACCCGAGGCGATCAGGTGCCAGGGCTGCAGGATGATCGCCAGGGCGTAGACGGTGAAGGCGGCGGCGAGCGCCACGGTGCAGGCGGCCGTCAGGCGGGCGACGAGCACGCCGGCTCGGATGGCGCCCGTTGCAAGGGGCGCCCGACGGCAGGCCCGTGCGACGAGGACGGCGGCGAGCGTCCAGCCGGCGACGGCCCACACGAAGGCGGCTTCGTGCAGAGCGGGACCGAGGAGGGGGTGGCCGGATGCCCAGGTCAGGTGCACCACCCACCGGTGCGTTCCGGGCGCGCGGGCCCACGAGGCGCTCTTGAGGCCATCCGGGCTCAGCCGGTTGGAGAGCCAGCTGAGGGCGAGCGCCCCGCCGAGGACGAGGACGGGTGCGGCCATGGCTGCCTCGAAGCCGAACCGGCCGGCGCCTCCTGGCACCTCGGGCGTCTGGGCGACGAGCAGCCGCCAGCCGAAGAGGAGGACGATCCCGGTGACGAGCAGAATGGGGAAGAGCACGCCGCCGGCGGTTTCGGCCAGGCGCTGCCCGGCGCTCAGCTGCCCGGCGCCGTTCGTGTAGGCGCCCCGCTCCATCGCAAGGACCACGAGCGGGAGCAGCAGCATGGCCGGCAGCGTTGCGAGCGTCACCGACGCACGCGCCCGCGCCCACCACAGCGACGGCATCGCCGGTGCTCCGCTCCCGCTCAGGCGCGCCCTCAGCGCCCCGGCGACGAGGTCGGGGAGTGCCCGCAGGACGGACCGGTCGTCGAACCGGAGGTCGGTAACGAAGCTCAGCAGATCCTCGCCGTAGCGCTCCCGCCACCACCGAGGGTAGAGGGCGACGGCGGCGCGGGCGAGGAGGGGTACAGCGACGGCCCGGCGCCCTGGCTCCATCTCAGCCATCGGCCGGGCCGCCCGAGGGCATCACCGCGAGCCCGCGGCGGCGCCGCAGCCGGGCCATCGAGGTGGAGGTGACGCGGGAGAGCTCGTCAAGCTGATCGTTGAGGACGGCCAACCCGACAGCTGTCAGCTCATAGGGGCGCCGCCGGTCCTCGGGATCGAGCGCCCGCACGAGCCCGCGCTCTTCCAGGCGAGCCAGGCAGCCGAAGACGGTCCCGGGGCCGAGCGTGAGCCTCGAGAAACCCTCGATGTCCTTCATGAGCGCATAACCGTGCTTGGGTCCGCCGGCGAGGCTCGTGAGCACGAGCAGGCTCGGATCTGGCTTCGGAAAGAGGCGGGTCTTGATCATTCACCTCATGATATATCAGCTCACGTAATATAGCAAGTCGAGTCCGAGGTTGTCTGCGACCCGCCCGAGCAACTCGAGCAGGCGCGATCGCTCCGAAGGGTTGAAGCCTGCGCAGAGCGACGCCTCCCAGTTGCCGGCGAGAAGCGTGGCCTTGTCGAGGGCGCTCGACCCCTTCGAGGTGAGATGGAGCATGCGCGTGCGCCGGTCGGACGGGTGCGGTCTCCGCTCGATGAGCCCCTCCTCCTCGAGGTGGTCCACGAGGGCCACCATCGTGCTGGTGGGGATGGCGACCTGGCCCGCGACCGCTTGCTGTGACTGCCCTTCCTGCCGGGCGACGGCCCCCAGCAAGGCGAATTGGCGGGGTTCGAGCCCGGTGGTGGCCAGGAGCTCGGCGAAGCGGCGAGATGTCTCTTGACCGAGCTGCGACAGGGTATAGCTCACGATCGGCCTAGCTGTCTCGGCCGCTCGTTCGATGGCGCCAGCTCGTCTGGACATGCACACAGTTTAGGCTCGAATAGCTCGACTGGGGATCATTCGGCGTGGAACTGGCATACCCGCTTCGCGGGGCGGGCGACAAGTCGTCGCGAAGTGGGCAACAATTGGCTGTGATGGAGCCAGTCCGGACCGATCCGAGCGGCGAGCCGTTCGACGAGAGCGTCGTGGGTGGCCGGCTCGTGTATGCCGGCGGCGGCGCCCTCGACACGTTGTGCCGGTCGGTGCTCGGGAGCGGTGAGCTGGGTTTCTTGGCGATGAAGGCAGACGGCGAGATCGTGTTCATCAATGCCGCCATGGGCCGTTTGATCGGGCGGTCGCCGGCGGAGTGCGTCGGCCGCAGTGTCATCGAGTGGCTCCATCCCGACGAGCTCGCCCGCGCCGCTGACCTCATGTCGGTGAGCACGGCGGAGCGTCCTCCACCGGGCATGAGCCGCTTCATGGTGGCGCACTCGAACGGGGAGTGGATACCCCTCGAGATCTCGGGCACGACAGCCTGGGACGGCTCCGACCGGCTGCTGGCGATCTACTGCCGCAACGGTGCCCCCCGGCTGGCCATCGAGGAAGTTATGACGATGCTCCTGCACGGGGTGCCGCTTCCCCAGGTGCTCAGGGCCGTCTGCAACGTCATCGAGTGGGACGGTTACGGCACCCACGTGGCCATCAGCTGGTTCGACGGGCAAGGCTTCCAGCAGGTGAGCACGGGCGTGCCCGACGAGATCGGTGGCGCCGCCGCCGCCGAGGGCTCCATCTGGGACCGGAGCCGGGCCATGTGCAAACCCCTGCTGGGCACGTCGACGGCGCTCGATCCGGACCGCCAGGTGCTGGCGAGGCGGCTCGGCGTCTCCGAGATCTGGGTCGTTCCCGTCGCCTGGGAGGAGTCCCACCCACCGGCGACCATCACCATCTGGACCGTCGGCAGCGGTCGCAGCCCCCAGATCCACGCTTACGGCATGGAAGTGGCTCGCAACATGGTCGAGCTGATCCTGCGCTGGAACGACCAGCAGGTGGCCTTGGAGCGAGCAGCTCACTTCGATGCCCTCACGGGCATCGCCAACCGCCGCGTCTTCTTCAAGACCCTCGCCAGCAACGTCGAGGGCGGCGCCGTCCTCTACTGCGACCTCGACCGCTTCAAGCCCGTGAACGACGTGCATGGCCACTCCGCCGGGGACGAGGTCCTGCGGGTGGTGGCCAAGCGCATCGCCGGCAGCGTGCGCGCAGGCGACCTCGTCGCCCGCCTCGGTGGTGACGAGTTCGCCGTGCTCTGCGAGGGTGCCTCACGGGACGACGCCACAGAGGTGGCCGGCCGCATCGAGGCGGCGTTCGCCCACCCGTTCGTGATCGACGGCTCGGAGATCACGGTCGGGATGAGCATCGGGGTCGCCCATAGCACAGGGCCGCTCAACGAAGCCCTCGTCGACGCCGCCGACACCGCCCTGGCGGAGGCGAAGGCGGCCGGGCGGGCCACCTTCCGGGTGGCCCCGTGACGAGCTCCCCCTCATGCTCCCGCAGTGGTACATGCCGCCGGCCATCGTGTTTCGGGACGCTCGCTGGCGCGTCGCCGTCGTCCTTGCCGTCGTGCTTGCCCTCCTCATGATCGACGCCTGGGGGCTGTGCAGCACCTACGGCTCGGTCACGCTCGCCTGAAGCTTTCGTGGCTCGGCCATCTCTGCGATGATCTTGGGGAGAACCCTCGCCATCGTCGCAGGCACCTGCTAAGAACGAACACAGGGTCCGTCTGACAAGGAGACCACCGTGGCGCTCGCCAGCAGTGTTACCCATTACTACGCCAGCTCCCTGCTTCTGAGTCTGATCTTCTACGTCATTGGGGCGATCGCCATCGGCGGGGTGCTCCAGAAAGCCGGACAGCCGTTCTGGGCGGGGTTCGTCCCCATCTACAACTACTACCTCATCTTGAAGATCGTCGGTCGCCCCACCTGGTGGTGCTTTCTTTTCATAGGCCTCTTCATTCCAATTCTCGACATCCTTTTCTTGCTCGCGACGCTCGTCCTTTGGATAATCGTGAGCCTCGACTTGTCGAAGAGCTTCGGTCATGACGTTCCGTTCGCCCTGGGACTGATTTTCCTCAATATCATTTTCTTGTACATCCTCTGGCTCGGACAGAGCACCTATCGGGGTCCTTCCGCCCTCGCAGGACGAGGCGGCGGTGGCAATCCCGGCCCACCTGGCCAGTACGGACCGCCCGGCTACGGCCAACCGCCGGGCTACGGCCAACCGCCCGGCTACGGCCAACCGCCCGGCTACGGCCAACCGCCCGGTTACGGCCAGCAGCCCCCGACCTACGGCCAACCGCCCGGCTACGGCCAACCGCCCGGCTACGGCCAGCCGCCCCCGGGTTACGGCCAGCAGTCTCAGCCCGGCTATAGCCAGTCTCAGCCCGGATATGGTCCGCCGCCGGGCGACTACGGGCCGCCTCCCTCTTACCCACCGCCTGGCGGGTACCAGCCGCCTCCGGCGTCCCCGCCTCCCGGCGACTACCAGCGCCCCCCGACCGCCCCTCCCCAGGAGGACTCCGAGCCCCCGACTCAGACGCAGTAGCTCGGCTCTGGCCAGAGCTCGGCTGAGGGGCGGCCATCCTGCAGTCCCTCCCCAGGTGAACGGTTCGGCGCCTACCTGGGGTTCTCTGCAATCTTGACGTTAACGTCAAATGCGGGCTGTAGAGTGTGGGACACCATGGCGCTCACCTCCCGCTTCCGCCCGCAACAGACGCTTCCGGGACCGCCGAGCGGGCCTGCAGGGCACCCCGGTCACTTCGACCGGACCGGTCCGGGTGTCCACTACAAGTGGATCGCCTTGTCGAACACCACGCTCGGCATGTTGATGGCGACCATCAATTCCTCCATCACCCTCATCGCCCTGCCGGACATCTTCCGGGGGATCGGTCTCAACCCGCTGGCGCCGGGCAACGTCAGCTACCTGCTCTGGATGCTGATGGGGTTCCTCGTCGTGACGGCCGTCCTCGTCGTGACGTTTGGCCGCATCGGCGACATGGTCGGCCGCGTGAAGATGTACGTGCTCGGCTTCGCCGTCTTCACGCTCGGCTCGATCCTGCTCTCGGTCGTGTGGATGCACGACGCCGCCGGGGCGTCCTACCTCATCGCCATGCGCGTCGTGCAGGGACTCGGTGCCGCCATGTTGATGGCGAACTCTGCCGCCATCTTGACGGACGCCTTCCCGGCCACCCAGCGAGGCCTCGCCCTCGGCATCAACAACGTTGCCGCCATCGCCGGCTCCTTCATCGGTCTCGTCGTCGGGGGCCTCCTCGGACCCGTGGACTGGCGGCTCGTGTTCCTCGTCTCGGTCCCCTTCGGGCTCGCCGGCACGGGCTGGGCGTACCTCAAGTTGGAGGAGCGGGGAGTGCGCAAGCCGGCGAGGCTCGACTGGTGGGGGAACCTCACCTTCGCCTTCGGCCTCGTCGCCGTGCTCGTAGGCATCACCTACGGAATCCAGCCTTACGGGGGGCGCACGATGGGGTGGACCAACCCGATGGTGATCGCCTGCCTCGCGGGCGGCGTCGCCCTCCTCATCGTGTTCTGCCTCGTCGAGCGCCGCGTGAGCGAGCCGATGTTCCACCTCCCCCTCTTCCGCCTGCGCTCCTTCGCCATGGGCAACCTCGCCGCCCTCCTCTCCTCCCTCGGGCGGGGCGGTCTCATGTTCATGCTCATCATCTGGCTGCAGGGGATTTGGCTGCCGCTGCACGGATACTCGTTCGCGCGCACGCCACTGTGGGCCGGTATCTATATGGTGCCCCTCACGGTCGGCTTCCTCGTGTCCGGCCCGATCTCGGGTTTCTTGTCCGACCACTTCGGCGCGCGGCCCTTTGCCACACTCGGCATGATCATCTCGGCGGCGGCCTTCTTCGCCCTCGAGAAGCTGCCGGTCAATTTCTCCTACGCGTGGTTCTTCCTCCTGCTCCTCCTGCTCGGTCTGTCGATGGGACTGTTCGCCTCCCCCAACCGGGCCCAGGTGATGAACAGCCTGCCCCCCGGTCAGCGGGGTGTCGGCAGCGGCATGAGCGCCACGTTCCAGAACTCCGCCATGGTGCTGTCGATCGGGGTGTTCTTCAGCCTCATGGTCCTCGGTCTCGCCGCCAGCCTGCCCCGGCACCTCGCCACGGGGCTGCTCTCCGCCGGGGTGCCAGCGAGCCAGGCCATGCGGATCTCCCATCTTCCGCCGGTCGGCACCCTCTTTGCCGCCTTCCTCGGCTACAACCCGATGGGCGTGCTCCTCGGCCCGACGCTCCATCACCTCTCCGCCGCCCACGCCGCTCAGCTCACGAGCCGCAGTTACTTCCCCAGCCTCATCGCCGCCCCCTTCCACGCCGGCCTGGGGAAGGCCTTTGACTTCGCCGCCGGCACCTGCCTTGTCGCCGCCGCCTCCTCCTGGCTGAGCGGGGGAAAGTACGTCCACGGCCTGCACGGGGCGACGGCGCCTGCGCGGTCTGATGGCGTCGTCGAGGCGGTCGAAGCGATGGGAGCGGGATCGGTGCGGCTCGAGACGGTGGAGGCGGCGGGCGTGGACGGCGACGGTACCCGCCAGGGCCGGCCCGGCACGGTGGCGCGATGAGCGCTACGGCGGTGCCGGAGGCCCCTGCCGGCGAGGCCAAGCTCCTCTCCATCGGTGAGGTCGCCGAGCTGCTCGGGACGACGACGCGGACGCTGCGCTACTACGAGGAGCTGGGGCTCGTCTCCTCCTCGCGCCAGAGCGAAACGGCCCAGCGGCGCTACGGGCCGGACGAGATCGAACGCCTCCGCCGCGTCCGCGAGCTGCAGACGCTCCTCGGGCTCGAGCTCGACGAGATCGCCGAGCATCTCGAGGCCTCCGATCGCCTCGACGGGCTGAAGGCGGAGTACATCGCCGGCCCTCCGCCGGAGCGGCGGGACGAGATCCTCCTCGAGGGCCTCGTCATCCTCGAGCGGCTGCGCGAGCGCGTGCGCGAGCGCCAAACGGGGCTCGCCACCTTCGCTGCCGAGCTGGAGGCGCGCATCGGCCGCTACCAGGCCGCCCTCGAGGAGCGCGGGGTGTCCGCGGCGTCTTCGTCCTCCTGAGGCTGCCGGCCGCCGGTTTCGTTGCGCCGGCGGCGCTCGGCGCTGACAGTATGGCGACATGCGCTTTGTCGTCATCGGGGGCGGCCCTGCTGGACTGCGGGCCGCCTCCACGGCCGCCCGCCTTGGGGCCGAGGTCGTCGTCGTCGAGCGGGATGTCGTCGGAGGGGCCGCCAACCTCTGGGACTGCATCCCCTCGAAGGCGATGATCGCCACCGGTGCCCTCGTGAGCCGGGCGCAACGCGCCGAACTCCTCGGGCTCGGCCCGCTCACCCCTCAAGTCGACCTGAAGGCGCTCAGCCTGCGGGTGCGGGAGCTCGAGGACCGTCTCGCCGCCTCCATGACCCAGCAGCTCGAGAGCCAGGGCGTGCGCATCGTGAACGGATCGGCCCGCCTGAGAGGCCCGCACAGCGTCGAGGTCGCCGTGCCCGGCGAGCGGGCCGAGACCCTTGACGCCGACGCCGTGCTCCTCTCGACGGGATCGTCGCCCCGCATCCCCGCATGGGCCGAGATCGACGGCGAGTGCGTCCTCAACACCCGCCAGGCGTACCCGCCCCCGGTCATCCCCGAGCACCTCGTCGTCATCGGCTCGGGCGTCACGGGCGTGGAGTTCGTCCACATGTTCTCGTCTGTCGGCTCGGCCGTCACCCTCATCGTCTCTCGCCAGCAGGTGCTGCCGGCCAAGGATCCCGAAGTGGCGGCGGCCCTCGAAGCGGACTTCCTCGCCCGCGGGGTGCGCCTGTGCATCGGCGCCCGCGCCGTCGGCATCGACCGGAGCAAGGACGGCGTGGCGGTGCGATGCGACGACGGCCGCGTCGTCCACGGGAGCCACGCTCTCATCTGCATCGGCTCGGTGCCCTGCAGCGAGGGGCTCGGCCTCGAGAGCGCCGGCGTCACGTTGAATGCGGGCGGGTACGTGCCCGTGAACCATCACTGCCAGACGAACATCGCCCACATCTATGCCGCCGGCGACCTGTCCGGTCGGCTCCCCCTCGCCTCCGTGGCGGCCGTCCAGGGGCACAAAGTCGCCGAGCACGTCATGGGGCTGCACACCCGCCAGCACCGCCACCTCGACTACGACAAGGCCGCCTCCGCCATCTTCACCGAGCCCGAGATCGCCGACGTCGGCCTGGCGGAGGCGGAGGCCTTCGCGCTCGGCCGCAAGATCCGGGTGACGAAGGTGCCCTACGCGGCCAACGCCCGGGCGCTCATCGACGGCGATTCGAGGGGTTTCGTGAAGGTCGTGTCGGATCCGGCCACGGGCGTCGTCCTTGGCGGCTCCATCGTGGGAAAGCATGCGGCCGAGCTCGTGAGCATCATCGCCCTCGCCGTCACGGCCAACCTGCGCGTCATCGACCTCGCCGAGAGCCTCTTCGTCCACCCAGCTCTCGCCGAGGCCCTCGCGGAGGCGGCCGAGTAGGCGCGGTCCCCCCGCCGGCGGCCGCAGTTTGGGGGGCAAGGGCTGCGAGCGGGTGGCTCGCCACGCCCGGCGGAGCTCGCGGTTGCTAGGGAGCTTTGAAGGTGGCTGAATTACCTCCGATGACGACTCCCTCCGGAACCGACAGACCGCGCCGGGTCGCCCACCCCGTTGCCGCCCTCGCCAAGCCGCCCTCGGCCGTCACCGTCCTGACGAGCCGCATGGCCGGCTCGAGCTGAAGAGTGGCGGCGGATCCCGGGGCGGGACGCAGCAGGCCCCGCCCAGACGACAGCAGACCCGCCGAGCAGCCTCCGGTGGTCAAGGTGCCAGAGCCCGAGGCCGGCGAGGAGCCGGACGTGCGCTTCACCTATGCGAACGAGCGGACGTTCCTCGCCTGGAACCGCACGGCGCTCGCCCTCATCGCCACCGGAGTCGCCGCCACCCAGTTCCTGCCGAAACTCGCCATCACGGGCGGCCGGCGGCTGCTGGGCCTGCCCCTCATCGCCCTCGGCGCCATCGTGGCGGCCGAGAGCTTCCGCCACTGGCGCGCCAACGAGCGGGCGATGCGCCAAGGTGAAGCCCTCCCCCGCTCGACGATGCCCCTCGTTCTCACCGTTGGCATCGTCGTGATCGGCGTGCTGGCCGTGGTGATCGCAGCCCTCGGGAGCCGGTGAGCCGTCGTGGCTCGACCACGCGAGCCCGCGGACAGGGGCCTCGCCAGCGAGCGCACCGCCTTGGCGTGGAACCGGTCCGGGCTCGCCGTCGTCGTGTGCATCGCCGTGCTCGTTCGCCATCTCTGGCCGCTCGACAGCGCGGCTCGCGACATCGCCGTCTGCCTCATCGCCGCCGCTGCGATGGTCTGGTCGATCGTCCTGTGGACCTTCACGCGCTCGCGGGCTCATGAAGACGGACCCATGCCCCTCGAGCGGCCCGTGCTCGCTCTCATGACGGCCGCCACCGTGCTGCTGGCCGTCGTTGGCTTCGTGCTGGCGCTGTTCACCCCATCTTGAGCCGGCACGGGCGCTGTGAAGCTGGTCAGGTGAAGATGATCTGCCCTCCGGCCGCCAGCTCGTAGAACTCGCCCACCGTGATGATGTCCTTCACCTGGTCGATGAGGTCGTCTTTCGTGAGCTCGAAGAGGTCGACCGAGGCCTTGCAGGCATAGAGGCCGGCACCCGTGTCAGAGATCATCTGGAGGAACTCCGGGATGGGCGGGATGTCGAGTTTGTCCATCTTGCGTTCCATGTAGTGGGTGAGCACGCTCGACATCCCCGGCAAGCCGCCGGCGAGGGTGGCGAGGTGCAGCCCGGGGTTGCCGACCGTGGCGACCTTGATGTGCTCGAACCGCTTCTTGTGGATGGCGTCGAGGCCGAAGAAGGTGAAGAACAGGTTCGCCTCGATGCCCTCGGACCGCGCTCCGTTCGCCATGATCAGGCCCGGGTAGATGCCCTCCAGAGACCCTTTGGAGATGATGATGGAGACCTTCTTGATGCTGTCGGCCATGGCGTGATCCCTTCTCGCCGAAGCGTTTGTCTCAGATGCAGCCGCGGGGTTTCGGGATGCCGGCGATCTTGGCTGCCGTCTTGGCCGGTCCCTTGGGGAACAACTGATAGAGCTCTCTTACCGAGACTCCGGAGGATTTGCCGAGCACACGCACGGTCGGCCCCGTGCCCTTCTCGGCGTACTCGGCCCGCATGAATTTGATGACCTGCCAGTGCGACTCGGTGAGCTCGTCGATGCCTTCGGCCCGGGCGATCTCCGGCGCCATCTCCTCGGTCCACTCCTCCGGCTTCTCGAAGAAACCCTCCTCGTCCACCGTGACGGTACGACCGGCGTAGGTCGCAGTCGGCATGATCAATCCCTCCTTCGGGTCTGCCTGCGGTCTGCCTGCAGGGTCATCGGGCGCCCACCTTCGTCTTGCCGTGCGTGGGCATGGGCGACTCGATGCCGGGGATGTCGCGTCCCGGGAGCAGGCTGTGCCAGTAGACCCACTGGAACATGAGCTTTCCGAGATGGTTGAGGCGCGACTCCTTCAGCAAGGGAAGACCCACACGGGTGGGAAAGTGACCCGGCAGCGGCTCGGTGTCGTAGTTGAAGTCGATCAGGAGGGCCTTGTTGAAGCCGGTCTCGATGAAGCAATTCGTGTGGCCGTCGAAGCTGGCGTCGAGCGGCTCGCCGTCGAGGAACCGTCCGAGGTTCTCGACGAGCACCTCGCCCTCGAAGTGCGTGACGGAGCCGGCCTTGGACGTCGGCACGCCGGCGGCGTCACCGATGGCGAAGATGTTCGGCGACGCCTTGGCCTGCAAGGTGTGCTCATCCACCTGTACGAAACCGAGCTCGTCGCCGAGGCCAGGTGACCGCCCGACATAGCTGGCACCGCCGTGCAGGGGGACGACGACGGCGAGGTCGAAGGGCTCCTCCCGCCCGTCGTAGGACATGAGGAGGCCCTCCGGGCCGTCGACCTCGCCCGTGTTGAATTCCGTGATGAGGGTGATCCGCTTCTCCTCGAGCAAGCCGCCGAGCGCCTTTGAGGCGGCCGGTGTCGTGAAGGCGGCGTCGAGCGGGGTGACGAACACCAATTCGACTTGATCCCGCATGTCCCGCTCGTGGAAGTACCAATCGGCCAGGAAGCAGAACTCGAGCGGGGCGACCGGGCACTTGATCGGGAGGTCGACGATGTTGACCACGAGGCGGCCGCCCTCGAAGGCCTCGAGCGCCTCGTGCAGCTTGGCGGCCCCCTCGGGCGTATAGAAGGTGAAGATTTTCTCCATCCAGCCGGGGCCGCTGAGGCCCACGGTCTCTTCGGGCAGGAGGATCGAGCCGGAGGCGACGACGAGCACGTCGTAGTTGAGCTCCTCGGCGTCGTCGAGATGCACCCGGTTCGCCTCGATGTCGACGCGGTCGACGGCGACTTGGCGGAACTCGATGCCCGGCCGCAGCTGGCGGTGCCGAGGCCGGCAGATCTCCTCGACCGAGCTCAGCCCGAAGGGCACGAACAACAGCCCGGGCTGATAGACGTGCCGGTCGTCCTTGTCGACCACGACGATCTCGAGATCCTTCTCGTCATGGCTGCGGCGCAGGCGGTTGGCCGCGAGTGTCCCACCCGTGCCGCCGCCCAGGATGACCACGCGTCGGCTCATGACCCCAGAGTGCGCTCCCGCCGCCCCGGCGGGTAGGGGCATAGGTCCCGAACGGTCTCAGGCGAGCTTCCCGAGCATCTTCTCCACGGCGGGGTGGCGCCTTTTCAAGGCGCGCCGAGGTCCGCCGGGCTCCGACCACCTGGCGCCGCGCCCGAGCCGGCGGTCGCCCACCGGCGACCGCTAGCTGCTCGCGGGGGAGACGACCTCGCGGAGACGCACCCGCCGTCCCGTGCGAAGGATCGCCCTCCGGTAGATGCGGGCCGCCAGATGCGCCACGGCGACGGTGCACACGATGCTCACCACAACAGAGGCGGCGAACTCCCACCAGGTGGCCCGCCCGATCCCCACGAGCACCGGCATGGCGAAGGGTGCCGTCGGGGGCAGGTACGCAAGGACCTCGAAGAACGTCGTCGGGCTGCCGGAGCTCGCCACGGTGAGAGAGACGATATAGCCGACGAGGGCGGGAACTACGAGAGGAAAGGCGAGGCTCTGCACCTGTTCCTGACGCTCGGCCATGGAGCCTGCGGCGGCATAGACCCAGCAGTAGAAGGAGTAGCCGAGCAGCAGCCACACGAAGGTGCTCACGAGGGCGAGGGGCGCCGTCCCTCGCAAGAGGTCGGATCCGACCGCCTCTGCAAGGACAAGGGCGAAGGCCACGATGAGCGTCGCCTGGGCGAAGGCGACGATGCCGATCCCGAGGACCTTGCCCGTCAGGAGCTGGATGGGGCGGACCGTGGCAAGGAGCACCTCGACGACCCGGCTGGCCTTCTCCTCCATCACCCCGACGAGGATCCACGTCGAGTACTGCTGCAGCATCACGAACACGAGGATCAGCCCGAAGACCGAAGTTGTCGTCGTGGCGCCCGAAGGCGGTGCCCGCTGCAGGCTCACGACGGGGACCGGCTTGGCGCCGGCGAGATGCGCGGCTTGGGCCGCTGTGAGACCCGCTGTCTCGAAGGCCTCCTCCACGCCGAGGTCGTTGGCGAGGGCACGCACGAGCAGGGCCGTCGTGGACATGTCCCCGGTGGCGATCGCCCGATTCACGCGGAGCTCGCGGGCATTGACGATGACGAGGTCGACCCGGCCGGAGCGCAGATCCCGGTCAGCGGAGGCAGTGCTCACTTCGGGCACGAAACGTACCGAGGTGCTCAGTTTGGTGCCGGTGGCGACGACGTCTGCTCGAAGCTGAGCTGCAAGTGGGCCGACGACACCGACGGACTGGACGCTCGCCTTTCCACGGTCGAGGACGGGGATGACGATGGCGGCGGCCACTACGGCGAGCATGAGCAGGGTCCCGATGCGGAGTATCCGTCCCCGCACGCGCTCTCGGACCTCTCGCGCCGCCACCAAGCCGACGTCGCCGAGCGGCGGCTGGGCCGCCGAGCGTGCCCGCGGTGGTGCGCCGGCGCCACCGGCGCGCGAGCGCCGCCTCCTATGGCGCCAGAGGCGGAGGGCGAGCACGACCCCCCCGATGGCAAGGACGAGTGCGAGCTTCATGCCAAGGCTTCCCGGAACACCTCCGACAGGCGCCGGCGCTCGAAGGTGAATTCCGTCACCCGGCCTGCCGCCATGGCCGCTCGGAGCACCGAGTCGCTGTCAACCGATTCGTCGAGAACCAGCCGGGCGGCACCACCGTCGCTTTCCGACACGGTGACCCCCGCCAGTCCTTTCGCCCACGCCGCCTGCCGGTCGCCCTCCACCCGGACCACGAGCCGGCGCGGGCCGCTCGTGGCCAAATCGTCCACCTTGCCCGCCACGACGAGCCGGCCGTGGTCGATGATCGTGACCGACTCGCAGAGATCCTCGACGAGATCGAGCTGGTGGCTCGAGAAGAGCACGCAGCAGCCGGCGCGGGCTCGTTCCACGAGGACAGCGCCGATGGCGTCGATGCCCGTCGGATCCAGCCCGGCCAGGGGCTCGTCGAGCACGAGGAGCTCCGGATCGTGCACGAGGGCAGCGGCCAGCTGCACCCGTTGCTGGTTCCCGTGGGAGAGGGCCTCGACCTTGCTCTTGGCCCTGTCGGCGAGCTCGAGGCGCTCCAGCCAGACCGCCGTGGCGGCCACCGCGTCGGAGGTGCTGAGGCCGTGCAGGCGGCCGAGGTACTCAAGCTGCTCGCCCACGAGCATGTTCGGGTAGAGCCCCCGCTCCTCCGGCATGTACCCGAACCGGCGGCGCTCGGCCTGCCCCACGGGGGATCCCCGCCACGTGACGGTGCCGGCTTCGAGATCGGTGAGGCCGAAGATGGCGCGCATCGTGGTCGTCTTGCCGGCGCCGTTGGGGCCGAGGAAGCCCACCACTTCGCCGGCGGGAACCGAAAAGGAGAGACCGTCGAGGGCAGTCACCGGCCCATAGTGGCGGGTGAGCCCCTCCAGCTCCAGCAGGCCACGTCCGACCTGCCCATGGGAAGCGACTTCGCTCACGTGGTCTCGTGCTCCTTCGCGCTCCGGTGGGAGGTGGGAGATCGCTCGATGAGCCGTCCGGCTCCCCT